>ERZ773267.1784-NODE-1784-length-11503-cov-3.526293_pt1 | contig 11503 bp, 6 predicted proteins | sample MGYA00511959_ERZ773267 | MGnify/ENA primary metagenome ERZ773267 (study PRJEB29015, sample SAMEA2738165) | human oral metagenome | biome: human oral; feature: human-associated habitat; material: saliva | place: China | collected 2240 ... | reverse complement strand
AAAGCGAAGCTTGAAGTTAGTACTGCTACGAAGGCGAGGTTAGCGGGAGCGTGCCCTGATTATAGACCCATACTGCATTAGAGCTTATCTTTATAATTAATACAGTCCTTCAATACAACAGGTTTAAGCTAGCGGGAGAATGCCCCGGCTTCAGACCTATATTGCGTAAAAAACTATTTTGATTATAGCCTCTTTGTTTATGCTTGCTTCCGTATCGTCCTGAAAATCGCTTTTGCAATCTCTACAAACACAATAATACTAAAGGAAATTCCGAAAACGATTCCCCACTGCATAAGGCTTGGAGGGGTTACATCAAAGAACTGATTGATTCCCGGAGTAACGATTACGCCTAAAAGCAGGAAGGCGGAAAGCAGTGCCGCACCGTTTAAGTAAATATTGTCCAAAGGATTTCCATTGAACAGGGAGCGGAAAACGGACTTTACGTTAAAAGCATGGAAGAGCTGTAAAAGTCCCAGAGTGGCAAAGGCCATGGTCTCGGAAAGATTTTCCTCATGGAAATACTGTCCTGCAAGCCAATAGATGAATAGAGTCAATCCACCCTCTAAAACGCCCTGATAAAGAATGCTTTCCAGTACACCGTTGGAGAGGAAGCTGGAGCTCTTTTCTCTGGGCTTTCTCTGCATTACATCCGGCTCAGCCTTTTCCATTCCTAAAGCGATAGCCGGGAAAACGTCCGTTACCAAGTTAATCCAAAGGATATGTACCGGCTGTAAAATGGTCCAGCCTAAGAGTGTTGCCACAAAGAGGGTGATTACCTCTCCGAAGTTTGCGGAAAGCAGGTACTGTACCGCCTTTTGAATATTGGAGAATACCTTTCTTCCTTCTTCAATGGCTACCACAATGGTTTCAAAGTTATCGTCTGCCAGCACCATGTCGGAAGCACCCTTGGAAACTTCCGTTCCGGTGATTCCCATACCTACGCCGATATCCGCCTGCTTTAAGGCAGGGGCATCATTTACACCGTCTCCGGTCATGGAAACAATCTTGCCGTTCTTCTGCCAAGCTCTTACAATTCGAACCTTATGCTCCGGAGAAACTCTGGCGTAAACGGAAATCTCCGGAACCTTCTTCTCCAGCTCCTCATCGGACATCATTTCCAGCTCAGCCCCGGTTAAAACATGGCAACGGTTATCCTCACCCATAGGAAGAATGCCTAAACGCTCGGCGATGGCCTGGGCGGTTTCCGCATGGTCACCGGTAATCATCACGGTACGAACGCCGGCTCCCTTGGCTACGGCAATCGCTGCCGCCGCTTCCTTACGCTCCGGGTCAATCATGCCCACAAGACCGGCAAAAATCAGGTTCTGCTCCACCTCCTCGGAACGGGGGGAGTCCGGCACGGCATTACAAATCTGATAAGCAGCTGCCAGGACACGAAGAGCCTCCCTTGCCATTTTGGTATTTTCGGAGAGAATGGCTTTTCTATCCTCCTCTGTTAAGGGACGCACTTCTCCATTTTCCACGATATGACTGCAACGCTGTAAAAGCTGGTCCGGTGCGCCCTTGGTGCAAAGGAGGAATTCTCCGCCCATGGGATGGATGGTGCTCATCAGCTTTCTGCTTGAATCAAAGGGCAGCTCCTGTACACGAGGGTACTTGCTCTCATTTTCCTGAAGAGGAAAATGCTGATCTAACGCAAACTGTACCATAGCGGTTTCCGTAGGATCGCCAATCAGCTTTCCCTCTGCATCCAGCTTGGTGTCATTTGCCAAAACAAGACTGCGAAGAAGAGGATTCTCCGCGGGGATTTCCACGCTTCGATCCTGCAATTTTCCGTCAAAATACACTTTCTCAATGGTCATCTGGTTCAGAGTCAAAGTTCCGGTTTTATCGGAGCAGATCACCTGGGTGCCTCCCAGAGTCTCCACCGCCGGAAGAGTACGAACCAGAGCCTTTCTTTCCGCCATGGAACGGGTTCCCAAAGAGAGGATGATGGTGGAAATGGCAGGTAAGCCCTCAGGAATAGCGGCTACCGCCAAGGAAATGGATACCAGGAGCATATCGGTAATAGCTCTTCCCCGAAGCAGGCCCACCACAAAGGTTACTGCGGCAATGGCCAAAATCATAATGGTTAAGCTCTTTCCCAAACGGTCCTGATCCCTTTGTAAAGGGGTCTTGGTCTTTTCCGCATGGGCCAGCATGTTGGCGATATGTCCCACCTCCGTGTCCATACCGATGGCGGTAACCACGGCTACAGCACGGCCATAGGTTACATTGGTACCGGAATAGACCATGTTTTTCCGGTCGCCGATTCCCGCATCCTCCAAAGTAATGGGGGCAATGTCCTTATCCACGGGAACGGATTCTCCGGTGAGAGCCGCCTCCTCTACCTTCAGGGAGCTGGCTTCCAGCAAACGCATATCTGCAGGAACAATATCTCCTGCCTCCAAAAGCACGATATCCCCCGGCACCAGTTCATGGGACTTGATGGTTTCCACATTACCGTTTCGGCGAACTCTGGCATCCGGAGAAGCCATTTCCTTTAAGGCGTCAATGGCTTCCTCCGCCTTAGCCTCCTGGATGACCCCCATGATAGCGTTTAAAACCACCACCAAAAGGATAATCACCGCATCATGCCACTCGTGGCTGGCAAAGAGGGATACAGCGGCGGCAGCCAAAAGAATGATAATCATAAAATCTTTAAATTGCTCTATAAATTTTTCTAATAGAGAAGAATGCTTCTCCACCTCCAGAGCATTACTGCCGTACTCCGCCTGCCTTTTGGCTACATCAACGGAGGACAGACCTGTTTCCACCGGACTTTCCACGGCTCTCAGCAGCTCCGGAATTTCCATTTGATAAGCCTTGTCCTGCCATACTTTTCTTGTGCTTTTCTGTTCCATCTTTTGATCCTTCATTTTCCTTTACCCTTTCTCCCTAGGTTTTCATAAAAGGCAAGAGTCCGATTGCTTCTAAAAATGAGATAGCCTGTCGTAGGTCGGCGCTCTTCATAGAATAAAAAGAGACCCATGCCACTCAGAAAAACTGGGTTGCATAAGTCTCACATTTTCAGTAGATACCAGCAGTTTCCTGCATGCAATGTTGATATCCACGAGCTAGGCTCTTGTTACTCCCTTATGAAATATATAACGGGGATAGTATAGTGGGACTTAGGAAAAAAAGCAAGTGAAATTTGCTTCACAAAAAAATCACAAAAGAATTAGTACTCACCACTTGACAGTGCTAACAACGAGAGTATAATGGAGCTATCTTAAGGAAAATAAAGGAGGTACTCCTATGAACATTAATCGTTTTACCCAAAAATCCGTTGAAAGTATCAACAACAGCCAAAAGATTGCTATGGACCACGGCAATCAAGCCATTGAACAGCTTCATATTTTATATAGTTTGTTAGACATTGAAGACAGCCTGATTGAAAAGCTTCTGGAAAAGATGGAAGTTCCGGTAGAAGACTTTAAAAGAGCGCTGGAAGAGAAGATTAACAGCCTGCCTAAGGTTTCCGGGGGACAGCAGTATTTTTCCCAGGATGCCAATAAGGTCATGATGAATGCGGAAGACCATGCCAAGGCCATGGGAGATGAATATGTTTCCGTAGAGCATCTTTTCTTGGCCCTCTTAAAGGACGGGGACAAGAAGATTCAGGAGCTCTTCAAGCAGTTCCATATCACAAAGGACGGCTTCTTACAGGCTCTGTCCTCCGTTCGAGGCAATCAGAAGGTGGTTACCGACAATCCGGAAGGCACCTATGATTCTTTGAACAAATATGGTTATGAAATGGTGGAAAGAGCCAGACAGCAGAAGTTTGACCCCATTATCGGAAGAGACGAGGAAATCCGTAACATCATCCGTATTCTTTCCAGAAAGCAGAAGAATAACCCCTGCTTAATCGGAGAACCCGGAGTTGGTAAAACCGCTGCGGTAGAGGGCCTGGCCCAAAGAATTGCCAAGGAAGACGTGCCGGATTCCTTGAAAAAGAAGAAGATTTTCGCCCTGGATATGGGTGCATTGATTGCCGGCGCTAAATATAGAGGAGAGTTTGAAGAAAGATTAAAGGCAGTTTTGGATGAGGTGAAGAAGTCCGAGGGAGAAATTCTGCTCTTCATCGATGAGATCCACAACATTGTAGGAGCCGGAAAAACCGAAGGCTCCATGGATGCCGGAAATCTCTTAAAACCCATGCTGGCCAGAGGAGAGCTTCATTGTATCGGAGCCACCACTCTGGATGAATATAGAAAATATATTGAAAAAGATCCGGCTTTGGAAAGACGTTTTCAGCCTGTCATGGTGGACGAGCCGGATGTGGAAGATACCATTTCCATCCTAAGAGGTATCAAGGAGCGTTATGAGGTTTACCACGGCGTAAAGATTACCGACTCCGCACTGGTTGCGGCAGCTACCCTTTCCGACCGTTATATTTCTGATCGATTCCTGCCGGATAAGGCCATCGACCTTGTGGACGAGGCCTGCGCCATGATTAAGACCGAGATGGATTCCATGCCGGAGGAAATGGACGAGATGCAAAGAAGGATTTTGCAGCTCCAAATTGAGGAACTGGCTTTAAAGAAGGAAGAGGATCAGCTTTCCAAGGAGAGACTGGCTACCCTTCAGAAGGAGCTTTCTAACCTGCGGGATGAGTTTAATGTGCAGAAAGCCCAGTGGGAAAATGAGCGTAACGCCGTATCCAATCTTCAGACCCTTAGAGAGAAGAAGGATAAGATTCAGTCCGAAATGAATATCGCCAAGCAAAACTACGACTACGAAAAGGTGGCAAAGCTGCAATATCAGGACTTGCCCCAGGTAGAACGGGAATTGCAGGAGGCGGAGGAACTTGCGCAAAGCAAGGAAGCTCAAGGCTTGGTACACGACAAGGTAACAGAGGAAGAAATTGCTAAAATTATCAGCCGTTGGACCGGTATTCCGGTAACCAAGTTAAATGAGTCCGAGCGTTCCAAGGTGCTCCATCTGGACGATGAAATCCATAAGAGACTGATTGGACAGGAAGAGGCAGTAACCAAGGTTACAGAAGCTATTCTTCGTTCCAAGGCCGGTATCAAGGATCCCACAAAGCCCATCGGTTCCTTCCTCTTCTTAGGACCTACCGGTGTAGGTAAGACGGAGCTTGCCAAGTCCCTTGCCCAGAACCTCTTTGATGATGAAAATGCCATGGTACGTATCGATATGTCCGAGTACATGGAAAAATATTCCGTGTCCCGTTTGATTGGTGCGGCTCCCGGCTATGTGGGCTACGAAGAGGGTGGACAGCTGACCGAGGCAGTTCGAAGAAAGCCCTATGCGGTAGTGCTCTTTGACGAAATCGAGAAGGCCCATCCGGATGTGTTCAACATCCTCTTACAGGTGCTGGATGACGGACGAATCACCGATTCTCAGGGACGGACGGTGGACTTTAAGAATACCATCATTATCCTGACCTCCAATATCGGTGCCCAGACGCTTCTTGACGGTATTTCTGAAAATGGTGATATTCCGGAGGATGTACGGAAGGAAGTTATGGAAGCCCTTCACGGCCATTTCCGCCCGGAGTTCCTGAACCGTTTGGATGAAATCATTCTCTTCAAGCCTTTGGTACAGAGGGATATGGAAAGAATCGCCGATTTGATTCTGAAGGACATCAACAAGCGTTTGCAGGAGCGCCGTCTGCATATCCATCTTCAGAAGGAAGCCTTGGACTTCATCTTGGAAAATGCCTATGAGCCCGGCTTCGGTGCAAGACCGCTGAAGCGTTATATGCAAAAGCATGTGGAAACTTTGGTGGCTAAGGAAATCCTGGAAGACAGGGTAAAAGAAGGTGACAATATAGAAATCCGTTTGCAGGACGGAAAACTTACTGCGGCGGTGGTTTAAAAAAGATGGCTTGCTCTTCATAAGGAAGTGCTTGCATAGAATAAGAAAAAAGAAGATAGCAGAAGGGGACAGTACAGCCCTTTTTGCTATCTTTTTGATTATGCGCAGGGTTAGGAATGCCCCAATCTTTGATTATGCGCAGGTATAGGAATTTTTCTGACAAGCGGTTTAGGTGAATCAAATAATTTTTTATTTTTACTTGTAATTTTCACGGATTAAAAATACAATAAAAATGTGATTATAGAGCATAAAAATCCCAATAAAAATGTGAGGATTGTTTTTATGGAACGATTTATCTTAAAAAAATTGCTGTCTTGGAAGAATTCTCCCTATCGCAAGCCATTAATCTTGAAGGGCGTACGTCAGGTGGGTAAGACTTGGATTCTGAAAGAGTTTGGCAGGCGTTATTATGAAAATACAGCTTACTTTAATTTCGACGAAAATGAAGAATATAAGCAATTTTTTGAAACGACTAAGGATGTGGATCGGATTCTACAAAACCTTATGCTGGCAAGCGGTCAAAAAATTGTGCCTGAAAAAACCCTTATCATTTTTGATGAGGTACAGGATTGCCCGAAGGTCATCAACACCATGAAGTATTTTTGCGAGAACGCACCGCAGTATCATGTTACCTGCGCCGGTTCTCTCTTGGGTATTGCCCTAGCGAAACCTTCCTCTTTTCCGGTGGGTAAGGTCAACTTTATGCAGATTGACCCGATGACCTTTAATGAATTCCTACTTGCCAACGGTGATGAAAATCTGGCACAGTATCTGGAACAGGTGGATACTCTTGAACCCATCCCTGATGCCTTCTTTAATCCGCTGTATGAGAAGCTGAAAATGTACTATGTCACCGGTGGTATGCCGGAGTCGGTATTGATGTGGACGGAGGCACGGGACGTTTCTGCCATGCAGGAAGCATTGTCCGGAATCATCGGAGCCTATGAGCGAGATTTTGCAAAACATCCTAATCTCAGCGAGTTCCCGAAAATCTCAATGATTTGGAAATCTATTCCTTCTCAACTGGCAAAAGAGAATAAGAAGTTCATCTATAAAGTGGTCAAGGAAGGAGCACGAGCCCGTGAGTACGAGGATGCCTTGCAATGGCTGGTAGATGCCCGTTTGGTGCATAAAATTTATCGCAGCTCAGCTCCCGGTCTGCCAATTGCAGCTTACGATGACTTGTCTGCCTTCAAGATTTATCTGGTGGATGTGGGACTGCTCCGCCGTCTGGCACAGTTGGCTCCCACTGCTTTTGGCGAAGGTAACCGCCTTTTTACTGAATTCAAAGGTGCATTAACCGAAAACTTTGTGTTGCAGACTTTAATTACTCAGTTTGAAGTCATGCCCCGTTATTGGAGCCAGAACAACCCGCCTTACGAAGTGGACTTCCTCATTCAGCGGGAGAATGACATCTTCCCTGTAGAGGTCAAATCCGAAACCAATATAAGCAGCAAGAGTATGAAGAAGTTCAAGGAACTCTTCCCTGATAAGGTCAAGCTCCGCATCCGTTTCTCATTGGACAATCTGAAACTGGACGATGATGTGCTGAATATCCCGCTGTTCATGGCAGATCAGGCGGATCAATTGATCGGGTTGGCATTGGAAAAGATGGAGCACTGATGAATATAGCTTACCGGAAGGGAGAAACAATTATGGTGAAAATGGAATCAATCACAATACAAGTGCCGGTAGAAATGCGTAAGTATCTGGAAGAGCTTTCACCGGAGTCGGAACTACGAAGAAATGCACTTTTGCTATATCCCTATATTTTAAATCAAAGTATTTCTCATGGAAGAGCAGCAGAAATACTGGGAATTGGGAAGTCAGAGCTCCTTGATATCTATGATAAGCTAGGGTATTCCTATTTGGATTTGATTCAAGATGAATTGGAAGAAGACTTAGAAACATTTCGTCAAATTAAAGAAAAATGCAAAAAACTATAGAAAATTTATAGAGATAGGAGTGATGATATTGAACAAAAAAGATTTAACTATCATAAGTGATAAAGAGTATATACAAATGCTTGAAAAAATAAAACAATCATATCAAGACGGGCAACTTAAAGCAGCAGTTTCCGTTAATTCTGAAATGCTAAGGTTTTATTATAGTTTAGGAGAAGAAATCATCAGCTTAAAGGCAGAAAGTAGATGGGGAAGCGGGTTTTATAAAAAGCTAAGCTCGGATTTACAAAAGGAAATTCCAAATGTTAAAGGGCTTTCTGTTACTAATTTAAAATATATGAAAAAATTTTATGAAATGTATTCCCCATTAAATCGTCCACAGCTTGTGGACGATTTACGAATATCACAAATCAGTGGAAATTTTGATAAGATTTTTAGCATCCCTTGGGGGCATCAAAGATATATTATGGATAGATGTGAAGGAGATTTGAATAAAGCATTTTTCTTTATATCAAAAACATTAGAAAATAGCTGGAGCAGAGCTGTGCTCTTAAATTTCTTGGATACAGACCTGTTTGATAGACAAGGAAAAGCGATAACAAATTTTACAAATAATTTGCCTGCTTTACAAAGCGATTTGGCCAATGAAATGACAAGAGATCCCTATAATTTTGACTTTATAGCTATCAGACAAAATTATGATGAAAAAGAATTGAAAGACGCTTTAATGGATAATATTCAAAAATTCTTATTAGAGCTGGGGACAGGTTTTTCGTTCGTGGGTAGAGAATATAGGCTTGTAGTTGGAAATTCAGAAGAATTTATTGATATGTTATTCTACAACATTAAGTTGCATTGCTATGTAGTTGTGGAGGTTAAGATTTCTGCATTTAAACCTGCGGATATAGGGCAACTTGGAACCTATGTGACATCTGTAAATCATATATTAAAGGGAGATGGAGATAATCAAACAATAGGCCTTTTAATCTGTAAGACAAAGGATAATGTATTGGCAAAATATGCTTCTGAAAGTTCAAGAGAACCTATTGGAATTTCAGAATATCAACTACAAAATTTAATTCCTGAAAGTTTAAAAGGAGCATTACCAAGCATAGAAGAAATCGAAAATGAACTAAAATAAATTTTCACAAGACGGTAGATTAAATAAGTCTGTCGTCTTTTCTATTTGAAGTAAGATGTTCATAAATATGTATGAGAGAATTGCTAATGATTCCTTGACAGATTTAACAGTGATGTAAATGTGGTTTTTGCTAAGGCTCAAGTGATTCCTCATTGCTTAATAGAGAAAAAGTCTGTAAGATGAAACAATAAGAGCTTATAAAAATTGTGATTCTTCCTAGGATAAGCAGGTTGAAAAAAGGAGTATAGAGATGTCCAAAGATCAAAACACTATCGGAAACGCTACAGCTCAACGTTCTGAATTACATCGAAAAATATGGGCAATAGCAGATGATGTTCGTGGTGCGGTAGATGGTTGGGATTTTAAGCAGTACATTTTAGGCATTCTTTTCTATCGCTTCATTTCTGAAAATATTAACGAGTACTTTAATATTGCAGAACGAGAGGCAGGAGATACAGATTTTGATTATGCCAAAATAAGTGATGAAGAAGCAGAACTTGACTTTAAGCCTAACACAGTAGAAGAAAAAGGCTTTTTTATTTTGCCTAGCCAGCTTTTTCAAAATGTAACAGAAAATGCTGTCCAAAATGAAAATTTAAATACAGATTTAGCAAATATCTTCAATGCCATAGAAGGTAGTGCAATAGGAACAATGGCAGAGGATTCTATTAAGGGCCTATTTAAAGATATAGATACTACCAGTGATAGACTGGGAGCAACAGTAGCGGAAAAGAATAAGAGATTAACGGACATTTTAAAAGGAATTGCTGGCCTTAGCTTTGGAGATTTTCAAAAGAATGATATTGACGCCTTTGGGGATGCGTATGAATATTTGATTTCCAATTATGCCAGTAATGCAGGAAAGTCCGGTGGAGAGTTCTTTACGCCTCAGACGGTCTCTAAACTTTTAGCAAGACTTGTAATGGATGGGAAAACAAGCATTAACAAAGTGTATGATCCAACTTGTGGAAGTGGCTCCCTTCTTTTACAAATGAAGAAGCAATTTGAGGAACATATTATTGAGGAAGGCTTCTTTGGGCAAGAAATCAATATGACCAATTTTAACTTGGCTAGAATGAATATGTTTCTTCATAATGTGAACTACAATAACTTTTCCATTAAGCGAGGGGATACCTTGCTAAATCCTCTGCATTTAGAAGAAAAACCTTTTGACGCGATAGTGTCCAATCCCCCTTATTCTATTAAGTGGATTGGCGATGATGATCCTACTTTAATCAATGATGAACGTTTTGCACCGGCAGGAAAGTTAGCTCCAAAAAATTATGCGGATTTTGCGTTTATTATGCATTCACTTAATCATCTTTCCAGCAGTGGACGTGCTGCTATTGTTTGTTTCCCCGGTATTTTTTATCGAAAAGGCGCAGAAAAAGTCATTCGTCAATATTTAGTGGATAAAAACTTTATTGATTCGGTTATACAGCTTCCGGAAAATCTATTTTTCGGTACCTCTATTGCCACTTGTGTACTTGTTTTAGCTAAAAATAAAGCAGAAAATAAGGTTTTATTTATCGATGCAAGTAAAGAATTTAAGAAAGAAACCAATAACAATATATTAGATGAAAACAATATCGAAGCAATCGTGAAAGCCTTTCGTGAGAAGGCGGATATAGAGTATTTTTCAAGGTCTGTAGGCAAAGAAGAGATAGAGAAGAATGACTATAACCTTTCCGCATCAACTTATGTAGAGAAAGAAGATACCAGAGAAGTAATTGATATAAAGGTATTAAATCAAGAAATAGCAGAGACGGTGAGGAAAATCGATGCTTTGAGAGCTTCCATAAATAAAATCGTAAAGGAGCTGGATGATGGGGAATGATATCATCATTTACAATACAGAAGATGGTAAGGCTAAGATAAATTTACAGTATGAAGATGGTACGGTATGGCTTAGTCAATTGGAGATAGCAGAGTTATTTCAGACTACAAAGCAGAATGTCAGTAAGCATGTTAAAGCTATTTTTTTAGAAGGAGAATTAGAGGAAAGTGCAACTGTCAACTATAAGTTGACAGTTCAAAAAGAGGGAAACAGAAAGATTAGTAGACAGTTGGCATACTACAATTTAGATATGATTTTGGCCATTGGCTATAGAGTCCGGTCTATTCGTGGCATACAATTTCGAAATTATGCCAGTGGCGTATTGAAAGAATACCTCATTAAAGGCTTTGCCATGGATGACGAAAGACTGAAGAATCTTGGAGGAGGTAATTACTTCAAAGAGCTGTTAGAACGGATTAGAGACATTCGTTCCAGTGAGAAGGTGTTCTATCGTCAAGTACTGGATCTGTTTGCTACCAGCATTGATTATGATGCAAAAAATGAAGAAGCCAAGAAGTTTTTTGCTACCGTGCAAAATAAGATGCATTTTGCCATTCATCACCATACTGCCAGTGAGCTTATCTATACCCGTGTAGATAGTGATAAGGATTTTATGGGACTTAGCACATTTAAGGGGGAATTACCCACTTTAGAGGAAGCGAAGGTGGCGAAGAATTATCTTAGTGTAGAAGAACTGAAGAGTCTCAATGCCGTAGTTTCCGGCTATCTGGATTTTGCGGAAAGACAGGCGCAAAGAGAAGTAAAGATGACTATGAA
>ERZ773267.1783-NODE-1783-length-11506-cov-12.663348_pt1 | contig 11506 bp, 9 predicted proteins | sample MGYA00511959_ERZ773267 | MGnify/ENA primary metagenome ERZ773267 (study PRJEB29015, sample SAMEA2738165) | human oral metagenome | biome: human oral; feature: human-associated habitat; material: saliva | place: China | collected 2240 ... | reverse complement strand
CGAGGCAGAGGAACTCAGAAAGCGCGGCGGCGACAAGGGCGAGTACGGTGCGACCACCGGAAGACCGCGCCGCGTCGGCTGGTTTGACGCGGTCGCGACCCGCTACGGCTGCCGCGTCCAGGGCAGCACGGAGGTCGCGCTCACGGTGTTGGATGCACTCGGCTATCTCGACGAGATTCCGGTCTGCACGGGCTATGAGCTCGACGGAAAGGTCATTGACTACTTCCCGGTCACGCCGCTCTTAAAGCGTTGCAAGCCGGTGCTCACGGTGCTGCCGGGCTGGAAAGAGGATATCCGCGGCATCACGCGCTATGAGGAGTTACCGGAGAACTGCAGAAAGTATGTCGAGTTCATCGAGAAGGAGATCGGCGTGCCGATTACGATGGTCTCGAACGGACCGGGCAGAGAGGAACTCATTTACCGCAAGAAGTAAGAAAAAAGTTTTTCGGCAGTGGCACAGTCATTTGAGAAAAGGAGGATTTTGTCATGGATCTTGCATTGCTTCGCACCCTTGTTCCTGTTATCCTCATTGTTTTCTTTCTGATCATCGTACTCTCGGGATATGTCAAAGCGCCGCCGGACAAGGCTTTCATCATTTCGGGCTACCGGAAGACGCCGAAGATTTTAATCGGCCGCGCAGGCGTCAAAATCCCGTTCCTTGAGCGCCTCGATGTCCTTTACCTCGGCCAGATGACGGTCGATATCAAGACCGAGCAGTCGGTGCCGACGACGGACTTTATCAACGTCAATGTGGATGCGGTCGCGAAGGTCAGAATCGCGCCGGACAGCAAGGGCATTGAAAAAGCCTCCCGCAACTTCCTGAATAAGAAACCCGAGCAGATTGCCATGGATTTACAGGACTCCCTGCAGGGTAATATGCGTGAAATCATCGGCACGCTGACCTTAAAGGACATCAACACGAACCGCGATTCCTTCTCGGATCAGGTGATGATGAAGGCGGCTGCCGATATGGAGAAGCTCGGCATCGAGATTCTCTCCTGCAACATCCAGAACGTGACGGATGAGAAGGGGCTCATCAACGACCTCGGTGCGGACAACACGTCGAAGATCAAGAAGGATGCCGCGATTGCGAAGGCGCAGGCGGACCGCGATGTCGCAATTGCGCAGGCCGAGGCAAACAAGGCCGCAAACGATGCGCGCGTACAGGCGGACACCGAGATTGCGCAGAAGAACAACGAACTCGCGATTCGCCAGTCGGAACTGAAGGTCATTTCCGATACGAAGAAGGCAGAGGCGGATGCCGCTTACGAGATTCAGAAGCAGGCACAGGAGAAGAATATTCAGATTGCGACGGTCAACGCCGCAATCGCAAAGGCAGAGCGCGACTCCGAGCTGAAGAAGCAGGAAGTTGCGGTCATGCAGCAGGCGCTGGATGCCGAAATTAACAAGAAGGCGGATGCCGAGAAGTACCGCGTGGAGCAGGCGGCAGCCGCAGAGCTCGCAAAGCGCCAGAGAGAGGCAGAGGCGAGAAAGTACGAGCAGGAGAGAGAGGCAGAGGCGAAAAAGGCCGTTGCCGAGGCTGCGAAGTACGCCGCAGAGCAGGAGGCCAGCGGTATCCGCGCGAAGTACGAGGCAGAGGCAAGCGGTATTGCTCTCCGCGGTAAGGCGGAGGCTGAGGCGAGAAGAGCCGTGGGTCTTGCGGAAGCTGAGGCCATGGAAAAGAAGGCCGAGGCTTACCAGAAGTACAACAATGCCGCAATGGCGGAGATGCTGATCAAAGTGTTACCGGACATTGCAAGTGAGATTGCGAAGCCGCTCGCGCAGATTGATAAGATTACGATCATCGGCGGCAGCGGCAGCAATGAAAACGGCGTATCTCAGCTTGCGTCGAATGTCCCCGTCGTCATGGGCAAGCTCTTCGAGTCGATGAAGGAGACCACGGGTATCGATCTCGGCGAGATTATGCGCGCGGGCACCTATGACGCAAAGGTGAACCGCAACCTCAATGTGACCGGCCTGGAGCACGCGAGTGTGTGCGCGGAGGGCGGCAAGGAGGCAGAGACTGCGCATCCCGCAGGCTTTGTTCCGGCCAAGGACAGCGAAAAGAAGAGCGGCGAAACGGCAGGCGCTGCGGCACCTGAGAAAAAGGCAGCGGAGAAAGAGCCGCAGCAAAAATAAGACTGAGGGTTTCAAGACAGAAAAGGCGACAGCGCAGGCTGTCGTCTTTTTTGCGGCAAAAAGGCGAAAAGCCGCAGGCAATCGGCGTGCTCCGAAGGCTCTTCAGAAATGTCAGAAAAACGTACGGAAAAATTAAGATTATACTTTACAGCGACTAAAAACTCTGCTGGGATGCCCTTAGAAGTCGCGCATATTGATAAAAAGTGCAAACTTCTGGAATAAATTCATGAAACGGAGGGTTATTATGAAACAGAAGAAGTGGAAGAAATTGGCGGCTGTTTTGGTAACATTGACCATGTGTCTGCCCTTGGCGGCGACGCCTGCCTTTGCGAAGACGGCAATTTCGGTCGTGAACATCACAATAACGACTCCGGAAACCGATCAGCAGGTGGGGAGCACCGTGGTCAGCACGACGACACCCGGTGTGGATGTCAGTGTCAGCATGCACGAGAACGGCGACCAGTTCATGATGGGCAAAGAGGAGACCTACATGGCGGGACATTCCTATGTGGCGGATATCGCTGCCTTCGCAGACAGTCGAGACTACGAATTCAGCAGCAATTTGAAGGTGATCGTCAACGGGAAGGAAATTCCCTTTACGGGAGATGAGGACTGGAACAAGGGATTTCGTGACGGTTTTATGGTTCCCTATTATTTCGGCGGCTTCGCAGGTCAGTTGCCGCAGTACTCCATCTATGAGGCGGCACCGCACACGGATGGGGTCTGGCGGAATGACAATAACGGCAAGGGCTGGTGGTATCAGTACAACGACGGCAGTTATCCGCACAACGGCTGGACGAATCTGTACGACGGCAGTTACGGCGGCGGCTGGTACTATATGGATGCGGACGGCTATGCAAAGACCGGGTGGTTCTTTGACAGCGCGAGCGGTTACTGGTTCTATCTGGATCCCGAATCCGGACGAATGAAGCAGGACTGGCAGACCATTGACGGCAAGCTGTATTATTTCAGCATGGGAGGTGCAAAACCGGCCGGTGCCATGTATCAGAACGAGAAGACACCGGACGGCTATACGGCGGATGCAAACGGTGTCTGCTCCGAAACTTCCGCAGGACAGCTGCTGCGCGAAGAAGTGGATGATATGATGAGCCGGATTCAGCGCTGAGACAGGGTTGCATAAGTAAAACGGAGAAGTCCCCCTGACCGAAGGTCAGGGGGACTTCTCCGTTATTTTCCGCTTCTGTGTTTGGTGATCAGCAAAAAGCCGTAGAGGATTACGGGAATCGTGACATCCATGAAGATCAGGGCGCGGAGCAGCGGCAGTCCGCTTGCACCGCCAAAGAGCCCCACAAAGAGGGTTGCTAGCAAAAGAATGACCAGAAACAGCACAAGTGCGAGACTGAAGACACGTTTCATAGGCAGCTCCTTTGATTGCAGTCAGTCGGCGAGCGTTTCCCAGCGCTCATAGCAGTCGGCGAGTTCCTCTTCGGCGCTGTCTTTTCGCTTTTGAATCGCGAGGAGCGCAGCGGCGTCTCTCTGGTTTTCGGGGAGCAGGAACTCCTCTTCAATGCCGCGGAGTGTTTCCTCGAGTTCGGCAATGCGCTTCTCGCAGGTCTCGAGTTCGGCGCGGCGCTTTTTCTCGGCGGCTTTCTGCGCCTTCTGGGTCTTATAGTCCTCGGCACTCGTTGTCGGCGCATCGCTTTCAACTTGCTCGGCCGCGACCGTGTTCGCCGGGAGCGCGGCGCGCTCGGCATCGGCTTTTTTCTCGAGGTAGTAGTCGTAGTTGCCGATGTAGTTCACGAGACAGTGCTCGGTCAGATTCAGAATGCGGGTCGCGGTGCGGTTGATAAAATAGCGGTCGTGGGACACATAGAGCACCGTGCCCGGAAAGGCGCGGATGGCGTGCTCCAGGATTTCCTTGCTCTCCATGTCGAGGTGGTTGGTCGGCTCGTCGAGGAGCAGAAAATTCGCGTGCGAGAGCATGAGTTTTGCGAGCGAGACGCGACCCCGCTCGCCGCCGGATAAATCCTTGATGCGCTTAAAGACATCGTCCCCGGTGAAGAGGAAGGCCGCGAGCATGTTGCGGACCTCGGTGTTGGTCATGTCCGGCCAGGTGTCCTGAAGTTCCTCAAAGAGTGTTTTCTCGGGGTGCAGCACCTGGTGCTCCTGATCGTAGTAGGAGCAGAAGACTTTGGTTCCGAGGGTCACCGTGCCGCTGTCCGGCGGAAGCAAACCGTTGATGATTTTCAGAAGCGTGGTCTTGCCGGTGCCGTTTCCGCCCATAATTGCGACATGTTCGCCGCGCTTTAAGGAGAAATTGAGGTTTTGGAAGAGGACATTGTCGCCGAAGGCTTTGCCGAGGTGTTCGACCGAGAGCACATCGTTGCCGCTGACCTCGTCCGGCGTAAAGTAGAGCGCCATGTCCTTTTTCGCTTCGTACGGGTTGTCGAGGCGCTCCACCTTGTCGAGCAGCTTTTCGCGGCTCTCGGCGCGCTTGATCGACTTCTCCCGGTTAAAGGCGCGGAGTTTCTGAATCACGGCCTCCTGGTGTTTGATCTCCGCCTGCTGGTTTTCATAGGCGCGGGCGGCGGCTTCGGCGAGCGCTTCTTTCTTCTCGGCGAACTGCGTGTAATTGCCGTCGTAGCTTGTCACCTTGCCGTGATTTAAGTCAAAAATCTTATTGACGATGCGGTCCAAGAAGAAGCGGTCATGCGAGACAATCAGAACTGCGCCGGCATAGTTCATGAGATAGGTCTCGAGCCACTCGATGCTCTCGAGATCCAGATGGTTGGTCGGCTCGTCGAGCAGAATCAGATCGGGCTTTTCGAGCAGAAGTTTGCCGAGAAACACACGGGTCTTCTGGCCGCCCGAGAGAGAGGAGAGCGGCCGCGCGGCATCGGCTTCGCTGAAGCCGAGACCCCGGATAATACCGGTCACACGACTTCTGGCCGCATAGCCGTCCATCAGTTCATAGCGGTGCTCGGCTTCGGTATAGGCGGCGAGCAGTTTTTCGAGGGCGGCACCCTCGGCGTGCTTCATTTCGGCTTGCAGGGCGGAAAGCTGCGTCTCCAGGTCCAAAACAGGTTGAATGACTTTGGTGAGTTCTTCTTCAATCGTGAGCTCGGAGTCGAGCGTGTTGTCCTGGTGGAGATAGCCCATGGTAGCTCCCTTTTTCAGGGTAACTTCGCCCTCGTCCCGCGGCAACTCTCCGGTCAGCAGATTTAAGAGTGTGCTCTTTCCGGCGCCGTTCGGACCGACAATCGCCGCCTTGTCGTGTTCGTTCAGGAAAAAGGAGGCATCGTCAATGACGGTCTCCCCCACAAAACTCTTTTTTAAATGCGCGGCATTTAGTATCATAAGCACCTCATTTTCACGCAAGCTTTACAATGGATACTCCGCTGTAGTATAGCGAAATGCCGTCGGATTGACAAGGCAGAGAAAACTCCCTATACTTTAAGCTTAAGCGCCAAACGGCAACTGGGTTTTAAGACGCAGGAAAGCAGGAAGTGAAGCCTTGAAAGACAAAGTATCCACGGCGGTCATTCAACGCCTACCGCGCTACTATCGTTATCTCTCGGATTTACTGGAGGAAAATGTAGAGCGCATTTCTTCAAGCGATCTCGCGGCGCGCATGCACGTCACGGCGTCACAGATTCGCCAGGATTTGAATACCTTCGGCGGATTTGGACAGCAGGGTTACGGCTATCATGTGCCGCATTTGCATGCGGAAATCGGGAAACTGCTTGGAATTGACCAGCAAAAGTATTTGATTATCATCGGCGCCGGGAATCTCGGACAGGCGCTCGCAAATTATCAGAATTTTACAAAGCGCGGGTTTCAGGTCAAAGCGCTTTTTGACATTGATCCGGAAGTAATCGGCAGAACCATTCAGGGCGCGCAGGTCTTCCCCTTGGAATATCTGGAGGCATATCTCGAGAAGAATGCAATCGATATCGCGACGCTGACGCTACCGAGAGACCGCGCAATTGAGGTCGCCAAGCGGCTGTGTCGCTGCGGTATCAAGGCGATTTGGAATTTTGCACACACGGATCTCCAGGTGGATGAGGATGTGCTTGTTGAGAATGTGCACCTCTCGGAGAGCCTCATGCAGCTCTCCTACCGGATGATTGCAGCCAGACGGAAACAAAAGAAGACGGAGGAGACGGGTGATACTGGGACTGGGGAGCGATCTGATTGAGATTGCCCGCGTGGAGAAAGCGGCGCGAGAGGAGCGTTTCCTCGCGCGCATCTTTACAGAGGAGGAACGGCGGCAGTCGGGGGGAAACGTGGCTTTTCTCGCCGGCTGTTTTGCTGTCAAGGAAGCGGTCGTGAAGTGCTTCGGGACCGGGTTCCGGGGGATTGAACCGGCGGAGATCGAAGTGTTGCGCGATGCGCTTGGGAAGCCCTATGTGCGTCTTTCGGGCGCTGCGGCGGCGTACTGTGCGGCACTCGGCGGTCTGACACCGCTGGTCAGCATCAGCGATACCGGGACGCATGCGATGGCGGTCGCCGTGCTCGAGCGAGGAGATAGAGGAGGAACAAAATGAGAAAGGAAGCGGACGACGCACTGGTGCTGGAGGAGAGTGATCTCTGCAGAATACCGGCGAGACAGCGGGATTCCAACAAGGGAACTTACGGCCCTCTGCTCTGCATTGCGGGGAGCGAGGGTATGGCGGGGGCAGCGTATCTCACGGCACTCGGCGCCTACCGGAGTGGCGCGGGGCTGGTGCGCATTCTGACGCCGGAGGTGAACCGCTCGGTGCTCCAGATTCAGTTGCCCGAGGCCATCGTGGAAAGTTACGATCTGGAGACAGAGCCGGTCACGGCGGAAAACCCTGAGAGACAGTTCCTCGCGCAGCGGCAGGGCAGCATTACGGTCTCCGAGGAGGAGGAACCGGCGGGACAGGCGAAAAATCAGCGCCTGCCGCTCCCGCTTGCGCGGCTTGAAGAACTGCTCGCTTCGAGCAAGGCGGTGGTGATCGGGCCGGGGCTCGGACAGTCGGAGGCCGCTGTTGCCCTCGTCAAAGAGACCCTTTCCCGCTGCGAGGTTCCGCTTGTGGTCGATGCCGACGCGCTGAATCTGATTGCGCGCCGTCCGTCTCTTTTGTCCTGTCGGAAGAGCAACTGGATTTTTACGCCGCATCCCGGCGAGATGTCCCGGCTCACGGAACATGAGATTCCGGAAATCCTGTGCGAGAGCCGCGCGATTGCGGCGGCCTACCGCGACCACTACGGCGTGACAGTCTGCCTGAAGACTTCGGAGAGCGTCATTGCGGTTGCGGAGAGTCAAAAAATTTACCGGAACGAGAGCGGAACGCCGGCGCTTGCCAAGGCGGGAAGCGGTGATGTGCTGAGCGGCATCATTGCGGGCTTGCTCTGCCTCGGCATGGAACCCGGTGCGGCGGCGGCCTACGGCGCCTACCTGCACGGGCGCGCCGGACAGGTTGCGGCGGGCAAGTTCTCGCTGCACGGCATTCTCGCGCGGGACATTGCCGACGCGGTTCCGACGGTGATGCGGTCCGCGCAGACCATCGAGCTCGAAGATATGAGAGAGGAGTGAGCGGAAGTGCAGCAGGAAGAGAGAGAAAAGCGTCGCGTCTATGCCAAAATCAGCAAAGCAGCGCTCTGTCACAACATGGAGGCCATGCGGGCTTCCCTGCCGGCGGGCGTCAAAATGGCGGGCGTCGTGAAGGCGGACGGCTACGGGCACGGCGCGGCTGCTATCTGTGAGGTGATTGCGCCCTATGTCGCCTTTTACTGCGTTGCGGCGGCAGAGGAGGCCTTGGAGCTGCGGGAAAAGGGAATCGAGAAGCCGATTCTGATTCTCGGCCCCGTTCCGGGCGACGACTATGCGGCGCTGGTTCGCGCCGGAATCCGCCCGTCGATTTTCACCGAAGAGCAGGCGGCGGCACTCTCGGCAGCAGCGGTTGCGCTCGGCATCCGGGCGCCGTTCCACCTCGCGGTCGACACGGGCATGAACCGCATCGGGCTCCGGGCGGACGAGACGGGCGTTGCGCTGGCCGAGAAGATTGCGGCCTATCCGATGCTTGATTTTGAGGGAATGTTCACGCATTTTTACCGCGCGGACGAGTGGGATCTTGAGACCACGGAGCGCCAGACGGCGCGCTTCCGGAACTTTAAGACAGCTCTCGCCGAGAAGGGATTAAACCCTCGCATCTGTCATGTCGCGAATTCCGCAGGCATTCTGAACCTGCACGGGACGGACTTTGACATGGTGCGGGCCGGCATCGCGCTCTACGGCATTTATCCTGCGGAGGAAATGGCGCATACGGTGCGCCTCAAACCGGCGCTCTCGCTGCACAGCACGGTGACCTATGTGAAAGAAGTACCGGCCGGAGAGGCAATCAGCTACGGCGGCACCTATGTCGCGGCGTCCGCGAGACGGGTGGCGACGGTGCCGGTCGGCTACGGCGACGGCTACCCGCGCTCGCTCAGCAACAAGGGCGAAGTCTTGATTCACGGCAAGCGCTGTCGCATTCTGGGGCGGGTCTGTATGGACCAGCTCATGGTCGATGTGAGTGAGGTGAGCGAGGCAGCGCCGGGATCGCCGGTTACCTTGCTCGGCGCGGACGGGAACGAGCGCATCACGCTCGAAGAACTGGCGGAGAAATCCGGGCGTTTTCCCTATGAGTTTATGTGTTGTCTGAACCGAAGAGTGCCCCGCATATATTGCTGAGGCGGAGAGAGGAGTTTTTTTGGACAGTTTACTGCCGAGTCTGATCGGCTTTTTGCTGGCACTGTTGCTTTGTAACGCGGGATTTTCGTTTGGCGCGGCCCTGCAGAATCTAAGCGAGAAGGAGCTCGCGGCGGCCCTCGAGGCGGGTGACAAGCGCGCCGGGGAGTTGCTCCGGCAGAAAGAGCGTCCGGGCAGGTTTGTGCGCAGCCTTCAGCTGCTCACGGTGCTACTCGGTTTTCTGGTCGGAGGCCTTTGCCTTCTGCCGCTCACCGCATTGCTCGCGAAGGCGGCTTTTTGGCACGGTCTGCCCGCGGCGCGTTTTGTCTCGGCGGTGCCGGTTTACGGGCTTGCGACCATACTCTTTGCGGCTTTCGGCACAGTGCTGCCGAAGCGGCTCGCCGAGCGAGATCCGGAAAAAGCAGCGAGAAGAGCGCTCGGGACAGTGCACATCTTCATGGCAGTGCTCTTTGTCCCGGAGTGGATTGTGCGAAATCTGGTCAACGTCGTGCTAAGGCTCTTCGGCATCAATCCCGAGAAGAGCGGCGAGAATGTCACCGAAGAGGACATCATGTCCATGGTCAACGAAGGCCATGAGCAGGGGGTCGTCGAGTCGGATGAGGCCAAGATGATCACCAACATCTTCCGCCTGAACGATAAGACAGCCGAAGATATCATGACACAGAGAAAGCGCGTCATTGCGCTGGATGCCGAGATGAAGCTCTCGGACGCAGTCGCCTTTCTGTTGCAGGAAAATGTCCACTCGCGCTTCCCGGTCTACAAGGAAGATATTGACCACATCATCGGCATTCTGCATCTGCGCGATGCCATCAGCTTTGCACAGACACCTTCGCGCCGCGACAAAAAGCTTTCGGAGCTCCCGGGGCTGCTCCGCGACGCCCACTTTGTGCCGGACACGCGCGCGGTCGATGTGCTGTTTCGCGAGATGCAGTACCGGAAACTGCAGATGGTGATTGTCGTCGATGAGTACGGCCAGACGGACGGCGTGGTCAGTATGGAGGACATTCTCGAGGAGATTGTCGGCAACATTGCGGACGAGTACGACCGCGACGAAGAAGAAATCCGCGCGTTGCCGGACGGCAGCTGGATTATGCACGGTTTCACGCGTCTTTCGGACGCAGAGGAGGCGAGCGGCATTCCGTTTACCGAGGAGGAACTCGAGGATTTCGACACGCTGAACGGCTTTCTGATTGCGAAGCTCGACCATTTCCCGGAGGACAATGAGAGAGCCAGCATACAGGCTCACGGTTACCTGTTCCAGATTCTGAAGGCAGAAAACAGGATGATTAAAACGGTCAAAGTCGAGTGGCAGGAGGACTAAACCTTACAATTTTCAGTCGTCTTCGCTTTCCGGCGCGGAATCTCTTTACAGAAATTTAAGTTGTCGCTATGATAGAGACAAGAAAGTCCGACAGTAAAGGGGGAGGCAGGCATGAAGATTGCAAAGTTGGCTGTGGCGTCGGTGGCGCTCACACTTGCACTCAGTTTTACGGCATTTGCGGGCACCTGGAGACAGGGCGAGAGCCGCCCGGATGCCTGGTGGTATGACTACGGTGACGGACAGTATCCGTCGAACACCTGGGTCTGGCTGGATGGCAACAAAGACGGCATTGCGGAGTGCTACTACTTCGACAAGGACGGCTGGCTGCTCACGGACACCACGACGCCGGACGGTTACCAGGTCAACGCGGACGGTCAGTGGATTACCTACGGTCAGATTCGCCGCGTCTATTCGACGGCTGCGACGAGAGAGGCTGTGCGCACGGCAAACGATAAGACCTACCGCCCGAGAGAGGCTGCCCGCAACCACGGCAAGGACGGCAGCTTTGACGAGGATACGGGTAAGCGCGTCGGCGGACCGGAGTCTCCGTTCACGCAGCAGACTTTTTGATTCGGAACAGAAGCGGGAAAGCGCGCGTCGGTTGACGCGCGTTTTTTCGCGTGTTAGTATGGGACGGAAACGACGGCAAAGCGCCGCACAGAAGATTAAGACAAAGGAGTTTTTGGCATGTCAGGACATTCCAAGTTTGCGAATATCAAGCACAAAAAAGAGAAGAACGACGCCGCAAAGGGCAAGATTTTCACCGTGATCGGCAGAGAGATTGCTGTCGCAGTCAAAGAGGGCGGTCCCGATCCCGCCAACAACTCGAAGCTCCGGGATGTCATCGCGAAGGCGAAGGCAAACAATGTCCCGAACGATACGATCAACAACGGCATCAAGAAGGCTGCGGGCGGTCTGGACAGCGTGAACTACGAGCAGAATGTCTACGAGGGCTACGGCCCGTCCGGCGTCGCGATTATTGTTGAGACCCTGACGGACAACAAGAACCGCACGGCGGCAAATGTGCGCGCGGCGTTTTCGAAGGGCGGCGGCAATGTCGGTACGCCGGGCTGTGTCTCTTTCATGTTTGACCGCAAGGGGCAGATTATCATTGACAAGGAAGAGTGCGACATGGATCCGGACGAGCTCATGATGTTCGCGCTCGATGCGGGCGCGGAGGATTTCGCGGACAATGAGGACAGCTACGAGGTGCTCACGGATCCGGAGCAGTTCTCGGCGGTGCGCGAGGCGTTCGAGCAGAAGGGCATTCCGATGCTCGAGGCGGATGTCAAGATGATTCCGCAGAACTGGGTCAGCTTAAAGAGCGAAGAGGATCAGAAGAAGATGCAGCGCATTCTGGATCTGCTCGA
>ERZ773267.1781-NODE-1781-length-11514-cov-8.323239_pt1 | contig 11514 bp, 10 predicted proteins | sample MGYA00511959_ERZ773267 | MGnify/ENA primary metagenome ERZ773267 (study PRJEB29015, sample SAMEA2738165) | human oral metagenome | biome: human oral; feature: human-associated habitat; material: saliva | place: China | collected 2240 ... | reverse complement strand
CGCAGGCACTTTCCGATGAGTTCCACACGACGATCTTCCGCTCGCGCATTGAGGCGAAGGGGCAGATTATGCCGATGGCGATCTTCATCGACGACAGCATCTTTACGATGATCCGCACGCAGGTTGCGACGGGCATCAACGAGAAAAACGTCGACAGCATCAAGAGCCATCTCAATATGCTCAACGCGGAGTACAAGATCTTCAAGTACTATCTCCGCGAGGATGGCAATATCTATCTCGATATCTGTATCCCGTTCGTCGATGAGACCTTCGACAGCCGCATGATTCAGACACTCCTGCCGATTCTCGTGCAGCAGCTCGAGACCGTGTATGAGGATCTCATGGCGGTGGTCTGGGCGAAAAAATAAATCTCAGTCATGCTGACGCGATACCTTTCCCGCATTTCGGCGGCATCGTGATGCTGAGCGACAATATGAAGACTGCCGGTCTGGCAGTCTTTTTTTTGTGCCCGTGTTGATTTCCCGTCAAAATCCAAGTACAATAATCACTAAAGTAATTTTCTGGCGGGGGGATGGCATGAACATAAAACAGATAATCGGCGGGCGACAGTTCTGGTCGCTGCTTGCTGTCCTTGCCATTCTTCTCGGTGTCCTGCTCATTATCGGACATCCGAAGGAAACACCTGTGCCCTCACCTTCGCCGCCCCCCGAGGACGATGTGAAGGTGACCGTGCTCAACTATCACATGATCAACTCGCGGTTCCTCTCCCTTGCGGTTGAGCCATCGGATTTTGACTGGCAGATGAAGTATCTCGTCGATCATGGCTATCACACGATCAGCCCCGATGAGCTATACGACTATCTGGCAGGCACGGGGACTCTGCCCGAGCGTCCTGTGCTCATCACGTTTGACGATGGTTACGTCGATAACTATACGAATGCGTTTCCCATTCTGAAAAAGTATCACCTCAAGGCGACGGTCTTTATCGTCACGGGTTTCCTGAGCAAGCGCAAGGGCTATCTCACGTGGGATCAGGTGCGTGAGATGGAAAAGAGTGGTGTTACGATTGAGTCACATACGGTGACGCATGCGGCTTTGCCGGAGCTGCCGGATGACCGTATTCGCGAGGAGCTTGTAGAGTCCAAGCGGCAGGCGGAGAGCGAATTGGGACATCCCGTTGAGTTTATTGCCTATCCGACGGGGGTCCACGATCTGCATATTGCAGAGCTCGCAAAGGAGGCAGGGTATAAGGCAGGCTTTACGGTCAAGTACAGCAATGTTGACCGCAACAGCAACGTCTTCGCACTTGAGCGCGTGCCAATCTTCCGTACGGGTGCGACAAATGAAGATTTTGTCGACCGCCTGCACTATACCTCGAATCTCACTCAGTACGGCTGGGTGCGAAATTGAATGAGAGATAAAGAGCCTATTGTACGAAACGGTAAACTTCGTACAATAGGCCATTCTTGTGCTTCTTTTTGCTGCTTAGAGTGGAGGGGGCACTGCGAAGCGATAGGGAGACGTGCAGCAGTTCATGCTTTCGTGTCGCTATTTCACGCGTTCCTGTACGAATCGGATGAACGCATCCGTTTGCTCCTGATTGCGGAGTTTTGCCATATACATCTGGTTGCCCATCTGCGGCCACATGACCTCGGGCAGACGCTCGCACATGACGATGCTGTCCGCGTAGCGGCTGAGGATTTCCTCATGTGTGTGTACGTAGCGGTGGAAATCACGCCGCCCCGTGTAGGCACAGCAGCAGTGTATGCCGCAGTCGGGGAGAAGGCGGCGGTTTGCCGTAATCATGTCTGCCCAGATTTCATAGACATCGGTGGAGTGTGCGAAATTTGTCATATCCATCGTGTAGCCACCCGCCGGGCGCATGTTGACCTCGAGCCCGACGTAGTCGCCGACGGCGCCGAGCCCTGTTTTTGCCTCGGTCAGGCGGAAGAACTCAAAGTGGACGAAACGGCTGTGTACGCGGAACGCCTTCAGTGCGGCGCGTCCCATCCGCTTCACCGTATCTGGGACAGTGGGTGCCGTATAGTAGGAGAGGTCGAGCTGATAGAGAACGATGTCCATGATGGTCGGCGGCCAGACGGTCATGGACTCAAAGATCGGGTTCGCATCTGCATCGACGATGGCGTCGTAGGAGCAGATATCGCCTGCGACAAATTCCTCGATGACATAGGTGACGTCGGGCTTTGATGCGAAGAAATGCCGCAGCTCGTCATGCGTGTCGATGCGGTAAGCGCCTGTCGCACCTGCACCGACATCCGGCTTGACGATGACGGGGTAACCGACGGTATCGAGAAAGTCCTCGGCGGCAGAAAGGGTGGTCGCACGGACGAGGCGTGCCGTCGGGATACCCGCTTTTTGGTAGTACGCCTTCATGGCGGATTTACTCTTGATATGCTCCATGTCTGCACTCTGCCAACCCGTGCGGATGTTGAAGTCCGTGCGCAGACGGGCGTCATTCATGAGCCAGTGCTCATTGTTGGACTCGAGCCAGTCAATGCGTCCGTACTTGAACGTGAAGAAGCCGACGGCGCGCAGCATCTGGTCATAGTCGTCGAGTGCGGGGACAAAGTAGTACTCGGTCAGTGCCTCGCGCATCTCACGCGTGAGCTGGTCGTAGGGCGTGTCGCCGATGCCGAGAACGTTTACCCCTTTTTTCTTTAAGCGGTCACAGAAGTTCCAGTAGACGTGTGGGAACTGTGGAGATACAAAGATAAAATTCATACCGTTGCCCTTGCCCAATCACTGAAGAATTTATTATATGATAAGTATAGGTTATCGAATCTTTGGCTTTTTGTCAAGTGTGTATTAGAAAAAGATAAAAGTTATCACGACAAATGAAGGTCACTATCTGCTCGGTACGCGAAAGAGGAAGAAGAGGACGTGCGCCGTCCATACAACGCCGATGGCGATGCGTGCGTGCAGGTGATCGGCGAGAAGGAAGGAGATCCCCATGAGTGTGGTGACGGGGAGCATGATGCGGAGTTTTTCCATCGGCGTCATACCACGTCGCCCTTGGCGCATAAGGAGCAGCGTTGTGCGGTAGATACGCGTCGTATGCAGCCAGTTCTCGAGGCGGCGGGAGCTGCGTGCAAAGCAGTATGCAGCGAGCAGGATGAAGGGAACGGTCGGGAGAATGGGGAGAAATGCCCCGAGAATGCCGAGTCCGAAGCTGAGAAATCCGAGGATGGAGAAAAAGATTTTTTTCAGGATCATGGTGTAGTATTCCTATCAATGAAATAAATTCTCATGAGCAAGAGAATATCATGCGCGCGAGAAAAAGACAACGCAATATTTTGTGGTTTTTTCAATTTGTGCTATAATAAAAAATGGTTTTTTAGCGTATATGCTGGGACGCATGCGCTGGCATTGGAGAGGAATGAGACGAACCGCATGATTCGAATGAAAAATGTCTCGAAGATATATGAGAATGGTGCTGTGGCACTGGACCATGTGAACATTGAGATTGCCAAGGGAGAGTTTGTCTTTGTCGTCGGGGTGAGCGGCGCGGGGAAATCCACGTTCATCAAGATGTTGTTTCGTGAGGAGCTGCCGACGGAGGGGGAGCTCTTCGTCAACGGACACGATGTCGTGCACATGGATATGACTGACGTACCGTATCTGCGGCGCGGTCTTGGGGTCATCTTTCAGGACTACCGCCTCCTGTCGGATAAGACGGTCTATGAGAATGTGGCGTTCGCCATGCGTGTTATCGAGGCGCCGCGCCAGATGATCCAGCGGCGCGTCAACGCTGTGCTCGATGTGGTCGGACTGCGTGACAAGTATCGCGATTTCCCCTCACAGCTCTCGGGCGGCGAGCAGCAGCGCGTGGCGATTGCCCGCGCCATCGTCAACGATCCTGCGATCCTCATCGCCGACGAGCCGACAGGAAATCTCGATCCGGAGACGAGCTGGGATATTATGGATATTTTCAAGCGCATCAATGCGGCAGGGACGACGATTGTCATGGCAACGCATGATAAGAACATTGTCGATACGATGCAGCGCCGTGTTGTCGCCATTGAGGACGGTAAGATCGTGCGCGATGAGCAGCGCGGGGGGTACGGATATGAAAATTAGGACGGCGGAGTACTATGTGCAGGAGGTTCTGCGCTCCCTGCGCCGCAACAATTGGATGACGTTTGCGGCGGTCGGTACGGTCGCTGTCTCCCTCTTTATCCTCGGCGTATTCCTCATTCTCGCACTCAATATGAACCGTGCGGCGTCGATGCTCGAGTCGCAGGTGCAGATCAGCGTCTATCTAAAGGACGATCTGAGCAAGGACGCAGAGCAGGATGTCGGTGCCAAGATCAAGGCGCTCCAGGGCATCGAGTCCGTGAAGTACGTCGGGCGTGACGAGGCAAAGGAGCGTCTCTCCGAGCGTCTGGGCGAGCAGAAGTATCTGCTCGATGCGCTCGGCGACAAGAACCCGCTGCCGAACGCCTATGAGGTGACCGTGCGTCAGCCGGACATGGTGGAGACGGCGGCCAAGCAGATTGAGCGCATGGATGGCGTCGAGTCCGCGAAATACGGGCAGGATGTGGTGGAGCATCTCTTTGATATCACGCGTCTGGTGCGTCTCTTCGGTGTTCTCCTGATCCTCCTGCTCGGCGGTGCGACAATCTTTATCATCGCGAATACGATCCGTCTGACGGTCTTTGCGCGGCGGCGCGAAATCGCCATCATGAAGTACGTCGGTGCGACGGATGAGTTCATCCGCTGGCCGTTCGTACTGGAGGGCATTGTGCTCGGCTTCATCGGCGGTGTGATTTCCGCCCTTGTCCTGCGCAGTTTCTACGCAGGCGTCGTCAACAAGGTATACGATACACTGGCGTTCTTCCCGCTCATTCCGCAGTCGCCGTTTATGACGTATGTGGGGATTGTGATCGTTCTGCTCGGCATGGCGATCGGCGCGGCAGGTGCGTGGGTGTCGCTGAAGCGTTTCCTGAAGGTGTAAGCGATGAATGCAGTGACAAAACGTATCCTATGTGCATCTCTCGCTGTCTCCGTTCTTACAGCGGGGCAGGGATGGGCGGCGAGCCTCGAGGAGGAGCGCGACAGCTACGATGCACAGGTGGAGGATCTGGGACGCCAGAGCGATGAGCTGGCGGGAAAGATCAACTCGCTCTCGGAGCAGAAGCGAGTTCTGGATGAGGAAGCAAATGCGGCAATCGCGACGCATAAGGAGCGACGCGCAGAGCTGAACAAGACGCTAGAACGCCTAGAAGAGAACGAGGAGAAACTCACCGCCACGGAGCGCGAGTACGACCGCAAGAGTGCGGCACTTGGAAAGCGTGTCCGCGATATCTACATCAACGGGCAGATTTCCTATATCGATGTGCTGTTCGGGGCAAAGGATTTCTCCGATTTTCTCACGCGCATGGATCTTCTGAAGCGTGTCATCAAGCAGGATTATGATCTCGTTCATGCCGTGCTTGCCGACCGCGACGCAATGCGTGCGCTCAAGGAGGAACTGGAGAAGGATCGGGCGGCACAGGAGCCGCTCGAGAAGGAGGCGCGTGAGGCGCGCCTCGCGATGGAGGATAAGGTCGAGAAGCAGCGTGCAATCATCGAGCAGATGAAGTACGATAAGGCGACCATCGAGCGCAAGCAGGACGAGGCACGCGCGGCGTCAGAGCGCATCACGCGGATGCTGCAGCGCAGCGGCCTGCGCAACCTCCCCGTGCAGGGCTCGGGCGCGATGATCTGGCCGCTGGGCGGCCCGATCACGTCGGACTTTGGCTGGCGTGTTCATCCGATCACGGGCGCGCAGCGCTTCCACAGCGGCATCGATATCGGCGGCGATTACGGCGATGCAATCTGTGCGGCACAGGCGGGAACGGTGGAATATGCGGGCTGGATCTCGGGCTATGGAAACGCCGTCATCATCAATCACGGCGGCGGCATATCAACGCTGTATGGACACTGTCAGTCACTGAATGTCAGCGTGGGTGAGAGCGTTTCGCAGGGCGATGTGATCGCCTACTGCGGGTCTACGGGCAACTCGACGGGACCGCACTGCCACTTTGAGGTGCGTGAAAACGGTGAGCCGGTCAATCCACTGTCGTATTTGTAAGCAGGCGGAACGCCGCTCATCAATGAATTGAAGAGGATATGAGCAAAAAAAAGATTGTTCTGACCGCCATGATTTCGGTTCTGTGCGGCAGTATGTTGACGGTGCTTGCGGCGGGGGTCTTCCTGCGCTCGATGGGCATCTACGGCGATGATGTTATCCGCCTGTTCGGCGTGATGAAGTTCATCCAGTCGCGTTACGTGGACGCGCCCGACACCAGTACACTCGTGGATGGTGCCATCGACGGGATGGTCGCCTCTCTCGGTGATCCACATTCGGTCTATATGCCGCCCGAGATGTTCCGCACGCTGCGGCAGCAGACGGAGGGCTCGTTCGGCGGGATCGGCGTGACGATGGGCTTTAAGGACGGGACGGTAAAGATCATCTCCGTGCTTGACGGAACGCCCGGTGAGGCAGCGGGACTGCGTGCGGGCGATGAGATCCTCGCCGTGGACGGTGTGCCGACGAGCGAGCTGCCGAGTGAGGAGGTCGCGCTCCGTATCCGTGGTGAGGTCGGGACGCAGGTGACGCTGCGCATCCTGCATGACGGCGCAGAGCAGGATGTGACGATCACGCGCGATGTGATACAGGTACACTCAGTGCGCGGTGTGATGCTCGACGGGACGACGATCGGCTACATCCGCATCGCGTCATTTGCCGAGCACACGGGCGATGAGTTTGCTGCAGAGATGGCGCGTCTCGGTGAGGCGGGCATGACCTCGCTCATCATCGATTTGCGTGAGAATCCGGGCGGATTGATTACGAGCTGTGTTGCCGTCGCCGAGCAGATTGTACCGGCGGGGCCGATCGTCTCTGTCATCAACCGCGACGGCGATACGGAGGTTTACCGCTCGCATCTCGAGGCGCGCAAGTATCCGATTGTTGTGCTCATCGATGAGAACAGCGCGAGCGCGTCGGAGATTCTGGCAGGGGCACTGCAGGATACGGGCGCAGCGACCATCATCGGTACGACTTCCTATGGGAAAGGGTCAGTGCAGGCAGTGATGCCGCTCTTCCATGACGATGGGCTGAAACTGACCATTGCCAAGTACATTACGCCGAACGGCCGCTCCATTGACGGCACGGGCATTACGCCGGATATTGTCGTCGAGCGTTCGCCGCAGGATACGACGGATGTCCAGTTCGAGGCGGCGAAGAAGTATTTGGAGGAACATCCAAGTCTTTAAGGAAGCACGGATAAACACAGTCCTTCCTTAAGGGAAAAATAACCGTATGCTAAGAAGAATATAGCGCCCTTGCTGTAGCATGGGCGCATTCTTATCGGGATGAAAAGGGATTCCATAAGTTGAGGTGGTTATGATGAAGAACAGGCGCCAGCGTGCTTTTGCCACGCTCCTCGTGGGCGCAGTGCTGACATTCCCGCTGTCTGCGGATGCGATGCGGCTTAGCCTCGAAGATGCGATTGATACGGCACTTTCGGCGAATACAGGACTGCGCATCACGCGCGAGGGGGAGCGCTCTGCCGATGCCGCCCTGCGTCAGGCACGCGGGAAGAACAGCATCTCGGTTGAAGCAAGCGATAGTCTGCGTACATCGAAGGCGAGCGATGCGAGTGAGCAGGCGAGCAACGGGGTCAGCCTCTCGGCCAGTCTGCCGCTCTACAGCGGCGGAGCGAACGAGGCGCGGATTCGTGCGGGGGAGATCGGTGCACATGCGGCGCGCCTGACAACGGAGCGTGCGCGTGAGGAGCTGAAATACGAGGTCATTGCTGCCTACTGGAACGCGGCAGAGGCAGCGAAGAAAATCGAAGTCCAACGCGACAGCGTGGACAAATACGACGCCCATCTGCGGAATGTCAACGCACTCTACGAGGCAGGAGCACAGGCCAAAATTGACGTGATCCGCTCCTCGGTGGAGCTGTCGAATGCACGGCAGGAGCTCATCCGTGCCGAGAGCAGCTACGAGGTGAACCTCGCGGCGCTGCGCAATCTGCTCAACATTGACCGATCCGAGCCCCTGCAGCTGACGACAGAGGTTACCTACGAGCCGTTTGGCACGGCGTTGACGGACTGTATTTCCTACGCACAGCGCACGCGGCTTGATCTCGCTGCACAGCGTGAGACGCTGCAGCAGCGCGAGCTGGCGGTGGATATTGCGCGCGCGGGGAAGAAACCGACGGTGAATCTGACTCTCGGTACGGGGCTGACGAGACAGTTTCGTCCGCACAGCGACACGTCCTCTGATGTGTCTGCCTCGGTCGGTGTGAACTGGAACATCTTCGACAGTGGTGTGACGCGCGGTGCCATCGACGCGGCGGAGGCGGAGCGCGACATCGCCCTCTTGAATGTCAAGAAAACCGAGGAGAGCATCGATCTGAATCTGCGGCAGGCGTATCTCAATATGCGCGAGGCGGAGCAGCGCTTTACCTCGACGGGGGATGCCGTGCGTCAGGCAGAGGAGGATTACCGTATTGCATCGGAACGTTACCGTGCGGGCGAGGGCATACTCCTTGATATTCTCGATGCGCAGACCGCGCTCACGACAGCGCGGCAAAATGCACTCAGCGCACGATACGACTATGCACGCTATCGCGCACAGGTGGAGAGCCTGATGGGGAAGGAACTCTCTGCGGAGGAGCATGCGGCAGCAGAGGGACTGCCCGCCGTGACAGATGAGGAGCGTACGGCGGCGCGGGCGGCTTACGCTGAGGGGACGAATGCGGCAGCGCGGGGGGTGAAACCATGAAACGCAGAACAATCATCGGCATCGCCGCTTTGTCCGCCGCCCTGATTGCCGGCGGCGGGTATGTCTACTATACGAAGAGCGCGGCAAACGAGGCGGCGAAAGACGTTCCGACGGTCGTCGCCGAGCGCATGAACATCAAGTCCACCGTCGAGGCGACAGGAACGATCCGTCCTGTGGACTCTGTTGAGGTCAGCTCGAAGATCACGGCGCGTATCAGTTCCGTGCTCGTCAAGGAGAACGATACCGTGACGGCGGGGCAGATCGTCGCCACCCTCGACGGCAAAGACTATGAGGCAAAGCGCGATCAGGCACAGTATCGCGTAACGAATACGCGCGCGAAGTACAACCGTATGAGCTATCTGGAGAGCATCGGCGCAAAGTCGAAATCCGATCTTGAGGATGCAGAGTACAACTACGATACGGCGCAGTCCACGCTCGAGGAGGCGAACTCCGACGCGAATGAGACGATCATCACCGCACCGATCTCGGGTGTGGTCGTCGGCGAGCCGAAGAACGCAGGGACGATGGCGGTGCAGGGATCGGATAATCCGACGGTCATCATGCGCATCGCAGACCTCTCAAAGAAGCAGATCAAGGCGAAGGTGGACGAGACGGACATTGGCAATATTCGCATCGGCCAAAGCGCAACGTTCAGTGTGGATGCCTTTACGGATAAGACATTTACGGCACGCGTCTCCAAGATATCACAGACGGATGTGACAAACAGTTGGGATACGAGCGCGTCGAGTTCTTCCTCCGCCGCATCGAGTGCGAGCGTCATCTACTACTATGTCACGCTGGATGTGGATGATCCCGACAACCTCCTTCTCCCTGCCATGACGGCGCGTGTCGTCATCGACACAGCGGATAAGGATAACGCTCTCGTCGTGCCGCTCTCTGTGCTCAAGACGGATGCGGCAGGGGCGTACGTGCTCGTGCTGAACGACGACGGGACACAGGAACAGCGGTATGTTGAGACGGGGATCTACAGCGATGAGTATGTCGAGATCCTGTCGGGGCTGAGTGAGGGCGAGCGCATCGTCAACAGCTATACGGCGAAGAAATCGACGAGCAGCACGAAGGATCACGGCGGACCTCCGCCGATGTGATCGGAGGTCATGATGCAAAGCAAAGAGACGAGCACCATTCGCCTGCGCGGCATCCGCAAGGTCTACCGCATCGGCGGTGAGATGCTGGCCGCACTGGACGGCATCGACCTCGATATACGACGCGGGGAGTTCGCAGCGCTCATGGGACCCTCAGGCTCGGGCAAATCCACGCTTATGAACATCCTCGGCTGTCTCGATCGTCCCTCGGAGGGGTCGTATCGGCTCGACGGCGATGAGGTGGCGGGTCTCGACGACGATGCACTTGCCATGACGCGCAACAAGAAGATCGGGTTCGTCTTTCAGAACTTCAACCTGCTGCCGCGCATCTCGGCGCTCGACAATGTCGCTCTTCCGCTCGTTTATGCGGGGTGGGGACGCCACGAGCGGACGGAGCGCGCCCAGGAGATGCTCGCTGCCGTGGGGCTTGGCGATCGCGGACAGCATCTGCCGAACGAGCTCTCGGGCGGACAGCGGCAGCGCGTCGCCATAGCCCGTGCCCTCGTCAACGATCCGCATATCATCATGGCGGATGAGCCGACAGGCAACCTCGATACGAAGTCCACGACGGAGATCATGGATATCTTTGAGCGAATGCACGAAAAGGGACACACGATCATCCTCGTCACCCATGAGCCGGAGATCGCCCTGCGCGCGAGCCGTCAGCTTCTCGTGCGTGATGGAAAGATCACGCGTGATGAGGGGAAGGGGGTCGTGATGGATGTTGTTTAAGGAATGCTTCGGCATGGCGGTGAACGCACTGCTCGCCAACAAGCTGCGCTCCCTCCTCACGATGCTCGGCATCATCATCGGCGTGGGCGCGGTCATCGCCATGGTCTCTATCGGCATGGGCGTGCGTACGAGCGTCTCGGACTCCTTCGCGAGTCTCGGGTCGAATATGCTCATCGTCATGCCGGGCTCGTCCAATCAGGGCGGTGTGCGCGGCAAGGCGGGCACGCGAAAGTCCCTGAAATACGACGATGCGAAGGCGATTCAGAGCAAGATCAAAGGCATTGACTATGTATCGCCCACCGTCTCGAGCTCCTATCAGGTTGTGAACGGCAACCTCAACTGGAATACGCAGGTGGATGGCGTGACGCCGGAGCTGATGCAGATCCGCTCGCTGAAGGTGGAGAACGGGACATTCATTACGACGAGCGATATGCAGAAACGCAGCCGCGTTGCTGTGATCGGCCCGACGGTCGCGTCCAACCTCTTTGGCACGGAGAATCCTGTCGGAAAGAATATCCGCATCAACAATCAGCCGTTCAAGGTCATCGGCATTACGGCGAGCAAGGGCCAGTCCATCGGACAGGACCAGGACGATGTGATCTACATCCCGCTGACGACGGCGCAGGAGCGTATGCTCGCCATCACGCACGTGCACTCCATCAATATACAGGTCTCCTCGCCCGAGAAAATGGATGAGGTACAGGCGGATATTGAGACACTCCTGCGTCAGCGGCATCACATCCGCACGGGCGCGGAGGATGACTTCAACGTCCGCAACATGACCAGCCTCATGGAGAGCTTTACCGAAAACACGAATATGCTGACGCTCCTCCTCGGCTCGATCGCGGGCATCTCGCTACTCGTCGGCGGCATCGGCATCATGAACATCATGATGGTCTCCGTCACGGAGCGCACGCG
>ERZ773267.1780-NODE-1780-length-11536-cov-44.672241_pt1 | contig 11536 bp, 7 predicted proteins | sample MGYA00511959_ERZ773267 | MGnify/ENA primary metagenome ERZ773267 (study PRJEB29015, sample SAMEA2738165) | human oral metagenome | biome: human oral; feature: human-associated habitat; material: saliva | place: China | collected 2240 ... | reverse complement strand
CCGGCAGGATGCCCGCCGCCGACGTGCCCGCGTCCACGCAGTCGAACATCGTGTCGGCGATGCGATCCAGGTAGGCGTTGACGGTGTCGCGTGGGCGCACCGCCTCCTCGTTGGCGCGCACCAGTTCGGCGACGCTCAGGCCCGATGCCTGGCATTGGGCGAGCAGTTGCGCGCTAGAGGCGAACGGGTGTGGTGCGGGAATGTCGATGCCGACGCCGGCCTGGCTGGATGCGAGCGAGGAAACCGTGGGATGTAGCGGGTCGTCGTTCGTCTGCAGCATGACGAAGCCGCCGCCCACCGAATAATAGGTGCGCTGGAGGATCGTGTCGCCGTCGTCGCCGCTCGCCGTGATCGTGAGTGCGTTGACGTGATAGGGCAGGACAGTGCGTGGGACGAATCGGATGTCCTCGGCGATGCTCATGGGGACGCGCGTGCCGCTGGGTAGGGTGAGGGTCCCCGTGCTCGCTAGCGTCGGGAGGATCGCCTCTACCGTCGCGATGTCCACGGTCTCCGGGTCGTAGCCAGCCAGGCCCAGCAGCACCGCGCGGTCCGTCGAGTGTCCGCGCCCCGTCGCCCCCAGCGACCCGAACAGGTCGATCGTGATGCGCGAGGGTGGCGTGAGGGTCGTCAGCTCCGTCGTGAAGGCCAGGCCCGCGCGCATCGGGCCCACCGTGTGCGACGAGGAGGGCCCGATCCCGATGCGGAACATGTCGAAGACCGACAGGGGGTGCGGCGCGTCGTGCGCGGCGACCTCGCCGGACACAATGGCGGCGGGCGTGGGGCGCGACGGTTCGTAGGCGGTCACGGGCGCTTCGAGGGTGACGGGGCGTCGATCCATGCGCCCTATTGTGCAGCTGTGTGGGGGTGGGCGCGTGACGAGGCCGGGGTGGGGTGGGTGGTCGCTGTGGTCACTTTGGTTGTGAGGTTGTGGTGAGAGTCTCCATTGTCAAAGTGGCCTGCGTTGATGCACCTCGCAGAGTCTTACCAGGCAAGTGTGAAGAGCTGCAATAAGGCAATTTTTGGTTACTTGCCATCCGTTAAAAATATTCAAAACGTGAGCATGGTCATCTAGTCGGTAACTAGACGTAATGCTATATAATCGTGAAATGTCGTAGAAAGGAGACTTGACTGTTTGTCTGTAACTTATTGCATACCATGGTTGGTCAGATTCCGTTTGATTTTTCGAGTAACCATGGCGTAGCCTAAGGGGCATCAAGGTTTTGGAACAACCGCCCCGCGAGCAATACTGAACAGCTCGACCAATGCGACAGGGGCAGCCCGTCAAGGAGAGAGACTATGAGAAAGAGCCAGCCGCGAGCCGGACACGTGCGCCACGAGCGCCGGGGTTCCTTTGCCCGCGCCATCGCCGCGCTGACCGCTATGGTCAGTGTTACGGGCGTGTTGGTCACCTCTCAGCTCACGCCCCAGGAGGCGCACGCCGCCCAGGAGCCCGCCGCCACCGGCATTGAGGTTGGTGCCGTCCGCGCCATCATGGGAAAGGGCATCGTGAATGCGTCCCCGACCGACACGACCACCAGCTACCCCAACAACTACATTCGCTACGGTATCGTGCACGGCATGTCGGATACACCTTTCTCTCGCGCCGGCATTAACAGCGGTAATCCGATTACTAACAATCAGCCGATCACTACATACCTCGGTGGCACGTTCGCCAAGAACAACGATCTGTGGACCTACATCACCCGCGGTCATCCCTGGAAGTGGGACACGCAGGGAGGTACACCGACGGCTGGCACCAGCGAAGCGTGGATGAATGACCACGGCAAGATGTGGGACAACGGTGGTGACGCCAGGCTGTGGGCGAACGGCCAGAGCGCCATCGGCTTCAAGCCGAACGACCCGGGCACCGTTCAGCCTGGCCAGACCTTCCTGCTCGGCGCGATCCGTCACAACAACCTGCCTATCCGCGGCGGTAACGACATTAAGCCCTATCTGCACTCGAGCCTGAGCATCACCCTGCCGGACCTGATTGGCAGCACGCCTGAAGAGTTCCCCTTCGTGAACCAGGAAACCTACAACACGCTCTCTTCGACGATCATCTATCGCAAGGGTGGTGCCTACATCAAGCACCCCGGCATCGGAGGAACCGGAACGTGCCGTACTGACTTTGGTGTGAATGGTAAGCCCGCCACTGACGCCCCGTTCACAGCGTCAGGCTTTAGCAACATGCGCGACGCCGTCATGGATCAGGGGATCTACTACGGCACCCCGAAGTGGGTGACTGACCCCGCGAACGGCCAGCAGGTATTCATTGGCACCGCTTACGAGCCGGATCCGATCGACTCCTCCGACCGCTCGAAGGGTTACGTCAACAAGCCCGAATCCCAGTCGGGACGCTACTACTGCGTCAAGTACGTGGGCGAGGGCAACGGCGACTACGACCTGTACAGCCAGTATTACAACAAGGGTGCCGAACAGCCTTTCAACCAGATTTCCGGCAAGAGCGTTACTCCTATTGACTGGCCAGGTGCCAAGGGGAACGTCAACGAGAACCCCTACGTTTGGGATAACGTGAAGCTGCAGAAGACGACGTCGGATCAGACCTTCACGAAGAATGGCCGCACCTACCGCCTGCAGCTGTGGGGCTTCGTCCCCGCGACGAACGCGGTTAACTTCCTGACCCCGGACAACTTCAACTCCATTCCAACCGCTGACTGCCCGGCGACGCCTCCGGCGGACGCCAAGCGCACCGACACCTTCATCACGCAGGAGCTCTCGGTCAACTACGGCTGCCTCTACGGCGTCATCACCGAGGAGAGAAGCGTGCGCATCGTGAAGTCCGTCGAGGACCCCTCGGGCGCCAACCCGACGATCCCCGCCGCCAACTTCGCGGTGACCACCGGCTCCACCTGGGCGGACAACACGAGCCGCACCCCGGCGACCACCGGCACCGTGTCGGTCACGAAGCCCACGGCTTCCTCCGCCCCCGCCAAGGCCTCGTACATCTCCGCAGCCGACCCGGCCGCGACGCTGACCCCCACCGGCTTCGGCGAGGCGAACGCCAAGTACGACTCGACCTTCATCCCCTTCGAAGTCGGCAACTCCGACTTCACCATTGAGGAGAAAGACATCTCGACCGGCGGCGAGGACAAGTGGAACCTCAAGGACATCCAATGCGTCAACGGCATCGGTGAAGACGTCGCCGTGACCAAGACCGAACGCGGCGTCAACTTCAAGAACGTCGGCGGCGCAGCGTCCAACGAGGCAGCCCCCATCACCTGTACGTTCGTGAACGAATACCAGGCCCCCAAGCTGCGCGTCCAGAAGTCCATCGAGAACAACGGCGGCGCCGGCGGCGCCACCACCTTCAACGTGGACTACAAGATCGTCGCCACCAACGACGGCTCGCTGGCCGCCAACACCGGCAAGCTCACCGACAAGCCCGACTTCGCGAAGGGCCTGGAAATCCAGTCCGCGAAGATCGCCGAGACCCAGGCTGGCCTGGACACCGCGTCCGACGCCACCGCCACCAGCGGCGTCTACACGCTGACCGACGGCGTCGAGCTCGCTGCCGGTGCCACCAAGGAATACTGGATCCGCTTCGCGGTCACCCGCAACACGGCGGCGACCGGCTACAACGAGGCCAACCTGTCCTGCTTGACGGACGGCAGCGGCGTCCCCACCGCCGGCCACGGCCTCTTCAACGAGGTCCTAGCGCAGAGCGGCAAGGACACCGACGGCACGAACAACAACAAGGCCTGCGGCCCCACCGTCCCCCACGACTTCGTGATCGTGAAGGCCGGCACGCAGAACACGGGCACCACGTTCACCGACTCGACGAACCAGTACACCTACGGCGACAACAACGACGCCATGTACCCCCTGAAGGGCGCAGAGTTCGCGATCTACAACGCCAACCCCAACACGGACGCCAGCGCCACCGTGGTCAAGACCCTGACCCAGGCCAGCGCGACCGACGGATACTACTGGAGCGTGGGCGACCTCAATATCGACACCCCCTACTGGCTGGTCGAAACCAAGGCCCCCGCAGGACACTCGCTCCTGCCCGGACCCTTCAAGTTCACCCTCAAATCCGCCCGAGCCGACGGCTCCGGAACGACGGTTGAGCTTGCATCCGACCTGAACGACACCTCCCAGTGGGCAAAGGGTGCCATCCAAGCCTTCTCCTCCGAACTGAACACCAGCTCCGTGGAACAAGGCTTCATCATCAACGGCACCAACAAAGCAACCCTGGTCGTCAAAGACACCGAGGTTGGCGAGCTGCCCAAAGCCGGCAGCACCGGAATCTTCCCCTACATCGGCGTCGCAACGGCGCTCATGTCCGGGGCGATGGTGATCACTGTGGTCACCACCAAGAGGCGAAAGGCACTCGCCTGAGCCACCAAGCGGTCCCGTGACCACGGTGACCCACCATCAAGAAAAACTCCCGACATCACACACACAGGAGAAAGAAAAGCAATGAGCACCACGAAGACCCGCCGCAGCCTGAGCCTGCTCGCAGCCTTCGCCGTCGCAGCTGGCGCGCTGGCCCTGCCCGCCGCCACCTCCCCGACGCAGGCCGCCCCCACCTTCGGCCTGGCCGCCACGCAAGAGCGCGCCCCCTCGCTGGTCGACCTCGACACCAACAGGACCGGCTCCATCACCATCCACAAGCTGGTCAAGGACGCCACCAACGGCACGGACGCTGGTAACGGCCTCGAAGACAACACCGTGACCGGTAATCCGCTGCCGGGCGCGCACTTCCAAATTAGGAAGCTCACCAACATCGACCTCACCACGCAGGCCGGCTGGGAGAAGCTCATCAGCTACAACGGCGACGTTTCTGCCGCTGAGAACGACGGCACCGACGCCCCCCAGGAACAGACCACCGGCGCGGACGGCAAGGCTGTGTTCCCCAGCGTGGGAATTGGTGCCTACATCGTGGAAGAAACCGTCACGCCCCCCGGCTACGTCGGCTCCAAGGCCTTCATCATGACGGTGCCCATGACGCACCCGACCGACCTCAACAAGTGGATCTACGACGTCCACGCCTACCCGAAGAACACCAAGGCAGGCCTGGAGAAGACCGTTAACGACACCGACACCCCGGCCGTCGGCTCCCCGATCTCCTACACCATCAAGTCCGACGTGCCCGGAGTCGACACCCTCGACTACTACGACGTCGTCGACCAGTACGACAAGCGCGTACAGTTGCCCGAAGCCGACGTCACTCTGAAGCTCATCAACGGCAAGACCGGAGACGTCACCCTGACCAAGGGCACCGACTACACGCTGATCGCCGCCGACGCCCCAGACGGCAAGACCAAGTTCTGGACCGCCGAGTTCACCGCTGCCGGCCGCGCGAAGCTGATCGCCAACCGCAAGGACGACACCACCAAGGTCCAGATGGACCTGTCGGGCACCGTCAACGAACCGGTCGGCACCGACGGCATCTACAAGAACACCGGTTACCTGCTGCCCAGCGCCCCCTCCAACGGCTGGACCCCCGGCTCCGGCACCGTCCCCCCGCCGGGAACCCCCAAGTCCGAAGTTGAGTCCAAGTTCGGCAAGGTGAAGATCACCAAGACCTCCGCCAAAGCCAAGCCCGACGGCAGCTTCGACAAGCTCTCGGGCGCCAAGTTCGCGGTCTACAAGTGCACGCCTCAGTCCACCCCCACCGCGAACTTCGACTCCGTTGACGCGACCCTCGACAAGAAGCTAACCGTCAACGGCGCCACCGAATTCACCACCGGCACCGACGGCACCGTCACCATCGACGGCCTGCGCAACAACGACTGGGAGAACAACGAAGCCGTCACCAACCCCGGCTGGTACTGCCTCGTTGAGACCCAGGCCCCCGACGGCTACGAACTCCAGACCCGCCCGATCGCCTTCCAGATCCTGCAGTCCAACTCGAAGGCCGACAACACCTACACCCTCGCGACAACCGTCAAGGACGTCCCCAAGAACGGCGGCTTCAACCTGCCCGTCACCGGTGCAGCCGGCATCGGCGTCCTCATCGGAGCTGGCACCCTCCTCGTGGGCGGCGCCGGCGCGATCGCCCTGGCCAACAAGCGCCGCAAGGACCAGGCCGACTCCTGACCCTCGCTAGCTAGCAACACACAGGGGGGTGTGGACCCGCAGGTCCACACCCCCCACGCGCTACCCACACCCCGCCCACAGCGGAACTACCCTGTCACCAGACAAACCACCACCACGGCCTCGGCAACGAACGGAGAAAGCGTGAGCACCCAAACGCCCAACCACAAGAAGACCCCCCTCAAACGGCGTCTCCTCACCATCGCGCCCCCCATCCTGCTGCTGGCCGGCATCCTGGTCCTCCTCTACCCCGTCTTCGCGACCCAATACAACAACTACCGCCAAGAAACCATCGCCTCCCAATTCAGCGCCGTCGCGCAAGACGCCGGCCCCGACGCCGTCGCCGAAAACCTGCGCCGCGCCGACGAATACAACGCCACCGCCGCCGAATCACCCATCCTCGACCCCTGGCTGGACGCCCAACGCCCCGACACAGCGCCCTACCAGGAATACCTCAGCCAACTCAACCTCAACGACGTCATGGCCACCATCAAAATCCCCGCCATCAACGTCAACCTACCCATCTACCACGGCACCGAAAGCGCGACCCTCGACAAAGGCATCGGCCACCTCTTCGGCACCGCCCTACCCGTCGGCGGCGACTCAACACACACCGTCCTCACCGGACACACCGGCCTCGGCACCGCCACCATGTTCGACCAACTCACCAGCCTCAAAGAAGGCGACGTCTTCTACATCGAAGTCCCCGGACGCCACCTCAAATACCAGGTCACCGACATCCGCGTCGTCCTGCCCAACGAAACCGAAACCCTCAACAAAGTCGAAGGCAAAGACCTGGCCACCCTCATCACCTGCACCCCCTACGGCATCAACACCCACCGACTCCTAGTCACCGGCGAACGCGTCCCCATGGACGAAGCCACCGCCGCCGCAGAAGCAGCCCAAGTCAAAGGCGCCGTCCTCAAACCCTGGATGATCGCCATCCTCATCGCCGTCGCCATCATCCTCCTGGTCTCCGCCATCATCTGGGCGCGCTCACGCAAGCGCAGGGAGGATCCCCAGGCAGTTGAGGGCGCTGCCGGCGCGCTCGCCTCCGCTGATCCCGGGGACGAGACCGTGGCCCAGTCCGCCGCCGAGCCCGGTGTTTCTGCTGGGGCAGGCGCCACGCCCGCTGGCACCTCGCCCGAAGCGCCCGATTCCCCCGGTGCTCCCGACGCGGTCGCGGCTGACCCAGGCGCCGCGCCCCCCGACCTGCTGGCTGACGCCGAGAAAATCTCTGACGAGGAGATCGACGCGGGCCGGAGCGCCCTGAAGAAAATACTAGAGGAGCGCGGCAAACAGTAAGCGGGCGGGGCCCCGGCCCCGGCCTCGGCCCGGCCCCGACCCGGTCCCGTGGTTCCTCAACAATGTCGCACGTAATTCCCCTGTGCCTATTTCAGACTTTGAAATTGCATCGTTGGAATTGCAACGTTTGTGGGCTATGTCCAAAAATGACCGTGTTAAATTACGTGCGACTTTAGGGGTGCCCAGGAAAGGGGCCGCCCCCAGGCGACCCCACGCGGGGCGCGCGCGACCCGGCCTCGTCCCCTACCATGGACGCATGAACCTCGCCTTCCCCGCACGCCCCCGCGTCGACGCCATCATCCAAGCCGCCATGGACATGGAGGCCGCGCCCCTCCTCCACGCGCTCGCCCCCACCGGCGACGACGAAACCCCTCAGGCCGTCCTAGCCGGCACCATGAAAACCCAACGATTTGCGCTCGGCCTCCTCGACGGACGCACCGTCCTGGTCGTCACCTCCGGCATCGGACTGGCCAACGCCGCTTCCGCCACCGCGCGCGCCCTCACCCTCGTCGACGCTCCCATCGTCATCGTCGCCGGCACCACCGGCGGACTCGCCGCCGACATCAACGTCGGCGACATCGCCGCAGGCACCAGCGCCATCTACGGGCAAGCCGACGCCACCGCCTTCGGCTACGCCATGGGCCAAGTCCCCCAGATGCCCGTCGACTACACCTCCTCCGAGGCCGCCGTCGCGCGGCTCGCCCAGCTGACCGCGCTCATCGCCCACACCGTGCGCGCCGGCGGCATCGTCTCCTCCGACTCCTTCTGCACCGAAGCCAACGTCGGCCCCATGCGCGAGCGCTTCCCCGACGCCATCGGCGCCGACATGGAAACCTGCGCGATGGCCCAAGTCTGCTGGTCCTCCGGCGTCGACTGGATCTCGTTGCGAGCAGTTTCCGACCTGTGCGGGCCCACCGCCGACCAGGCCTTCCATATGGACGGCCCCCTCGCCGCCGCCCACAGCGCCCAGGCCGTCCGCGCCTACCTGACGCTCCTCTGAGGCCGCCCGCGGCACCGCCTCCCCGCAGCGTGCGTGCGCCTACTGCGCGCCCCTGCACGGACGGTCTGACGCCGCGGCGCCCTGCGACCCGGAGCCACGCGCTCGCCCCCTGCGGCTCCCCGGAGCCCCGCCCCCGCCTCGTGCCTGTCTCCCCGTCCCGAACGAACGGAACCGACCATGACCCGCCCCACCCGCGTCCTGATGGTGTGCACCGGCAACATCTGCCGCTCCACGATGGCCCACGCGATCCTCGACCAGGCCGCCGCGCGCGCCGGCGTGGACGTCGTCGTCGACAGCGCCGGCGTGTCCGACGAGGAAGCCGGCAACCCCATCGACCGCCGCGCCGCCCGCGTCCTGCGCGACGCCGGGTACGCCGTGCCCGACCATCGCGCGCGCCAGATCCGCCCCGGCGAGCTAGGGGAGTGGGACCTGATCCTCGCCATGACCTCGCGACACCTCGGCGTGCTCGAGCGCCTCTCCCAACGTGCGGGCGTCGACTACGAGGGTGCGCCGGCGTCCGCGGACCTGCGCGCCGACACCCCGCGCATCTGCCTGTACCGCGACCTCGACCCCGAGGGCAGCGGCGACGTGCCCGACCCGTGGTACGGCGGCCACCAGGACTTCCTCGACACTCTCGACGTCATCGAGCGGGTCACGCCGATCATCGTCGACTTGGCGCGCTGAGCGTGCTTCCCCCAATGTCGCACGTAATTCTAAAATGGTAAGTTTTCGAGTCCTCTGAAAACCGCGGAATTTCAACGATGTGGATTCAAAAGTTGAAATAGCGGTGGGGGAATTACGTGCGACATTTTTGGGTAAGCGTGGTGTGTGGCGTCAAGATGCCCGTCCGAGGCCGTGGTGCGGCAGGTATAGTCCGCGCAGGACGTGGAGGAAGTCGCTAGTCGCGACGCCCTCGCGAATCTCCCCCGCTTCCGCGTGCGACACGAGGCCTCGGATCGCCTTCACCGATTCGGGGACCTCCCGCGCGAAATCGCCGTTCATAACGTCGTCGTAGGTGAATCGAAGGACGACGTATCCGCGACGCAGGAGCTCGCGGTCGCGCTTCAGGTCCTTCTCGCGCTGCTCTTTCGAGGAATGGAAAGCCCAGCCGTCCACCTCGATGACGATGAAGTCAAGGATGATCATATCGACCTCGCCGACTCCCTCGATCCAGACTCCTACCTCCGGAGTCAACCCCATGTCGATGAGTTGCAATCGGGCGACCGTCTCGAGGATCGAGCGTGCGCGGTCAGTCGACAGGCCGATTGCCTCGCGAAGATGGGGAACTCTGCTGCCAGAAGTCGGCAGTGTGAGGGTCGATATGTCGAACAAGCCGCGGTTGCGCGCGGCATCAAGCATCGGCAGTGACACCTTGAGAGGCATGCAGACGAGCACACGCTCCAGCACCGTGCCGATACTGGCAACGTGTGTGCGCCTCTCTTCCTCGCTCATGATCTGTTCCCTATGAATGCATACGTCGTCGAAGCGGCGTAGTTTCGACGCGTGCATTCCTCGGTTATACGCAACCGACAGGTGGGTCTTCTGTGGGCGTTCCTCCAGCAGAAGGGGTAGCTCGTATATTTGGGCGGCACTCACGCACGAGAGGCTGGCGTTGTAGACGAAGGCTCGGACCTGGTCCAACGTGTAACGGTTGGGATCGTAGATCCAGCCCCTGTAGTGACTGATGCCTGTTGGCAGCATTGAGGGAGTGAGCTCTGCGTGGTGCAGATTCGATAGTTTCGTGATTCCGTGGCGTTTACGTAGCTCTTCGTTGAGGTCCATGGATTGATTGTGCTACTTTGTGGCGCTTCGTGTGATCTGTTTGAGAAATCTGTGGATAACTCAGAGATTTCGCACGTAATTCTAAAATGGTAAGTTTTGGAGTCCTCTGAAAACCGCGGAATTTCAACGGTGTGGATTCAAAAGTTGAAATAGCGGTGGGGGAATTACGTGCGACATTTTTGGGTAACTGAGGGTGTGGGGGCGTGCGCGAGGCCTGGGTTGGGTACGAGGCCTGGGTTGGGTTATGGAGCCTGGGGTACGAGGCCTGGGGAGGCCTGGGGCGCGCGGTTCGAGAGCGGCGCGTTGTCAAGCGTGTCTTGCATACGGAACGAGGTTGTATGTTGCTCGTGTCACGAATTACGGTGAGATTGCTGGCATGTTGGTCCGTAGCTGCATGATCTGCGGTGAGCGGCCGCCACAGACGATTGCGCGCGCATATACGACACAAACTAAGGATGCTTATGAACGCACTGAATAAAGTCGCACGTGGCGAGGGGATGACAATGATCGTCATTGCACTTGTCGCAGCCGTTGCCCTCGTCCTGGGCGTCGGTGGCTTCTTCATGGCGCGCACGTTCCTGACTAGCGTGGACTCGGGAACCACGGCCTCGAAGTCGAGCTCCGATTCCAACGGAGGGATGAGTGGCGACTCCTCGTCCAGCGAGACTTCACAGGCGCCCGACACCGCGCCGCAGTCTGAGGCGGCTGCTCCCACCCCGGAGGCCACGGCCTCGCCCATGCCCCCGTGTGAGGACGGCACCTCTGCGCCCGACGGAACCTGCCTGCACCCCGCGTCAATCCAGTGGCTCGACGACCTCCTGCCCGACCCGACCACGATCAACCGCACCGACCCCGATGCGGTGTGCTCCGCATTCGTCATCACCCACGAGACATGGGACGCGGCGCGTGACGTCACCAACGCCTATGCGTCCATACGGTCAAGCGTCTACGAAACGCCCGAGCGACAGGCGCACCACACGCCCACTCCCGACCTCGAAAAAGGACAGGGCGAATTCCTGCCGCTCGTTCCGGGACGCTCGCACACAACCGTCACCATCGAAATGCTCAGCACTGAAGGCAAAGACCCGTCCCCCGACCGCGTTCCCGGCAAGTGGCTGCGCATCGTCACCTACACGCGCGCATACGCCGATGGCTCCCACGAGCCCGTCCGCGGCTACGCATTCCTCACCCTCACCCAGCAGGAGGACGGGACCTGGGCCGTCAGCGAGGCTGTGTGGTCCTAAAGGAGTGAGGCGGAGCGTGCGCGCGGTCGGGCGAGGCTGGGCAGCGCGTCCCCTAGAAATGACGCGCGGGCGGCCACCCCGCGAAGGATGGCCGCCCGCGTGCCGTCGCGAGGCCTCGGCCGCCTCAGTCGGGCCGCCTCAGTCG
>ERZ773267.1777-NODE-1777-length-11542-cov-6.699312_pt1 | contig 11542 bp, 12 predicted proteins | sample MGYA00511959_ERZ773267 | MGnify/ENA primary metagenome ERZ773267 (study PRJEB29015, sample SAMEA2738165) | human oral metagenome | biome: human oral; feature: human-associated habitat; material: saliva | place: China | collected 2240 ... | reverse complement strand
AAAAGAGCAGGTGTTTTTTCTTGTCCCCCTGCTCTAAATCCTTCTCGTTTTCTTTTTCCCGCCAGTAGACTTTGTATATCTGCTCGCTGACTTTGACCTTTTGCCCATTGACATAAAGGTAATATTCTTTTGGCATATATGTTTCCTCCATTTCTTTTTTGTCTGCGTTTTAAGACAAAAAAGGAGGACTCCTGCACATAGGCATAAGAAGTCCTCGAAAATAAAAGAAACTTGTTCTTTCTCTATATTTTAAATTTAATTTTTCATGATAATTACCAGTGCCAAAAAGGTCTATTGTTTTTTTCTATGTAAATAACAGACCTTATATCTTGCATAGCAATTACCTCCCATTGTTTAGTTAATTCATGCTTTCTCCTTCTAATTATTTAAACTCCAATTTTCTGACATAGATTTGGCATTTATAAAGTCTTTATAAATTCCATCTTGCCTCATCAATTCATCATGTGTACCACGCTGTTCAATACAGCCTTTATTCAAAACCAATATTTGATTTGCATTTCTAATCGTCTTTAACCTGTGTGCGATCATAATAACTGTTTTATTCTTGGTAAGTGACTCTATAGCCAATTTTAATTTATCTTCATTTTCTTTAGTGTATAAATCTACAACTTCTTCTTTTATATCGTCTATTGCTTGATATCTAACTAGTTTTTCTTTTATATGAAGTGCATCGTTCATCTTAGTTGTTACTAATTTTTCTACTCTTTCAACTATTTCTTTTTCTGGTGTAAGAGTTTCATATTCCATCTTTTCTACACCAATTTCTTTTATAATTGTTTCTTCAAATTCTACTAGTTCTTTTATTGCTTCGTGTCCTTTTAGTAATGCTTCTAACATATCATCTTCTTTTACTTGTTTAGCAGAAGATTCTACCATGTTTATAGCCTCTTTTGTTCCTGCTACTGTTAGATTTATATCTGATAATTCAGATTGCTCTACTGTTGGATTTATTACTAATTTACCATCTACTCTCCCTACTTTTACTCCAGCAATTGGCCCATTAAATGGAATTTTTGATATAGATACTGCTAGAGACGAAGCTATCATTGCTGTTAGAGCTGGATCACAATCTGGATCAACTGATAATACTGTTGAGATTATTTGAACTTCATTTTTGAAGTCTTCTGGAAATAATGGTCTCATTGGTCTATCAATTAATCTTGCTGCTAGAGTTGCTGCTTCACTTGCTCTTCCTTCTCTTTTAATAAATCCTCCAGGTATTTTACCTACTGAATATAATTTTTCTTGATAATTTACTGTTAATGGGAAAAAGTCTGATAGCAGGTTGACTGTTTTAGATACTACAGTAGCTGTTAGTACTGCTGTATCTCCATATCTTACTAATACTGCTCCATCTGCTTGCTTAGCAAGTTGTCCATGTTCTACAACTAACTTTCTTCCATGAAAGTCCATTTCAAATATTTGTTTTCTCATAATTTTCCTTTCTCTTTTCTAAAAAAAATAGACACGAAAAAATGTGCCTACTTTCTTAATCCTAATTTGTCTATTACTTTTCTATAGCTTTGAATATCTTTCTTAGCTAGATATTGTAATAATTGTTTTCTTTGTCCAACCTTCTTTAAAAGTCCTCTGTTAGAATGATAATCATGTTTGTTTTGTTTCATATGATTAGTTAAAGTATTAATTTCTTTAGTTAATAAAGCAATTTGTACTTCAGCTGAACCAGTATCTTTTTCATTCTTACCGAATTCTTTAACAAGATTAGCTTTTTCAATCTTTGTTAATGCCATGTTTTACTTCCTTTCTTTCTGATACACTAAGAACTAAGTATAAAGTCGGAAATTCTTTAAACTGAGTTCCAGTAAACAACGATATTATATAATATTTTATCTTTATTTGTCAAATATAATTTTTTTAACAATATATACAAAAACAGTGTTATTAAAAATGTTAGAGATGTCAGCATTATATCTTTATAAAGTATTTTACCTCTTATTAGATATGATACTATTATCAATATTAATATTAATGCTAGTGTTAGTATTAAAATATTTAATATTATTTTCTTCAGTTTTTTATATCTTCCAATATAGATTTAAATAATTTAATTATATTTTCATATTTTAAATATTTATCTATTTCATTAATATTTACCCATAATACTTTTTCTATTTCTTGTTCTTGTTTTTTTATATTTCCACCTATTATTTTTCCTATAAAATATGTGCATTTTTTTAGATTGTTATTTTCTAAATAATACGAAATATTGTATTCTTTTTTAGATATTATTTCTACGTCTAGAGAAGTTTCTTCTTTTGTCTCTCTTATTGCTGCTTCTTCTTTTGTTTCTTTTCCTTCTAGATGACCTTTAGGAAATGAATAAGTATTATTTAGTTGCTTTACTAGTAACACTTTATCATTTTCTATCAAGACTACTCCTGCTGATATTTCAGTCATTGTTTTCTCCTGTAATAACTATCCCTTCTACTGAGTCAAAATCTCTTTTAGAATATGTTTTATCATAAATGTCATTTAATTTTTCTTTTATATCTTCACTAGTAAATGGTTTTGATATGTATGCTGCAAAACCTTTTTCTAAATATTTTTTTGGTGCTTGTTCTAATACATCAGCTGTTACTGCTATGACTGGTGTAGAAAAATTAGGTATTTGTTTTAGTTTTTCTAATGCTGCTTCTCCACTCATCACAGGCATCATTATATCCATAAGTATTAAATCATATCTTTTAATTTTTGCTAGTTCTACTGCCTCAGCTCCATTAAGTGCTTCTGTAATATCGAAGTTAAATCCTTCCATTGCACGTCGTGCAACTTTTAAATTTAATTTGTTATCATCTACTATTAGAACTTTATGGATTTCATGAAAATCATTTTCTTTTGGTAAGGTTTTATTTTCTTTTAATTTTGATATTTTTTGAGGTATTCTTGCGACAAATATTGTACCTTTTCCATATGAAGATTGTACATTTATTTTTCCATTCATCTTTTCGATAAGTTTCTTTGTTAAAGCAAGTCCTAATCCTACTCTATCTATATCTACTCCATCTTTACCTAGATTAGAATAATTTAAGAATAAATTATCTATTTCTTCTTTATGTATTCCCCTACCTGTATCTTGGCATGATATTATTAATGTTGATTCATCACCTACATTTAACGCTTTTACAGATAATTCTATACTTCCTCTTTCTGTATATTTAATTGAGTTAATAACTAGATTATTTATTATTTCTTTTATGTGGGCCTTATCACCGATTAATTCATAAGGAACATCATCATCTATTGATACACTAAATTTAATATCCTTATTCGTTATCTTTATTTGTTCTGCTTTTGCAATTGCATTAATTTCGTCTCTAGGTTTATATTCAATTTCTTCTAATTCTATATTTGATGGTTCAATTTTATTGATATCTATAATATTATCAACTATTTCCATTAAATTAGCAGATGCTATTAGAATATCAGCTATATCTTCCTTTATATCTTCCGGTACTTTGTTGTTATTTTTTAATGAATCAGCTATACCAACTATTGTATTTAGTGGTGTTCTTATTTCATGAGACATGCTTTCTAAAAAATCTTTTTTTGCAAGAGATGCTTTAGCGGCAACCTCTTTAGCATGTTTTAAATCTTCTACCATCTTTTTATCTGGGTTTTCTATTGTATTATATAGTGCTAGCATAAACATTGCTACTATAAATGTTTCAGTAATAACTTGTGGATAATATATTCTTAATACTATTGCAATTAGTATTAAAATTAGTAATATAAGGAATGGTATTGCCTTTGTTATTTTATGTTGTTTAATTACATATTTAATCTTCAATATCATTGCTCCCAATAAGAATATTCCTATACCTATAAATGCCGCCATTGGAGCTTCTCCATCTAGGTCTAGTACTGCCCCTTTATTTATTGTTGTTATTGGTAGAGCAAATGTTAAAGAAATAAAGAATATTGCCAATACTATAGATGTCTTTTTTGATACATTAATATCTTTGGATTTATTTATTACTAGTGAGTAAATATATTCTCCTTGTACTATAAGTATCAATACAGATAAGTATATCTTTTGCATTATTCCTATTATAAATATATTACCAACTGTTTTTGCATATATATATAATGCTACACACATAACTGAAAAAAATAGGTTTAATATAACCATTCTAGAGTATACTTTTGTCTCCTCTGTATTACTATTTTTTTTGATAAAAAATAATCCAAATAAAAATAAACTTAATATAACTGCTGCCGCTGGCAACCAAAATCCATCTATGTAATTCATATCTTATTCTCCTACTATATTAATTATAATGTTTTAATCATTAAAAAACAATTATTATAGAAAAAAAAGAAGATTATTTTACCTTTTAATCTTCTTTTTCACTAGTATTATCATAAACAAAAGTTGTAGCATCTTTAAACCTATCTACATTTGGGTCATATTTTAATGGTGCATTATTCGAGTTAGAAATCGCTTTTTTATCATTTATAAATAACTTATCTAATTTTTCTTTAATTTGATTTCTTGTAAATGGTTTTCCAATATATGATGTGAATCCTTGATTTAAGTATTTTGTCTCAGAGCCAGCTTCTACATCAGCAGTAACTGCTATTACTGGGGTATTAAAATTAGGATCCTCTTTTAATTTTACAAGTGTTTCATCTCCACTCATACCAGGCATCATAATATCCATCAAAATTACATCATATTGTTTTTCTTTAATCTTTTCTAGACATTCATCACCACTATAAACTTCATCTATCTCGTAATTCAAATCTGACATAGCTTTTCTTGCCACTTTGATGTTTAACTTATTATCGTCAACTATTAGGATTTTTTTAGCATCACCTAAATTAGACTCTTTTTCCTCGTCTTCTAATGTTTCTACTCCAGCAACATTTTTAAGTGCTAGATTTGCTTCTTCTGATAATGTTTCTGTTTCTTCTACATTATCTGGTATAACACTTTGCTCAACGTTAGATGTCACAGTTTTCATTTTACTTGTATTATATAATCTTAATACTTGAGTATTTGATAAATCGATATCTTGTTTTCCTATTTTTTGAGGTAAAGTTACTACAAATAATGTTCCTCTTCCAAACTCTGATTGAACATTTATTTTTCCACCCATCATATCAATATAACTTTTAGTGATTGCTAGTCCTAGTCCAGTTCCTTGAGTGGTTGTATTCTTTTCGATATCTAATCTTTCAAATTTAGTAAACAATTTATCGATATATTCTTTTTTAATTCCTCTACCTGTATCTGACACATTTATCATTAAAGTAGCATCATCACCACGATTAATAGAATGAATATCTATTTTCACTGTTCCCTTTTCTGTATATTTTATTGCATTAGATAGTAAATTATTTAATATATGTTTTACTAATACTTTATCTCCTATCAATTCTACTGGTACATCTTCTGCTATAGAATGATAAAATTGAATAGGTTTTTCTCCAATTGTAGATGCTTGCAATTTACATATTTTTTCTACTTCATCTCTTATGTTGTATAAACTTGGATTGATTTCTAATTTTTCAGATTCAATTCTATTGATATCCAAGATATTACCAACTATTTCTAGTAATGTTTGGGAAGCATTAAATATATCTGTGTTGTTTTCTTTAACATCATCTGGAAGCTCAGTATGTGTCATATTATCTTCAGTTAATCCAACTATAGCATTAAGTGGTGTTCTTATTTCATGGCTCATAGAAGATAGGAAATCACTTTTAGCTCTATTTGCTTTCTCTGCTTGTACCTTTGCAATTGTCATTGCATTTAACATTTTCATATCTGGATTTTCCATTGTAAAATACATTACTAAACATATAAATGTTTCAGCAGGTGGTATGATAATAAATGAAGGATTATTTTTTTGAATATAATCAGCTACCAATCCAAAAATAATAAATAGAACAATTGGAATTATCTTTTGTTTTTCTAATTTTTTTATATTGATAATTACTAATGCTGACATAACAACCATTAATATTCCTGATAACGTAAAAGTAAAATCTACAGCAGTTCCAAAACTATAGTATATACTATTAATATAATCTAAATGTAGTTCAAAAGGCATAACCAAAACTAAAAGTGATTCAATTACTGTTAACACTATATTAACTTTAACTATACTCTTTTTATCTGGATATATAATAGCAAGAAGATAATCAAGCATTGTATTTATCCATACAACGAAATATACAATAAACAGTTTTAAAATTGGCATGGTTACAATGGTTGGTATTTCGTTATAATATGCGGAAACAAAGTCACAACCTAATTGAAGCATGATACCAATTAGGTTAGATATTATTAACCATTTATAAATTGTATTTTCTCTATTTCCTAATCTTTTCTTTGAAAAATATATAGTTAATAATCCAATTACATAAATTAAACTAAATACCAATAAAAAAGTTAATTTACTCACTACAATCACCTATTTTGATTATAGCATAAAATTAACTTTTGTTGACTATTTTCTAATTAATTTCTTTTCGTGTGATAAATATTTATCGATTATTATAAAACCATCTGTTTCACTTCTTAATGATACAGTATCTCGTTTTCCTGATTTTGCGTAAGGGAAAGAATCTCTGATTTTGAATGAATAAGGAACAAAATCAGCATCTTGTATATCCTCATAAATACTTTCTTGAATTCGTTTTAATTCCTCTTTCAATAATTCTTGATTATTTAACAACTCAGAATCATCATTAAGAACTATATGTGCTGAAAGCAAACCATTGTTAACTAAAACATCACATAATTTAATATTCGAATTTCGCATAATCGCTTTTTCAATATCAAAGTTATACACTTTTTTATCATTAACTATTGAATAATCTGACATTCTTCCTTCAATATATAAGTTACCTTCTTCATCAATATAACCAATGTCACCAGTACAATACCATTTAGTATCTCCATCCTGATAGAAATATTCATCAGTTGCTTTTTCATTTTTGTAATACCCTAACATACCACATGGTGTATCAACAATAATTTGTCCTCTCTCATTATATAATACTGGGGTCATATCCTCATCTACTATTGCTATATTTACACCAGGTAATGGAATTCCAACATTACCATCTTTATGAGTAGTATATGGACTTTCCGATGCTATTGTTGCACCACATTCACATTGTCCATACCCAACTAAAAGTTTAGAATCGTTTCCATGTTCTTTAAATACTTTTTCTATTTTATCAGACACTTCTTTCCTTAATGGTTCTCCACCTTCAAATGGATATTTCAAGAATGATAAGTCTTTTCCTTTTATTAATTTTTCATCCAAGAAACCTTCATACATACTAGTAGGTGCTACTGAGTAATTTGGCTTGTGTTTAACAATATTTTTAATAAATACATCTCTTTCAAATCTTGGATCCATAAATACACAAGCTCCACTTGCAAGAGGTAAATGAATTGATGTACTCAATCCTGTAGAAAACCAAGGTGGAATAATTTGATAAAATTTATATCCTCTTCCCACATCTACGCCAGATTTTCTATAAGCAGATAATGAATTTTGAAAACTATCATTTGATAATAAAATACCCTTTGATGCTCCAGTTGTTCCACTTGAGTATACCATAGCTAAAGGCATATTAGGTTCATAATCAACTGTGCTAGTTTCTTTTCTATTTCTACCGTCTTTAATGAATTGATTCCATAATAGTTCATTCCTTTTTTCTGGTTTATATGTTTTGTCTAAAATTCCTAATAACGAAGAGTTTAACGTAGGAACAACTACAATATTTTTTATTCTAGATTTGTTAATAGCATTACTTATTTGAGGATAAAACTTATCCATTACTATTAATAAATCACTTTCACAATCATTTATTCTTTCTATTAAGTCATTATCATCAAAATAATATCCCATTAAATTTGCAACAGCACCAATTTTTGATAATCCATAAAAAGAATATACCATTTCAGGGATACCAGCAGAAATAATAGTTACATAATCGCCTTTTTTAATTCCATATTCTTCAAATGATTTAGCCGCTTTAGAAATGTTTTTACTTAATTGATCATAGTTAATTTTTGACATAAAAAACTCTAAAGCAGTTGTTTTTGGTTGATCTAAATTATTAAAGTGAACTTCTTGATAAACAGTTTTTTTGTTTTCTGGTTCTTCATATTCACCGATATGATACTTACCCCAAGGCATATCTATATGAGGATATCCAGTTTTTTCACCTCTTTGAAATTTTTCAAAAACAACCTTAGCTTCATCTTCTGGTAATCTTGACATTAATTTTTGTAATTCTTCTAGTCTTTCTTTATCTCTTGAAACCATGTTTTCCCCCTTTTGTTTTGACTGTGCCTATTTTATCACAAAACGTATGTTTTGTCAATTGGGTGTAAAGATAATATTAGTTTAAAAAGTAAATGCAACATAATAATCAATAATTTAATAATTTGCATTTAGTCTAATAATATCATTAAATATTATTAATCAATTGTTTTCTTAAGAGTTTGCAGGAGGTAAAAAATGAAAAGAAGACTAACTATTGAAGATGGAATACTAATTGATCAATTATTAAAATTAAATTATAAATTAAAAGATATATCTAATATTTTAGAATGTGAGTCATCTACTATTTCAAGAGAAATAAAAAAAAGAAGAATTACAGGTAAAGGTGTATATAAAGAATGTGAAAAAATACCTTCAAAATTCTTTCTAAATAAATTTTAACATATTTTTATGCTCTTTTTATTTAGTGTGAACTTTAAAGGTATTATGATCTCTCTTAACCTCTTTATTGACAAATTTTCAACAGCACTTTCATTTTTTTTATATTCTAAAATCTTGCACATCAACTTTCACCTTTTTTACTCATATTTATTAAATTATCTATTGTATCGTTTTCATTAATGTATATAAAATTTTGAGGTGCTTTAAAACTAGAATTACTTAAAACTATTGTTTCCAACTTAATAGGATTCTTGTATTTTTTAGGATTAATAACCTCAATAGCACAACATTCTTCTCTATCTTTATAATAATTTCTAAACCATTCTAAAGCTTTTAGGTCATTTTCGTTTCCTGTTATATGCATTAATTCATCAAACGAACATTTCAAAATTCTACCAGCAGTAAATTCACCGACAATTGTTTTATCTTTTTTTGAAGAATACACAACAATAGTTAAATTATCATCATCATCAAGCTTTGGAAGATTTTTTCTAAATTCCCAGTGCTTTGTGCCGTTAAATATTTTATTTGAATATTTAGTCATAATTGACATTAAAATAGTTTTTTTCATAAAACTTAAATCTCCTCAATTTCTTTTATTATTAAATCTATCAAATCATCCATATTTTGATGATATTTAGTTCTATATAAAGTTTTTGTGGAACCATATTCTATCATTATATTTACTCCATTCCCTTCGGACTTTCTAATATTTGTTCTTCATTTGTATATTTTTTAAATTGTTGGCCTTTACTTGCCATAAAAAATACTATCTCCTTTCTTGAGATAGTATTTTACCAAAAGACTCTTTTTTATAAAGTGTCCAAAATGGGGTTCACTTCAATTAATTAGTTCTTTTTATATTTATTAGTAGAAGTAATTACCTATTTGATATTTTAAATTATTGAAAAATATTATCTAGTATTTTTTTAATTGTTATTTGCTAAATGACTTATATATTATTATATTTTTATTATTCTTGTATAATTGTAATACGATCATTATCAATCACACAGTCTGCACCAATAGGTATGGTAAATAACGGTCTAGTGTGTCCAAAGTCCATGTTAATAATTACTGGTATATTTTTTAATTGTTCTTTTTCGCTAAGTAATTTTGCAAAATCTTCGACGGATACCTTTGCACCCAATTGAACACGACCTATTATTATTCCTTTTATATCTTTAAAATTCTTTTGCAACATTAATGAATGCAAATTTCTATCAAATTCAAAAATAAATGTATCACCTACAAGATCATCATCTTCTAAAAATAAAATTTTATCTTTCATTGATGGCATATATTCTGTTCCCTGTAATAGTTGCAAGGTGCATAAATTGCCACCAATTATTTTCCCTTTTGCTTGACCTGCATTAACCACTTTTCTTCCTTCATTAGGTAAAAATACTCTATCATCTTGATGAATATACCATTGATCATCACTAAACTCCAAAGAATCTTCTACTATTACATTTTTACTATCAAATACAACTTTAGTAAAATAGTCTAACGTATAATCAAAACCTTGTTTTACTGCAAAATCTGTAAAATTAGGTCCTAAATAAGTTACTATGCCTGTTTTTTTATATATAGAATTTAATAATGCTGTATTATCAGAATAACCAATAATTATTTTAGGATTTTTTTTAATTAAGTTATAATCTATTTTATCTATGATTTGTATTACACTATATCCGCCTATAGCACATATAACCATTTTTACATTTTTATCTTTAAATGCTTCATGTAAATCGCTTATTCTATCTTCTATCGAAGAAGTACTATATTGATTAACATTATATGCATATTTAGATACCGTAACCTTAATCCCCATATCTTCAAATCTTTTCTTTGCAATTTCAAAGTTCTTTTCATCTAATCTTGACAGACTACCAGATGGAGCAATTACTCTTATTTCATCTCCATATTTTAATTTACTTGGAACCATATTTTTTCACTTTTACCCTTTCTTTTTCGCCCATACAATTTGTCATTGTGCTAATTATCTCTTCTACATCTGGTCGATATTTATAACCATCTGTATTAATTGTTAAGATCATTTTATCACACCTAATATTGATAATATTTTATCATACTTTTTTAATTATTTAATAGCAGATTCAAACTTCATTGCTAAATCTTCCAAATATTCCCTTCTAGCCAATTCTTTTAACCAATCTTTTGGAATACTATCATATCCATAAATTATACCAGTAATAGAACCTGTAATTGCACCTATAGTATCTGTATCTCCACCAAGATTTACAGCCCCTATTATTGATTCTTTATAATTGTCAGATTTTAAAACAATCCATAATGATGCTTCTAATGTATCAACTACATATCCAGATGATTTAATATCATCAACTTTTAATGTGTTTAAATTATCTTTTAATATTCTTGAATAAGCTTTTAATGACTCTTCGCTGAACATTGAATAATCTTCTATTCTAATCATATTATATGCTGAAAGCTTGTCTTTTCCCTGAAGGAGCTTTATTACATACAACACATATATATAACATCCTAAAATTGATATTTCATGTCTATGAGTAAGAGAAGAAATGTTTTTAACTAACTCATATATATCATTATTAGGTATTTTTTTATAAAAAGAATAATATGCTATTGGTAAAATTCTCATTAAAGAACCATTACCATTGGAATTGTTATCACATAATCCTGATTCTAAAGCAGTAGTATTTCCATCATGGAAACTTTTGATAGCTCTTAAACATGTTCTACCAACATCAAAAGTATTGCCCCTTGCAGTATATTTACCATTATTTAACCAATCATAAAAGTTAGTC
>ERZ773267.1776-NODE-1776-length-11542-cov-15.156264_pt1 | contig 11542 bp, 15 predicted proteins | sample MGYA00511959_ERZ773267 | MGnify/ENA primary metagenome ERZ773267 (study PRJEB29015, sample SAMEA2738165) | human oral metagenome | biome: human oral; feature: human-associated habitat; material: saliva | place: China | collected 2240 ... | reverse complement strand
TAACTTCAAATTTTTATAAGCATCAAGATGACCATAAAATGAAGGTCCCAAAACTCATCCTATCCTAGATAATATATTTTCAGAATTCTGTTCTACGGTTTGATTAAAAATAGTTATTTCCCCAGAATCTGGTTTTAAAATCCCTAGAATCATTTTGATAATGTAGTTTTTCCAGCTCCATTTGGTCCAACAAAACCATATACTTTTCCCTTCTTTAAATAAAATGAAGTGTTATGAATAACTTCAGTATCTCTAAAGCTTTTTGTTAGATTAATAATTTCAACTATAGCCATCTCTACTCCTTAGTTTACAGTAAAAAATTATGCTTAATTCTTATCGTTTTTTGTAAAAAATCAGCGAACCCAATAATATTCCATTCAACAAGCCTAAAGAAATACCATATTCAACTGGAAAATCTAAAAAAATTGCAAACACTATTCCAATCATCACCCCTAGTGAAGCTGCTGTTGAAATCACATCTTCATTTTCTTTCTTCATTTTCTTTACACCTCATTTCCTTTTTGTATATAAGCTGTAGTACTCTCCACCAATAGCCATTTTCATATTTAGACTTCCTTTCAGTTTTTATTTATTGTACAATAAATAAAAATCAATTACTTTTTTGTTGGGAAAATGGGAAAATTATGAAATCAAAACTTGGCATCACACTCAGAAAAGTTCGTAAAGGAAAGCAAATCAGTTTATGTTCTGTAGCAGATGAACACCTTTCAAAATCACAAATATCTCGTTTTGAACGTGGCGAATCAGAGATATCTTGTATTCGACTAATCAATATTTTAGATAAATTACATATTACTTTGGACGAATTTCTTATTTTACATGATAAAGACTACTCCAATACCGAATCATTTGCTAACTTAGTACAGTACATTCGAAAGCAATACTCATCACAAAATATCAATAATATAAAATGTCTACTTTCTGACTCCTCAAATTACACCTTAAATTCCTTTGAAAAAACCATGGTAAAATCCATTCTACACACAATGGATTCGACTATCATTCCATCAGATGAAGAATTACTTCAATTAATAGACTATCTTTTCAAAGTCGAAAAATGGGGTTATTATGAGATTGTTCTATTTGGTAACTGTGTACGAACAATTAACTACAATTCCTACTTCTTATTGACAAAGGAACTGCTAAAGAATTATCTCTACTCTTCTCTGAATAAAACCAATAAACGAATGGTCGCTCAACTTGCTATAAATTGTTTAATTCTTAGTATAGATGAGGAAAAATTTTCTAATTGTTGCTATTTAATTAGTGAGATAAAAACATTATTAGATAATGAATTGAACTTCTATGAACAGACAGTTTTTCTCTATGCAACTGGCTACTATGAATTTAAACGCCAATTAAGTAGTGGAATTGAAAAAATGAAACAGGCCATACAAGTATTCGATATTTTAAGAGAAGACAAGTTAAAATTACACTATACTGACCATTTTAATAAACTAATAAACAAAAAATAAATGAAATCATTGTCTCAACTGGTCGTGAACCAATCCCCAAATATAATCTCTGTCGTATCTTGTGAATCGGTCCTCCTTTCGATGAAAATGTTCATTGTCGCTTTTCCTACTTGTTTGACTTTCTTTCTCCTCCTCGTCCTCAATGACAGACTCACTCCCTTTAGTTTCACTTATATCAGTCTCACTAACTTCAGTCTCACTAGTGGCTGAATTTAAGACCGACCCCGGCTGATTTTGATACCTCCCTAGTGTTTTTTGAACACTACCCCCGTCTGAATTTAAGACGGGGGTAGGTTCATGATTGTCCCTCCAACACTATCCAACACTAATAAACCGACATTTCCTAACTCATCAAATTGGATTAGCCCTGACTCTTCCATTTCAGCAATTAACTGAGTTGCTTTCTCAATATTTATTCCCATGATAGCCATGAGATGGCACACTATGATTTGTCGTGATGCCTATTCTTCCTTTTGCATGCTTTCCTCCTGAAAATAAAAAAGCGAGAACACTTATTAAAATGTTCTCGTTGAGTTAATTTATTACTGATGTATCTATTTTTTGTCTACGCAGTCGACATCAAAACAGACGTTCACATCAATATACTTTTTTGACCAATTTCACCACTGCTTCGGTCCGAGCGGTGTGAGGGAACATATCAACTGACTGGATGTAGTGGACATCGTAGACCTGACTAAGCTTGACCAAATCCCGAGCCAGAGTTGAGACATTGCAGGAAACGTAGACCATCTTCTCAGGTGCATAGCGAACAATCGTCTCTAGCAGCTTATCGTCCAGACCAGTTCGTGGCGGGTCGACAATCAAGGCATCCGCCCTATAACCTTCAGCGTACCAGCGAGGAATAATTTCCTCTGCCGTTCCAGCCTCGTAGAGCGTATTGTCAAAGCCCATCCGTTTCGCATTGCGCTTGGCATCTTCAATGGCCTCAGGAATGATATCCATGCCCCGCAGAGATTTGACCTTTTTAGCAAAGGCAAAGCCGATGGTTCCCACTCCGCAATAGGCGTCAATCAAATGGTCTTCTTTCGTCACATCCAGCGCCTTGACCGCCTCCCCATAAAGCACCTCTGTCTGCTCAGGATTGAGTTGATAGAAGGCCCGAGGCGACAGGGAGAACTCATAGTCCAGCACTCCTTCTTGGATAGCCTCCTCGCCCCAGATAATCTCTGTCTTATCCCCGTAAATCTCACTGGACTTGCTCGTATGATAATTGACCGCCACTGTCTCCAACTCTGGAAATTCCGCCACTAGGTCTCGAACGACTGGAGAAAAATCCAGCTGGCGTCCTGTTACAAAAATCATCTGCACCTGACCCGTTTTTCTGGCCCTGCGAATCATGACAGTGCGCACTCCAGCAGTCTTCCGCTCATCATAGATGGGCAACCTGTACTTGCCTAAAAGCCGAGCCACCTTATTGACAATAGCCTGCGTCACCTTGTCCTGAACCAAACAATTTTTCAGCGAGACCAGATAGTGGGAATTCTGGGCATAGAGCCCTGCCTTGACCTCATCCTTGAACTTGCGAGTCTGAAACTGCAGCTTGGCCCGATAATAAAGTGGCTCCTGCATACCAATGGTCGGACGAATCTCATAGTTTTCATAGCCAGCTGGCGCAAACTTTTTCAGAGCCTGACGCAGCAAATCTTCCTTAAACTCCAACTGCTTATCATAGTGGAGGTGCATGATTTGACAACCCCCGCAGCTTTCATAAATCTCACAAGGCGCTTCCACCCGAAATTTCGACCGCTTGTTGATGGTCAAGAGCTTGGCCTCGATAAAATTACGCTGCACCTTGGTCACCTGACAGTAGACTTCTTCACCCTTCAAAGCCCCCGGCACAAAGACCAGCGTTTTCTTATAAAATCCAATTCCTTCCCCATTGATTCCCATTTTCTTGATTTTGAGAGGGATTCTTTGCTTCACTTTTACATTCATGCCTCTATTATACCACGCTAAAGTCGATTCGTTGAGAATATGTTACAATAAAGATGAGAAAATAGTCTAAATCATAGAAATCTCTCGACAACTACGAATAGAGTCAGAGAGACGATGAATGACTCTACTCTAAAATATCGTCCAAGTGAAAGGACTAGTATGAAAATCACAAAAATCGAAAAGAAAAAACAGCTCTACCTCTTGGAGTTGGACGACAGCGAAAAACTCTATATTACAGAAGATACTATCGTCCGCTTCATGCTGTCCAAAGGGATGGAAATCACGGAGCAGGAATTAAAAGAAATTCAAGCTTACGCCCAATTTTCCTACGGAAAAAATCTAGCCCTCTATCATCTCTCCTTCAAGCAAAGAACTGCCAAGGAAGTTAAAGACTACTTAACACAGCACGACATCCAACCAGAAATCATCAGCCAAGTCTTGGACAATCTAAAAAAGGATAATTGGATTAATGATAGAAAATATGCTAATTCTTTTATCCAATCCAACCTTCTCACTGGTGACAAGGGAGCTTTTGTCCTCAAGCAGAAACTCAGTCAAAAAGGGATTTCTAACACTATTATCGAAGAAGAATTGAGACAATTTGATTTCACTGAAGTAGCCGAGCGAGTTTCTGAGAAACTTTTAAAGAAATACCAAGGCAAGCTTCCCAGCAAGGCCTTGCAAGATAAACTCCTCCAAGCCCTGATAAACAAAGGTTTTTCCTATGGACAAGCCAAAGAGGCCTTCCATCATCTAGACATCGAAGAAGACCAGGAAAATCAACAAGAGTTGCTCTATAAAGAGCTAGACAAGCAATACCGCAAGTACTCCAAAAAGTACGAGGGCTATGACTTAAAACAGCGTCTGACCCAAGCTCTAGCCCGCAAAGGGTATGATTTTTCGGACATTGCCAGCGCTCTAAGAGAATATCTTTAAGATTTTCTATGAAAACTTAGGCATTTTTATGAAAATATGTTACAATAAAGAGGATAAACTTATAAATTGTAGAAAGTTGGTAAGTTATGAAACTTCCAAAAGAAGGCGACTTTATTACAATTCAAAGTTATAAGCATGATGGGAATCTTCACCGCACTTGGCGAGATACCATGGTACTAAAGACAACAGAAAATGCCATTATTGGCGTTAATGACCACACACTGGTGACAGAAAGTGATGGCCGGCGCTGGGTAACACGAGAGCCTGCCATTGTCTATTTTCATAAGAAATATTGGTTTAATATCATTGCCATGATTCGTGACAATGGCACTTCATACTACTGCAACCTTGCCAGCCCCTACTATCTGGACAATGAAGCCCTCAAGTACATCGACTATGATTTAGATGTCAAGGTCTTCACAGACGGAGAAAAACGGCTACTTGATGTGGAAGAATATGAACGTCATAAAAGGCAAATGAACTATTCGGATGATTTGGATTTCATTCTCAAGGAAAACGTTAAGATTCTGGTTGACTGGATCAACAACGAACGTGGTCCCTTCTCCGATGCTTATGTGAAAATTTGGTACAAACGTTATGTTGAACTAAAGAATCGATAAAGTTGTCAAAGAGCGCAAGCTCTTTTTTCTTGCTCTCTTTCTCAAAAGACCTTCGTCCAGTAAGGAAGCAATTTCTTGCAATTCCTACTTATTTCTTGTATCATAGAACCAACAATATTGCTGTGTCACACTAAATAACTGATATTTGGTCTACCGCAGCTAGGTTTCCAGAAAGGAGTGAGTCTCATGGCTTTTACTAATACTCGTGGTCGCTATGCCAGCTTTGGCGCTATCACTAGCCTTCCAGATGACGTGATTGACACTTTCTGGTACATTATCGACAACTTCCTTAAAGATGTCTTTCCCCTGAATAACCTGATTCGCTTTGAATTGATCAATAACAAGGGCAAGTTGACCTTCCGCTTCTCTGAGGACCATCTCGATACACTTATCTCCTTTGATTTTACCTATAAGTTTGACCCCTTCTATCCTCGAATGATCTACGTTGTGGACAATGACGGTAGAGAAACAGTCATGCTAGCCGATGAATACTCCATGTTTTAAGAAAACAATCCAGTTGAGACACCGTCATTAGGGGCGGTTCATCAACTGGATTTTTCATTTTTTGTAAATCATTTTGATATGGGGCGTTGATTCAAAGATAAAAGGCTCTCCCTGAGTTACAAAACCGAATTTTTCATAAAGCCCCACAACTTGCTCCTGAGCTTCGATTTCAATCATTTTTCTCGGCCACTTTTTCTCACAAAGAAGCAAGATTTCCTTTACTAATCTATTCCCAAAGCCCTTTCCTCTGGCTGACGGGGCTGTCACAAGCCGTCCAAAAACGACTTTTTCACCTTCCTCAAACACACGGGCATAGACATCCACCTCCTCTTGCTCATTTACATGGAAAATGTGCACAGCTGTTAGATCCTTCTCATCCAATTCATGATAGATTCGCCCTTGCTCTACGACAAAAGTATCGATCCGCAGTTTTAAAATCTTGTAAAACTCCAGTGTGTCCAACTCTGGCAAATATTTTTTATACCACATACTTGTTTCCGTCCTTGCTTTATTATATAATCATTGTAAATGCAACTATAAAAGGAGTTCTTATGGATTATCGTCAGTTATTTCGTCAAATGGGATTCATCTCCCGTCAAGCTATGATGAAAATGAATCAAGAAGCTAGCCAATACGGGCTTGATAATAATCTCTTTCTCATTCTTACTCGCATTGTCGAACACCCTGCCATCCATCAATCTCAGCTGGCAGAGCTGGTTCAGATTGACAAGACTACCCTGAGCCGCTCTCTAAGAAAGCTGGAGGAAAGAGCCTTGATTATCAAAAAGACCAAGGCTCAAAATAAGAAATTCAAGGAGCTCTATCCAACGGCTTCTGCTCTAAAAGTATATGACAAGCTGATTGGCTACGAGGATAGATACATCCAGACCAGTATGCGTCAACTGACTTCATCTGAACTCTTTCAACTGGATCATATCTTACAGAAAATTCAGAACTCCCAACAAGAAGAAGTATAACACAAAACAGTTGTATTTACAACTATAATATATTAGAGCTAAAGCTATTAAAAACGGCTGCTTGCAAATGACTAAGTGAATCCCCCTCGTCTCTGCAAGCAAAACCGCTTTAATAGCTTTTTAAGTTAATTGATTAAAATCCCAGATCTGATCCATCCAGCCTTCATAGAAATCAGGCTCGTGGCAGACCATGAGAATGCTTCCCTTGTATTCTTTCAGAGCGCGCTTGAGCTCCTCCTTAGCATCTACATCCAAGTGGTTGGTCGGCTCGTCTAGAACCAGAACATTATTTTCTCGGTTCATGAGGAGACAAAGGCGGACCTTGGCCTGCTCTCCACCTGAGAGAACCTGAATCTGGCTCTCGATATGCTTGGAAGTCAAGCCACATCTGGCCAGAGCAGCTCGAACTTCTGCTTGGTTAAGAGCCGGAAATGCATTCCAAACTGCTTCGAGCGGCGTCTGACGATTGCCGCCTTCGACTTCCTGCTCGAAATAACCCAGCTCCAGATAGTCCCCACGCTCAACTTCCCCAGCGATTGGTGGGATAATACCTAGCAGACTCTTAAGCAGAGTCGTTTTTCCAATTCCATTTGCCCCGATGATAGCTACTTTCTGATTGCGCTCAAAGGTCAGATTAAGGGGCTGGGTCAGTGGACGATCATACCCAATCTGCAAGTCCTTGGCTTGGAAGATAAAACGGCCAGGTGTACGGGCAGTCTTGAAATCAAAGGAAGGTTTTGGTTTCTCACTTTGCAGCTCAATAATGTCCATCTTATCCAGCTTTTTCTGGCGGGACATGGCCATATTACGGGTCGCTACGCGAGCTTTATTGCGAGCTACAAAGTCCTTGAGGTCCGCTATTTCCTTCTGTTGGCGCTCATAGGCTGCTTCCAGCTGAGATTTTTTCATCTCATAGACCTCTAAGAACTGATAATAATCACCAGAATAGCGGGTCAGTTGCTGATTTTCCACATGGTAAACAATATTGATCACATCGTTCAAGAAAGGAATATCGTGGGAAATCAAAACAAAAGCATTTTCATAGTTTTGTAGGTAGCGCTTGAGCCAGTCAATATGCTCCGCATCCAAATAGTTGGTCGGCTCGTCCAAAAGCAGGATATCAGGCTTTTCCAGAAGCAGCTTAGCCAAGAGAACCTTGGTCCGCTGTCCACCAGATAGCTCTGTCACATCGCTTTCCATACCGTAGTCCATAACACCTAGAGCCCGTGCGACTTCATCAATCTTAGCATCTAGCGTATAAAAATCCCGACTTTCCAAGCGGTCCTGCAGCTCACCCACTTCTTCCATCAGGGCATCGACATCCGCTCCGTCCTCAGCCATGCTCATATAGATTTCATTGATGCGGGCCTCGGTCTTGAAAAGCTCGTCAAAGGCCGTGCGCAAGACATAACGAACAGACTGGCCTTGCTCCAGCACGGCATGCTGGTCCAGATAACCAGCCGTCACATATTTGGACCACTCAACCTTCCCTTCGTCCGGCAGCATTTTACCCGTCACAATACTCATAAAGGTCGACTTCCCTTCACCATTGGCACCGACCAGGCCGATATGCTCACCCTTGAGAAGGCGGAAGGATACATCCTCAAAAATAGCCCGGTCACCAAAACCGTGGCTGAGATTTTTTACTTCTAAGATACTCATCTTTTCTCCTCTATCATTGATTACAGTCCTTTGATTATATCATCTTAGGAAGCCAATTGGCAAGAAAATAAAGAGGCTAGGACAAAAGTCCTAGCCTCTCAATTGTCTTTGTATTGTCGAGCAAGACGCAGTGGTTGAGTGGGCTCTACTAGGCTGATTTCATCAGCTTTTACAGTCCTACTCAACTGTGCGGAGGTGGGACGACGAAATCGAATTCTAACGAATTACCGATTTCTGTCTCACTCTCTTTTACTCTATAAAACTTTTGCACTGGTACGGCTAATCTCTTCTACTTTTATACCGTGTGCTTCAAACTTAGTCTTCAAGGCAGCCAAGTCAATATCTCCGTCAATTTGTACCTCAATGACAACTTTGCCATCCTTCCGAGGAATATTGACCGTATTTGAAATATTGAGATTTTCTTCGACGAGCAAGGTGATAATCTGGGCCAGCACACCGACCTCATCTTCTGTGACAAAGCGCATGCGGACACCCTCTTCGCCGTAGCCAGAAACTTCCAGAAAGGCCTTGAAGATGTCGCGGTCTGTAATGACGCCATAGACCTGCTCATTGTCCACAACTGGTAAAATTCCAATTTTATTTTTCAGCATCAAATAAGTCGCATCTTCCAGACTAGCATACTGGGAAATAGTAACGACATCGTGAATCATCACATCTTTTACCTTGGTTTTATTCAGAAGGTAGTTCATTTCGTAAATAGATAAGCTCGTCGCCTTTGATGGACTTGCTTCCGCAATCGTTCCTTCTGTCACAAGACCTACCAGCTTATCATTTTCAATCACGGGCAGGCGATGCAGTTTTTGGTCACGCATAATATCTGCCGCATGCGCAATCGTTGTGTCTGGACTAATGTATACAACCTTACGCGTCATAAAATCTTTTACTGCCATGTGAAGCCTCCTCTAGTTTTTTATTCTAATCTTATTATACTGTATTTTCTAAATGATTTCACGGTTTTCTCTTATGTTTTCAAAATTTAGAAAAATCACTCAATCCACTTGCAAAAACAAGTCCAATCTGCCTATGAAAAAACGAGGCGGGAAAGCCTGACCCAGCCTCGCTTTATCCTATCTCTGTAGTTTCTTGCCTAAGAGCCTCTAGCCATAAAATTGCCAAAAATGAGTGAAGGAAGAAATTCGTCAGATAAATGCTACTTCCCTACTCTTTCTCCAAACTTCTGACAAAGGCTTGATAGGTCTGCTCCATCAGCATGGTAATGGTCATAGGTCCGACTCCCTTTGGAACTGGCGTAATAAGACTAGCCACTTCAGCCACTTCGTCAAACCTAACATCGCCAATCAGCTTGCCATTTTCATCCCGGTTCATGCCGACATCAATAACGACAGCTCCCTCCTTGACAAAGTCCTTGGTCACAAAGTGTCCTCGTCCGATAGCCACCACTAAAATATCAGCTTTCTTTGCAATTTTAGCTAAATGATGGGTCCTTGAATGCGTCAACGTAACAGTCGCATTTTTAGACAACAGAAGCTGAGCCATGGGTTTACCGACAATATTACTACGACCAATCACCACCGCATTCTTGCCTTCCAAGTCCACCTTATATTCGCGGAACATTTCCATGATTCCTGCTGGTGTAGAAGGGATCATCAAAGGGTGTCCTGACCAAAGCCGCCCCATATTAGTCGGATGAAAGCCATCTACATCTTTCTCTGGATCAATGGCTAATAAAACCGCTTCGTCATCAATATGAGCTGGCAAAGGAAGCTGGACTAGGATTCCGTGCCAAGCTGGATCCTGATTATATTTAGCAATCAAGGTCAGCAATTCTTCCTGACTCGTTGACTCAGGCAGGCGCACGACTTCACTGCGAAAGCCTGCAGCTAGAGCGGACCGTTCTTTATTTCTCACATAAACCTGACTGGCTGGATTGTCTCCTACCAAAATCACCACTAAACCAGGTTCTTGCCCTGTCTCTTCTTTTAGCTTTGCTGTTTTTTCGGCAAGTTTCGCTTGGAGTTTCTCTGCTAAAGCTTTTCCGTCAATAATGTTTGCCATGCTTTTCTCATTTCTTTTTCATATAATTATCCATTATATCAGAAATCCTCCTGTCCCACTTATACATTTTTCTTATATAAAGTTATAGAATGAAAGACTGAGGTGACGAGCAAAACAAAAAAGCAGAAACCTGCTTTTTAGTATAATAATTCATAAATTTCCATAGCAATCAAGTCAATACTATCGAAAGTATAAGTCTCACGCGCTGCCACATCACGCAGAGTAAACACTGAACCATTTTCTTCGTCGTAGCTGTAAGCCACTTCGGCAACAACCACTCCTTCACGTTCAAAATTACGTTTTAAATTTCCACCATCTTTGGCCATAGCTTCCAAACGATTGATGATTCTAACTAAATGTGATTCCATTTTATTTCTCCTATTTACTTGCTTCTTTCCTATTTTACCACAAAAAGAAACTGAAATACCAGTAAAATACGATTTTTTTCTCATTTTCGCTCTATAATTTCTCAAAAAATCAATCTCAGGGAGGATTTTGTAGTAAATTCTTGCATTGTGTAAGAATACTGATATAATGAAACTATAATACTTTGACTATTTTTGACCATTTAAAAATAGGTGGATTCACGGCCAAAGAAAGAGGTAGAATATGCTTTGTCAAAATTGTAAAATCAATGAATCAACCATTCATCTCTATACAAATGTAAATGGAAATAAGCAGCAGATTGACCTTTGTCAAAACTGCTATCAAATCATGAAAACAGACCCTAACAATAGTCTTTTTCGAGGACTCGCTCAGGCTAACAACCAAGGAATTGACCCTATTGATGATTTCTTTAACAGCCTTGGTAATTTCCAACAACCGCAAGAACCAAATCCAAATATCCCGCCAACTCAATCTGGAGGAGGCTACGGTAGCGGTGGCTATGGTGGCAATTCCAACCGTGGATCTGGTCCGCGCCAACAGGCTCCGCAAAAGCCGAAAGGTCTCCTAGAAGAGTTTGGTATCAATGTGACTGAGATTGCTCGTAAAGGAGAGATTGATCCTGTCATCGGTCGGGACGAAGAGATTACCCGTGTCATCGAAATCCTCAACCGCCGTACCAAGAACAATCCTGTCCTTATCGGAGAGCCTGGTGTCGGAAAAACAGCCGTGGTCGAAGGTCTAGCCCAGAAGATTGTGGATGGGGATGTGCCTCATAAACTCCAAGGCAAGGAAGTTATCCGCCTTGACGTAGTCAGCTTGGTACAGGGGACTGGTATTCGTGGCCAATTTGAAGAGCGGATGCAGAAGCTCATGGACGAGATTCGCTCCCGTGAAGACATCATCCTCTTTATCGATGAAATCCATGAAATTGTCGGAGCAGGCTCTGCTGGCGATGGCAATATGGACG
>ERZ773267.1774-NODE-1774-length-11552-cov-3.704793_pt1 | contig 11552 bp, 9 predicted proteins | sample MGYA00511959_ERZ773267 | MGnify/ENA primary metagenome ERZ773267 (study PRJEB29015, sample SAMEA2738165) | human oral metagenome | biome: human oral; feature: human-associated habitat; material: saliva | place: China | collected 2240 ... | reverse complement strand
CGATCGCCATCACCACGATGATGCTGCCCACCACGATGCAGTTGATCTGAAATCCGATCCCCCGTCCCACTGTGCGCTGCTGCGCCCCCATTTCGTTCGGCACGATATATACCCCTCTTTCTAAAAAACCTTTCCGAAAAACAACTGCGCTGAGGACAGACGCGCATCGACCTGCCCCCACCTTCCCCAACAGACACATGCCATACGCTCCGCATGGCACACCCGCCCTAGTATCATCAGTATAACACAAAGGAAGAGATTGGAAAAGGGGGAAAGTGTCAACAAAAATCAAGGAAGCACGGATAAATCCCGCACCTCCCTAAGCATTCATTCTTCCTCGATTTCGCGGCTCGTCAACAGGAACTCGACCCGGATATCCGTGCGCAGGTTGAGATCCATAAACTCACCTTCCATGGTCTGCACGACGGGGAGGGAGGTCAGACGCGATTCGTCGATGTAGATGATCTTCCCCGCCTCGCCGTTCGAGAGCCTGACCCAGTTGCCGTTCAGCGAATGGCAGACGCGGCGGATGAAGCGAAAGCCGAAGTCTGTATCGAGGCGACCATTCATAATGTCGTCCGACAAGATGTTGAACACATCGAACGGAGAGCGCTTCTTCGCATAGGAGCGATCCGAGGCCATCGCATCGTACATGTCCATGAGCGCCAGGATGCGCGCAAATTCGCCGATCTGCGCTTTCTGCAAGGCAGCGGGGTAGCCTGAGCCATCGTTCCGCTCGTGATGCTGCAAAACGGCCTCGGCGATCTCCTTGTCCGCGCCCAGATCCCCTGCCATGATGAAGGCATGGCCATGCTTTGGATGCTCCTGCATGATCTTTCGCTCATCCGGCGTCAGCACGCCCTCCTTGTCGAGCATCGCCTGCTCGATGCGCAGATTGCCGATGTCGATGAGAAAGCCCGCTGTAATGAGACGCAGCTGATCCTTGCGCGACATCTTGAGCCATTTGCCCATGAGTCCCGCCAAAATAGCCACATGGAGCCCATGATGAATGACGTACTCACCATTGACCGCCATGTTATGGATATGTGCAACCGCCTTTGCGCCAGCGCAAAGAGGCAGGATGTTCTGCGCCAAGATCTCCGCCGACCCCTTGTCAACAGCTCCCTGCGCCCTCGTCACTTCGAAAAGAGCCTTGAGTTCGATGAAGCAGTCGCCGTACTCCCTGACATACCCTATATCCAAGATCGGCTCCTTCACGGGAATCGTTTTAATCCCCGCATACTGCGGCTTTTGGGGGACGGGCGGCTCCCCTTCACCATCACCTTCCCGGATCTCCACGGAGACGATGTTCCGATCAGACAGGGAGGCGATCATCTGCTGATTGAGCACCGTGCCCTCTCCCAGGAGGACCGACATATCTTCCCTATAGACTGTCTGCCCAACGACCATGCCTTCCTTAAGCTGATCCACTGTATACTTCTTCAGCATTCCGCCAGCACCCCTTCGCTTGAAAACATCATCCTTGTTTTATATTCCTAATATATCATATATCCTTTTTTAATGCTACAAGAAAAACTGCGCGACTCGAAATTCCTCTGCAGCTGCCCGCTTCCATCCGCAGTTCCCTTCAAAAAGCACAGCCACGAAAACGATGAAAATATTTCGGGCAGCGTGACACGCTTCACTTGTCTCCTGCTGCAGAGCGCAGAAAAGACGCCCCATGGGCGCGAAAAGCAGCGCATGGGGCGTCCTTCTGTCTGTTAAATTTATGTCTTTCGTATCTTTCGGCAAAGCCCGGGCAAGTCACCGAGACCTCGCCCGCCGCCACGCACTCATGCGTCATCCGCTCGAAAACGATCGACCGAGCGCCCATACGGCCGAAAACCTTCCGTTTGCTCGGCCATATTGCAGCGCTCCCGTGCCGCTTTACAGCTTGAAGCCTTCCACCTCGCTCTGCAGAGCCGTCGCGACATCCGCCAGGCCTTCGCTGGCCGTCGCGATGTCGCCGAGCGCGTGCCTCTGCGCCTCCACGGATGCGCTTCCCTCTTCGCTCGTCGCCGCATTCTCCTCGGCAAGCGACGAGAGGTTCTGCACGACGTCCGAAATCGATGCGTGCTTCTCCCCCATCGTCTTGGCGGATGCGTTCAGGCGCTGGACGACCGTCCCCGCCTCCTCCACGGCCTCCGAGATGCGCGTGAAGCATTCCTCCGTATTCGCCAGGCCTTCGTGGGACTCCGAAGCAAGCTGGGTCGACACGCGCATCGTGTCCACCGCCTGCTGGCTCTTTTCCTTCAGCTCCTTGATGATGGCGCGGATGTCCTCCGTGAAGTTCGAGCTCTGCTCCGCCAGCTTGCGGATCTCCTCGGCGACGACCGCGAAGCCGCGCCCCGCATCGCCCGCGCGCGCCGCCTCGATGGCGGCGTTGAGCGCCAGAAGGTTCGTCTGGTCGGCGATGCTCTGGATCATGTCGCTCGATTCCTCGATCTTGTCCGCGCCCCGGTTCGTCTCCTCGACGACCTTGGCGACCTGGTCCGTCGCCTTGAACATGTCCTCGGAGTGCACGATCAGGTCGGACAGGATCTTCGTCCCCTCTTCCTTGCGCTCGTTGATCTTCTGCGTCGCCTGGTTGAGGACTTCGACGATGCGCGCGTTTTCTTCCTCCAGCTGCAGCACTTCTGCGAGATGCTCCGAAGCCTTCTGCGTATCCTGCGCCTGGCTCGTCGCTCCTTCCGCGATGTTTTGGATCGCCTGGGAAACGTCGCGCGATGCGTTCGACGTCGACTGCGCCGTCGCGGTCAGCTCCTCGCTCGTCGCCGCCACGGACTGCGACGATGTGGAGATCTTGCCGATCGTGCCGCGCAGGCTCTTCGCGAGCGCCGCAAGATCCTGCGACATGCTGCCGATTTCGTCTTCCCGGCTGACGTACTGGCGTGTACGCACATTGGCCGTATTGTCCGCGCGCAGATCCAGGCGGGCAAAATTCTGCACCACGCCCTGCAGATCCTGCATCGGCGAGGAAAGCCGCCTGCTGATGAAGGCGACAAGCCCCAGCGCCAGCAGGATGACGCCGACCACGGCGACAGCGATGAGGATGTAGACCATGTGGCTCGCCACGGCGGTGAACGAGTCATACGACGTCGCAACGCACATCCCCCACTGCGCGGGCACGCCATCAAAAGCAATCGGCGCGTATACATAGAGCGTGTCCTTGCCCGACGAAGGAGACGTCTTGCGCTGCGAGAAAGGATCTTCGGACGAGCTCTTCGCGACATCTTCCGCCTTGAGTCCCGACACTTCGAAAATGTTCTTCATGACGAAGGATTCATCAAGTCCATGGGCGACCATGCTGCCCGACTGAGAGAAGAGAATGTAGAAGTCATCCGCCGAGCTGATTCCCTGCAAGTCCTTCTGGAAGCCAGCCATATCGATGTCCAAGAGCACCGTCCCGAGGAACTTCCCGTCCACGACGATAGGATAGGACAGCGCCGCTGCCATATAGTCCTTGCCATCAGCCGTCCGGAATTTATACGGGTCGGTCAGCACCGGCTTGTGCGACTTCTCCGCTTCCGTATACCAATTCGCCGTCTCATAGCCGACCAGCGGTTCCACGCGGTCAGGCCACACGAAGGGAATGAGGCGTCCCGTCGCATCCGAATAGGGCGTATTCGCCATTTCTGCATCTTTGCCGTCGAAAGCATTCGGTGCGAAACACACCCCTGCTCCCAAGATTCCCGGCGTCGCCTCCACCGTATCGCGCAGCACCTGCACGACCGCCTCCCGGCTTCGCGCTTCCGGCTGCGCCTTCAAGATATCCCGAATGCGCACCTCGGTAAGCGCGGAGGCTTGATACGCCCTTTCATAGCGCATCTGAACAGCCGCAGAGAGCATGCCAAGCTCATTGAACTTTTCCGCCTTCGCCCGCTCCTCCAACGTTTCATAAGTCATATAACCGACAATTCCTAAAACGATCGTCATCACGACGATGATGCTGCCCACCACGATGCAGTTGATCTGAAATCCGATCCCCCGCCCCATCGTGCGCTGCTGGTTTTTCATTTCCTTCAGCACGGCTTATCCTTCTTTCTCAAAGCGCTCTGGAAAACAACTGCGCTTCCGGGCAGATGCCATCGCCCTGCCCCGCGCATTCCCCGCCAGGTGCGCGCCACGTTCTCCGCACGGCACGCACACTCTGGTATTGCCAGTATAGCACAAAGGAAAAAGTTGGAAAAGAGGAAATCTGTCAATAAAAATCAAGAACTTGTCCCCCCACTCACGGCGCTTCAGCCAGAACTCATCCGAAATCCCTGTACGCAAGCCAAATTCCACGAAATCGCCCGCCCTGCCCCGCGCGACGAAAAGGGCGCGAAGCACGCGAGGAAAGATCATCCATCCACTCGCACGCTTTAACATTCCGGTCGCCATAGACAAAAAGACGCTCCACGGGCGCGAACAGCGCGTGGAGCGTCTTTTTGTCGGTTGGCTCTATTTCTTTTCATACCCTTCGGCAAAGTCCAGGCATTTGCCCAAGACTTCTCCCGTCGCCACATACTCGTATGTCGGCATCTCGAAGAGAATCGGCTTCAGCTTGCGGTAGTCGATCTTTCCTTCATCGTTCAAGATGTTCTCTTCTGCGAAGGTACTCTCGATCTTCAGGATGAAATTGTCGAAGGTTCCCGTTTCATAATTGTCCTCGACGCTGCATTCCATCGTCAGGGGCGATGCCGAAAGCAGCGGTGCGCCCGTCTTTCCCTGCGTGAAGTCAAAGGCGGCGGATTTGTCCGTCCTCTTGCCGCTGACCTTGCCGATATACGTCGCACCCGGCAGGATCTCTTCCGTCACGATGTTCACCGAGAGCACTTTGTTCTCACGGATGCCCTTGTTCGTATGATGCGCCCTGACGGCGCTCAGCAGGATGCGGTCATGCCCGATGATGCCCACATGACCGACGAGCATCCAGTTCGCCCTGCCCTCGACCATCGCGCCGACGACGACGAGCGGCGTCGGATAAAGGCCCAGTACAGCGCCGATGTCTTTCTTCATGAGATCAGCCTCCTATTCCATTCGCCATGCCTTCATAACCGTTCAATCGCTGTGCTCATGCGCGGCCGCACGAAGGTATTCGAGCCTGACTTCGTGCATGCCCGCGGTGCGGTGCTGGAATTTGCTCAGCGGCATATAGTATTCGTCCGTGTCTTTTTCATAGCGGTACACGACGGTATGCTGCGGCTCTACCGTTATCTCGCCGGTGCGGCTGTCCAACACGACGGCAAACGAGAGGAAGGCAAAGTCTTCGTAGTCCTCGCCCTCGCTCATGATATAGGCTGAACTTACATCCGCCACCGATTTCACATGGGATCCGCAGTCCCATACGATGAAGTTGGGGTCGCCGTCGTAGCTGTAGATACCAGGAGCTACATCTGCCTCGGGCACGCCCGCATAAGCTGCTGGCACGGAGATGAATGCCGCAAGGCAAAATGTAAAAACGGCGGCAAAAACTTTCCTGCTGAGATTCAGATTCATACAAATCCCACCTTTTCTCGAAGAACCCTACAAAATAAACTGACTCAAATCGCGGTTGACGGCGATGTCCTTGAGCTTCTTGTCGACGTAGGCGGCATCGACGCGGACTTCCTTTTCTTCCAACTCGGGAGCCTCGAAGGAAAGGTCTTCCAAGAGCTTTTCCAAGATCGTATGCAGGCGGCGCGCGCCAATGTTCTCGGTCTGGGCATTGACGTCGCAGGCCAGCTGCGCGAGGCGCTCGATGGCGTCGTCCGCGAATTCGAGCGAGACGCCCTCGGTCGCGAGAAGCGCCTTGTACTGCTTCAAGAGAGCATTCTTCGGCTCGGTCAGGATGCGTTGGAAATCTTCCTTCTGCAGCGACTTCAGCTCGACGCGGATCGGGAAGCGGCCCTGCAGCTCGGGGATGAGGTCGGACGGCTTCGCCGTATGGAACGCGCCCGCCGCGATGAAGAGGACGTGATCGGTCTTTACAGGACCGTACTTCGTCATGACGGTCGAGCCTTCGACGATGGGCAGGATGTCGCGCTGCACACCTTCGCGCGAGACGTCAGGGCCCGAACCCTGCCCCTTGACGGCGACCTTGTCGATCTCATCGAGGAATACGATGCCGCTCTTTTCTGCCACGCGGATGGCGGCTTCCTTGACCTCCTCCATGTCAACGAGCTTCGCGGCCTCTTCCTGCTGGAAGAGCCTGCGCGCCTCCGCCACGGAGACCTTGCGCTTCTTCTGCTTCTTCGGCATGAGGTTCGCCATCATGTCCTGCAGATTGTCGCCCATGCTCTCAAGGCTGGAGCCTGCGAACATGCCGGCCATCGGCTTGCCCGAATCCTCGACCTCGATCTCGACGACCTCTTTTTCCAGCTCGCCCTTCGCCAGACGCTTCCTGACCCACTCGCGGCCTGCCGCATACTTCGGCTCCTTGCCTTCCTCTGCCGTCTCCTCGTCGTCTGCGCCGCCGAAGAGTTTTCCCAGAGGGTTCTGCGACTTCTTCGGCTGCGGCACGAACACGTCGAGAATGCGCTCCTCGGCAAGCTCAGCGGCGCGTTCCTGCACTTTCTCCATACGCTCTTGGCGCACCATGCGCACGGCTGTCTCCGCGAGGTCGCGCACAATGGACTCGACGTCGCGCCCCACATAGCCGACCTCCGTGAACTTCGTCGCCTCGACCTTGATGAACGGCGCTTTGACAAGCTTCGCCAGGCGACGCGCGATCTCCGTCTTGCCGACGCCCGTCGAACCGATCATCAGGATGTTCTTCGGTATGACGTCGTCCTGCATCGCGGCGTCAAGCCGACGGCTGCGCCAACGATTGCGAAGGGCGATGGCGACGGCGCGCTTCGCTTCCTTCTGTCCGACGATATAGCGGTCAAGTTCTTCCACAATCTGCCGCGGAGTCTGCTCGTTCAGCAAGTTTTCCTCCCATTCGACCTTTTCCTGCAAATCAATCCAGCTCCTCTACCTTGATGTTGTGATTCGTGAATACGCATATATCGGCGGCGAGCGTCAAGGCTTCCTTGGCGATTTCCGCCGCTTCCAGATCCGTGTGCTTGACGAGGGCGCGCGCCGCCGCAAGGGCGTAGAAGCCGCCCGAGCCGATCGCCGCGACGTCGCCGTCCGGCTCGATGACCTCGCCGCCGCCCGAGATCATCAGAAGCGTCTCATTGTCTGCGACGAGAAGCAGCGCTTCGAGCTTTCGGAGCACGCGGTCCGTGCGCCACTCCTTGGCAAGCTCGACCGAGGCGCGCATCAGATTGCCGTTGAACTCTTCAAGTTTCGCCTCGAACTTCTCGAAGAGCGTGAAGGCGTCGGCGACCGAGCCGGCGAAGCCCGCGACGACCTTGCCGTGGTAAAGGCGGCGCACCTTGCGCGCCGTCGATTTCATGATGGCGCTCTGTCCGAACGTGACCTGACCGTCGCCCGCGATCGCCGTCTTTCCCTTCTGGCGCACGGCGACGATGGTCGTCGCGTGAAATGTCTGTTCCATAGTTTGTCCTCCTACTCCATCTCGCCGCGAAAATCTTCGAGCGCATGGAGCGCTCGCTCGGCAAGCAGCTCTTTCTTGCGCTTCTTGTCGCGGATGCGTCCCTCCAAGGGCGGCAACAGCCCGAAGTTGACGTTCATCGGCTGGAAGTGACGCGAATCCGCCTCCGTGATGTAGGCGGCGAGCGCACCGTGACACGTCTCGCGAGGGAACACGAGCGGCGTCTCGCCCTTGGCGAGCCGCGCGGCGTTCAATCCCGCGACAAGCCCCGAGGCCGCCGACTCGACGTAGCCCTCGACGCCCGTCATCTGTCCGGCGAAGAAAATCTCCGCCTCCTTCTTCAGTTGGTACGTCGGCCTCAAGAGGCGCGGCGAATCAATGTATGTATTGCGGTGCATGACGCCGTAGCGCATGAACTCGGCGTTTTCCAGCCCTGGAATCATGCGGAACACGCGCTGCTGTTCGCCCCATTTCAAATGCGTCTGAAAGCCCACAATGTTGTAGAGCGTGCCCGCCGCATTGTCCTGGCGAAGCTGCACGACGGCATGGGGACGCGCGCCCGTCTTCGGATCCTCCAGCCCCACGGGCTTCAGAGGGCCGAAAAGCAAGGTGCTTTCTCCGCGCGCGGCCATGACCTCGACGGGCATACAGCCCTCGAAGAAAACGGGCTTTTCAAAACGGTGCATCTCCGCCGTCTCCGCCGTCGTCAGCGCCTGCCAAAAGGCAGCGTACTCCGCCTTCGTCATCGGGCAGTTGATGTAGGCGGGGTCGCCCTTGCCGTAGCGCGAGGCGCGGTATGCCTTCGCCATGTCGATGGATTCGAGCGTCACGATGGGCGCCGCCGCATCATAGAAGTAGAAGGAAGCGTCGCCCATCATCTCGCGCAGGCGGTCGGCAAGCGCCCCGTCCGTCAAGGGTCCCGTCGCCACGATGGTCACGGCCTCCGCCTCGCGGGGAAGCTCCTCGACGCGCATCCGCACGACCTCGACGCGCGGATGCGCCGTCAGCTTCTCCGTGATGTAGCGCGAGAAGCCCTCGCGATCGACGGCAAGCGCACCGCCCGCCGGCACGCGAGTCGCATCCGCCGCCGCCATGACGAGAGAGCCCAGGCGGCGCATCTCCTCCTTGAGAACGCCGACGGCGTTCTCAAGTCCCGCACCGCGCAGCGAATTGCTGCAGACAAGCTCGGCGAAGTCCGCCGTCTTGTGCGCAGGGGAAGATGCGACGGGGCGCATCTCGTAGAGCAGGACCTCGACGCCGCTCTCGGCAGCCTGCCAGGCGGCCTCGCTGCCGGAGAGTCCCGCGCCCGCGATGATGACCTTCTTCACTTCGACGCCTCCGCTTCCGCTGCTTTTTCCGCTGCCGCTGCGACCTCCTTCGCCTTCTTCGCTTCCAGGCGCGCGCGGCTCTTTTCGATCTCCTTGTTGATCGGATGGTCGACGCGCGTCTTGCACGCCTCGTTGCTGCAATAAGGCAGAACCCTGCCGTTCTTGTAGCGATGGCGCAGCATGAAGGCGCCGCATTCCGGGCACTTCTCCAAGAGCGGCTGATCCCAGGTCACATAGTCACATGCGGGATAGTTCTCGCAGCCGTAGAACGTCTGTCCGCGCCTCGATCGCCGCTCGACGATCCTGCCGCCGCACTTGGGGCACGGAACGCCCGTATCCTTCAAGAGCGGCTTCGTATTGCGGCAATCGGGGAAGCCCGGGCACGCGAGGAACTTGCCGTAACGTCCCTGCTTGACGACCATGTTCCTGCCGCACTTCTCGCAGATGACGTCGGAAACCTCGTCCGGAATCTCGACCTCGCCGATCGCCTCGTCCGCTTCGGCGAGAGTTTTCTCGAACGGCTCATAAAACGTGCGCAGAAGATCGTTCTTGTCCACCTTGCCCTCGGCGATCTCGTCCAGCTCGTTTTCCAGCCCTGCCGTGAACCGCACGTCCACGATGTCCTTGAAATATTCTTCGAGCATGTCGTTGACGAGGAAGCCGAGATCGGTCGGTTGAAACTGCTTGTCCTGGCGCACGACATAGCCGCGCGCCAGGATCGTCTCGATGATCGGCGCGTAGGTGCTCGGGCGGCCGATGTCCTTTTCTTCAAGCGTCTTGACGAGCGAGGCCTCGTTGTAGCGCGGCGGCGGCTCCGTGAAATGCTGCTCGGGCAGAAGGCGCACGAGGGAAAGCGGCTCGCCTGCGGTCAGCTCCGGCAAGAGCACGTCCTTCTCCTTCTTGCTGTCGGCGTAGACGGCCAAGAAGCCCGGGAACTTCAGCGTCGACCCCGACGCGCGCGCGATGTAGCGCTCGCCCGCTGCCACGCTGATGCTCACCGTGTCGAAGACGGCAGGCGTCATCTGGCTCGCGACGAAGCGCTGCCAGATCAACGTGTAGAGCCGCAGCTGGTCGCGCGTCAGATATTTCTCCAAAAGGTCGGGCGCATTCTCGACGCTCGTCGGCCGAATTGCCTCGTGCGCATCCTGCGCCTTCTTGCCCGCCGCGTAGACATGGGGCTTCTCTGGCAGATAGTCCGCACCGAACGACGCGCCAACATAGTCGCGCACTTCGGAAAGGGCCACCTCGGAAAGGCGCGTCGAATCCGTGCGCATGTAGGTGATCAAGCCGACCGGGCCGCGTCTGCCAAGCTCGACGCCCTCGTAGAGCTGCTGGGCGATCATCATCGTGCGACGCGACGTGAAGCCGAGCTTCCTCGACGCATCCTGCTGCATGCTGCTCGTCGTAAAGGGCGCGGCGGGATTGCGCCTGCGCTCACGCTTCTTGACCTCCTTGACCGAAAGGCTCTGGCGCGAAAAATCCTCGACAAGGGCGTCCGTCTCCTCCTTGGAGTGGAGCGCGAGCTTCTTGCCGTCGACGGCAGCGAGCTCTGCGGAAAACTGTGCACCGCGTTCCTTCTTGAGCTTCATGCCGACCGTCCAATATTCCTCGGGCACGAATGCCCGAATCTCCTTCTCGCGATCACAGATGAGCTTGACCGTCACCGACTGCACGCGGCCGGCGGAAAGCCCCTTCTTGATCTTGCGCCAGAGGAGCGGGCTGAGCTTGTAGCCGACGATGCGGTCGAGCATGCGGCGCGCCTGTTGTGCGTCCACGCGGTCGATGTTGATCGGGTACGGCTCCTTGACCGCCGCCTGTATGGCGGGTTTCGTGATCTCATTGAAGACGATGCGGCAATTCTCGTTCGGGTCGATTCCCAAGATATAGGCGAGATGCCAGGCGATCGCTTCGCCCTCGCGGTCGGGATCGGAGGCGAGATAGATCTTGCCCGCGTGCTTTGCATCCTTCTTCAGCGCCTTGATCAAATCGCCCTTGCCCCGGATGTTGATATACTTCGGCACGAAGTCATGCTCGACGTCGATGCCGAACTGGCTCTTGGGCAGGTCGCGCAGATGTCCCATCGACGCACGCACCATGTATTTCTTGCCGAGGTACTTCTCGATCGTCTTCGCCTTCGCGGGCGACTCGACGACGACCAAGGTCTTCGGCGCTTCCTTCTTCGTCGTTTTCGCGGCGCTCTTCTTCGCTGTCTTTTTCTTCGCCGCCGAAGCCGCGCTCTTCTTCGCTTGCGCCTTGGCGGCAGATGTTTTCGCCGCTGCTTTCGTCGCAGCCGCTCCCACCGTCCGTCCTTGCGCCTCCGGCTCCTTTTCCTGCGGCGTCTTTCTCTGCGCTGTCGGCAAGATCGCCCCTCCTCAACATACTCATATACTCAAACACTCTTCCCCTTGGCGCTGCGGATGTATGTGCGCATGGGCGTCTCCTCGACGAGTCCCTTGACGCGAAGCCCCAGGAGGAGGAAGGCGACATTCGCCGCTCTCCCCTGCAGACGGCAGATCAGCTCATCCAGGGAAAGCGCCTCCTCGCGAGAAAGAAGCGCATAGACGGCAGCCTCCTCTTCCGTCAGCTTCTCCGGCGGTGCGCCTCCCGGCTGAACGCCGTCCTCGTACTCGGCAGCTACATCTGCAGCCGAAGCAACGAGCCTGGCTCCTTGCCGGATCAAGCGGTGGCAGCCGCGGCTCGTCTCCGAGTAGATGCTGCCGGGCACGGCGAAGACGTCGCGCCCCTCGCTCAGGGCGTGCTCG
>ERZ773267.1771-NODE-1771-length-11570-cov-4.113417_pt1 | contig 11570 bp, 13 predicted proteins | sample MGYA00511959_ERZ773267 | MGnify/ENA primary metagenome ERZ773267 (study PRJEB29015, sample SAMEA2738165) | human oral metagenome | biome: human oral; feature: human-associated habitat; material: saliva | place: China | collected 2240 ... | reverse complement strand
TCTTGGGCGGCTAGGTGAAGAGGCTTTCGCCGATATACCCGCCTTCCTCACGTACCCCGGCAGGAATTGCGAACACGGCTGATCCCACCGGAACCGTCCATGTGTTAAGCATATCCAGTTGTTCAAGCCGTTTCTGAATAGGCACAAACTGCGCCACCGGGTCTGCCTGGTAGGCCACGAAAATCAGCCCCGCATCCGAAATGCCGCCGCTGATCTGCCCGTGTTCTGAGAACCCGGAGGCGTTAAAGACCGGCTCGTCATAGTTATAGCCGCGCCGCAGGATGCGCTCCCACGGCTTCTTCTCAAGCTCGGTGCCGTGCGCCCGGCGAATATGCGCATACGGGGCGATGACCTCAAAGCCCAGGTTATCGAGCTTATCAAAGTCGGGGTCATCAAATTCATCATTGCCGGTCAAGGGCGCGCCGTTAGAGAGCTTACGCCCGATAGCGTCTTCACGAGCGGGGGTATCGACCTCATCCCAAGTATCCAGATTCATGTGGATGCGCCTAATCACCACGGAGGTACCGCCCGGTTCCCAGGCCTGCGGGAAGTTCTGCTCAGCACTCCCCTCGCCCCACACGATCTCGTGTGCCGACCCGCCGCCGCGCCCAGGTGTCTCGTGAGGGTCTTCGACCGGATTCACGGTGCCGTCTACCTGGCCGAAAAGATTACGCGGAGTGCCCTGACCGGTACCGAAGGCGCTCAGAAACCCCTCTTGCACCCAGCGGATACGCCCGAAGGAGCGGGTGTCTTTGGTGAGCATCCGCTGGGCATGCGAGACCGTCAGCAGATTATCCCCGCAAATCTGCAGGAGCAGATCACCGCCGTTCCACTTCTGCTGCAGTTGATCGATCTTCGGGAACGCTGGGAGAGGTTTAAGCCACGCCGGTTTTTTGGCGGGTGCCACAATATCAAAAATCTTTTCGCCGAACCCGAATGTGATAGTCAAATGTGCGGGAGCCTGCACAAGCTCAGGTTCCTGATCTGTCAGCGGAGTCTGCCCTGCAGTCAGGGCGGCCGCATCGGAGGTCAGAATCCTCAACAGACGCTGCACCCCAGAAGCATCCAACCCATCGTTCAGATCAAGAGCAATAAAACGCGCATGAGCCTGTGCCGGGGTCATAATCCCGGCTTGCTTATCGCCGTAAAAATTCACGGTTTGAGCGGTGAGCGCCTGCTGTGCGGGTACAGTCTCGGGCGCACCCGTTTCATGCCCCGGCGCTATCAGACCGCGCGCGCCAGCCCCAACGGCAACACCGGCACCCACCCCCAGGAAAGCACCGGCGAGTGCTGTACGGCGACGCACCCCTGGGCATTCCGCAGACCGGGTGTCATGATGTCGCAAAGAGTCCTCAGCTGCCGATCCTTCAACTATCCCGGCGGTACCCTCCTGCGGCTCGTTGGCCTCCGTCGAAGAAGGCTCATGCGGAGGCTGCGGGGTACCCATCTTGTCATTCTCCGCCGTCATAATCTTTCATTCCTCTATGCCTGCGGCTATCTCTCATGCGCGCTATCGGCGCCTCAGCTGAGTGGGGCAGGATGCGCGGTGCCAGTCCCCCAAATGTTGCGGTTTCGTGCACCGCGCATCCTGCATAGGCTCGGTGGATGTGTTAAAACACCCGTTGCCGAGCGCTGCGGCTACTTACACTGCGGTTTTGCGGATGCACTCCCCGAGGCTTCGCCGCTCATATGGTCGTGGTCGCTGTGCTCACCGTGTTCGTGCGTACCATGTTCATGATCGGAGTGCTCGCCATCCCCATGACTATGCTCATGATCAGAGTGCTCGCCATCCCCGTGACCATGCTCGTGGCTGTGCTCGTGTCCGTCATGGGAGTCACCCGAAGCTGATGCGGATGCGCCCGCCGAAGCCGAGCCGGTGGACTGCGCATCGCCCTGATATTCTTCCTTAGCGCCAGAGTAGTCGCGTGCCTCAGGCTTGAACTCCAGGGTTGCGCCGTCCTCAGTCTTGAGGGTTACCGTGGTGCTGGCACCCGCCGAGAGCGAGCAGTTCAGACCCATCAGCATAATGTGGTTGCCTCCGGGCTTCAGTTCCAGGGTCTCCCCCGCTTTCACCGTAAATTCCTGCACCTGCTGCATCTTGGTGCTTCCGTTGGAGTCCTTAACTGTGGTGTGCAGCTGCACTTCATCGGTCGCAGTCGAGGTTGCCGAGACGACCTTCACATCGTGATCGCTGGTATTGGTAATCTTGCCGAAAACGCCGGTCATACCACCGTCGGTTGCCTTAGCCCAGGTGTTCTCAATCTTGATCGGGCCTGAAGACGACTGCGCCGAACCGCTTGCCGCTGCGCTGGAAGAGCTCGTTGCGGATGCGCTCGAATCCGAGTTCGTGTTGGTAGAGCCACAAGCGTTCAGGGTAAGAATCCCGGCGAGAGCTACGGAGCTCAAAGCCATCAGCTTGTGGTGAGCCTGAAATTTCTTCATGATCTTTTACTCTTTTCTGGCGGTAAAACCCGCCTGTGTATGCGAACAATTCTTCGGCAGGCACATGCGGCAGTCGCGACGTTCGATTATTCTGCGACTTTTAATCACGCGTGCCGCAATCTGCGAGAAGATCCCGATGCGGCGCCTGCCAATGGGCGTGACGTCCGGAAGCTGCCCGTAACGTCACGGGTGTACAAAGTGTTATTCGGAACGTTTTTTGAGCAGGGCGAGAATCCCCACAGCCAGCACGACGAAGAAACCTACACCGCCGCCAATCAGCCACCAATTCACCCCGGAATCGGAATCTGACTTAGTGGAGTTCTGGGTATCAGCTGCGGCCTGCGAAGATTCGCCGGTGCCCGCATCCTGCGGGGATGCTGCGGCTTTACCTGCGCCAACGCTGAACGTATAGGTTCCCTGAATAGGGTGCCCGTCTGAGGAGACTACGCGCCAGGTGACGGTATAGGTCTCGTCGGCGCTCGCATCCTTGATTTTGAGCGGCTGGGTGACGGTCGTTCCCTTCACCTGTGGTTCGCCTTCAGCTACGGATGCGCCGGTCGAATCGACCACGCGCACACGGTTTCCGCCCTCAATATTCATGAGGTTCGCGCTGTAGGTCAGGTTCAACTCGGCAGGTGCCTGCGTCAAAGTTGCGTTCGCGGCGGGGTCGGAAGAGACCAGTTCGTCATGCGCCTGCGCTGCGGCACCGCCGAAAAGCAACAGGCTGGCGAGCAAAACCGCCGCCAGGGTACGCATCATGGTGCGCATATGTGTAAATCCTTTATCTGCATCGAATGCCCATGCCGCATGCACCTTCACGCTCGGTTTTAGTCGAGGAAGGTGTATAACACTCACACAAGCCAGCCGGTGGGCAGACTCGTAGCACGGGCGATGGTTGGGGTTACGCGGGGTTTCCCAAGACTGCAGGCGGTCCTCGCTCCACGCGGGAGAACGCCAGCATCAGCCGACGAAGATAAACGGATATGACAAAACGTCCGTATACACGGGGGAAGACAGGAAGCGGCGCCAGCACCGGAACGCGCAGAGCGGACTGCAAACGTGTATTCAGATAACAGTGTAAAGCCCACAACGCCTGCGCAAGGGCGCGTTCACCACGGTGCAAAAGTATAAGGCTTAGCAGGGCTGCAAGAGCGTGCACCCCGATCATAGTGCCGGTAGCGTGCTGGGCGACGGCGTGGCTGAGCCCATTCCCGTGTTCAAGGGCAAGGGGTGTTCCGGGCGCATGTGCATGACCGTGCGCGTGGTTTCCTTGCAGTGCCGCCACACGATGCGCCGCCTGAGCGGATCCGTGGGATAGGTTGAAAACACCGTGGAGCAGGGTTTGTACCGTGAGGGCGCCTGCTGCGGTGCCCAGGTAGATGGCTCGCTGCCGTGAGCGCGTTATACGTTCGAGAAGCGCTAGAAGTCCCAGAGCGGCAAGCGCCCCTAACGCGATACAAAGCGCAAGAATCATCGGATGCGCGGCGCCGCCTCCGGCGAGAGTATGCCCCGCCGAGCCCAGCAGAACCGCAGATGCCGAGATAAGCCAGGCACGCATCACACGGGCGCCTCGCCTAGTAGCGGTTGCTGACTGTACCTCACGCGGCGATGATTCCCGCTCGGCACAGTCTTTAACGGCGAGAAGGCGGGCATGGTGGCGCGTCTTTGCGCGTGTGTGCATGTTCCGCCCCCTCGCTCGTAGTCGTCATATGCGGGCGTACCCGCAACCTGTCAATATCCCACATTCTACCGGTTTGTCAGCTGACCAGGTATTTCACGGCGAAGATGTGACATGTTCGGCTGGTTAACGTTTTGAACGCCGCAATGGCGCGCATCCTCACGTTCAAGGATGCGCGCCATATGCACAGGTACGCCGAAACTCGCCTGTTTCGGCGGCAGCATACCGCCGCAGAGGGGCGAATGCCTCAGGTTACTGCTTTTGCTGTTGCTGAGGCTGCTGTTGTCCCTGCTGAGGCTGCTGCTGCTGTTGCTGCCCTTGCTGGGGCTGTTGTTGCTGTTGTTCCTCCGGCGGGTTATCCATACGGGCTCCACCTTCACTGCCGGGCTTCGTCTGCATGTGGCCACCGGTACCGCTCTCACCGGTCTGCATGTTGCCGCCAGCTGAAGGGTCTGAACCAGTGCCGCCGCCGGATCCGCCGCCATTCTCCATCTGTGAGCCGCCGCCAGAATTATTTTCTGCGCCCGAGCCGCCGCCAGCGCCACCGCCTGAACCGGAGTCGCCTGATGTGCCGCCGTTGTCCGTGGTCACGGATCCCTGCGAGGCTGATGAACTTGACGATGTAGATGCTGAGGATGAGCTTGAGGAGGAGTCACCACCGGAGCTGCCAGAGCCACATGCGCTCAGCGCCACCACGCCAGCAACAGCCAGGGACACAAAAACAGAAGTCTTCTTGGCGATCATACGCCTATCCTTTCTGCCGGTAATTGTTGGTTCAAAACCCACCCTCTCACACACCTAAAGTATTTTTCAGGGATTTATCCCAGGTGCGGAACGTTTTTATGCTATGAGCCGTAAATACATTGCATTTCCATAAATATTTTCGAAATGGCGTGCATAAAATTATGTAGTTTAATTGCATATCCAACGGTTAAATTCCCCCATCATATTTATATCTTCCGTATTTTTAGCAAAAATAAAGCGCGCATCCTCAAAAACTAAGGATGCGCGCCAGATTACACAGCCGCTTCACGGCCATCTGCAGGTGCTAGCCCGCAGTGGTCGGATTGAGAGGTGACTTAGGAGTTGCCGCTCCCGGAGTATTGGGAACCACGGGAAGATCCGGCAGGTCGGTGGGTTTTTCGGACGTAGCCTGACCGTTAACCATCACGTTGTAGGCGCCGTTGTACTGCACAGCCGTCACTGTATTGCCTTCGTTCTTGACCCAGGAGCCGTCGATGCCCACCAGATCGGTGTGACCGTCGGAAGCGTCGGTCCTAGTCCAAGAGCCATCGTAGTAGACCGTAACCGTATCGCCGTCGGGTTCAGTAGCAGTCCAAGAGCCGTCTTCCGAGACCAGAACGTATCCCTCAGAACCGGGAGCGCCATTGGCGCCACCACCCTGTGCGCCGCTACCGTCAGCGCCGGCAGCACCGCCGCCAGAGTTAGGAGCGTTGCCGCCCTGGGCACCGCCGCCACCCTCAGCGCCAGAACCGTTCGCTCCGCCGCCTGATCCGTCACCGCTGCCCGATTGTGCGCCGCCCTGAGCGCCGCCACCACCTTCAGCACCTGAGCCTCCACCGGAGCCGCCCTCGCTGCCTGATTGTGAGCCAGAATCGGAACCAGAATCAGATTTATTATCCGATCCTGTGTCGTCGCTAGATCCGCTACCAGACCCCTTCTCTGAGTCTGCACCGCCGCTAGCATCAGAACCAGCACTGGAGTTTGCCGAAGCATCGCCGCTGGCGCCACCGCTAGCGTTCGAGGAGTCTGAGCCGCCGGAAGCGGAAGAGTTTGCCGATGCGGAACCGGACGCCCCGCTTCCTGCGGAAGAACTTGAAGAGGAGCCGCTAGAGTTATCCGAACCGCAGGCACTCAGTGCCACCATGCCAGCAACAGCCAGGGAGACAAAAGCGGAAGTTTTCTTGTTGGCGATCATACGCCCATCCTTTCTGCCGGTGATTATTGATTGGCTTTCAACTCTCTCACACACTAACGGTATTTTTCAGGAATTTTCCCCTCTCTGTGGCTCTTTTTATGCTAAGAGCAATAAATAGACCCTTTAACGCATACTCATTTCTAGCCCAAACAATTAATTGTATTTCCTTGTTTTATTAAAATTAATTAATATTTTAAAATATTTATCCTTCTCTTAGACCTCAGAAAACTTAGAGCATACCTTGCACTTATACAAGCGTCTCTTATGGTTTCGGGGTTTTTATTTTGCCGCCCTTTATCCGCACACAATAAAGCGGTGCGCATCCTTATCATAAGGATGCGCACCACTGAATTATCGCGCCGTATACCGTGATGCTACGTCCGGGTGGAGCCTTCTAGACCAGTAGTTACCGTAGCGCGTCAGAGGCAACGCACGGCATATCGGCTCTTTACATAGGATAATCTAGCCGGCAGTGGTTGGCTGAACCGGGGACTTAGGAGTTACAGCTTTAGAGTCGCTTGGCTTATTGGGCAGATCCGGAAGGCTTGGCTTCTTAGTGGACGGCTTGCCATCCTCCTGAACGGTGTAGCTGCCACTAGCGTCTACAGCTGTTACATCACGACCATCTATAACAGTCCATGAGCCATCGGAACTCACAGTGGTAATATCGCCATCAGTCTCGGTGCGAACCCATGAGCCGTCGGAAGCCACAACGACACTATCACCATCAGCTTCAGTGTAAGTCCACGACCCATCAGATACAACAGTATGCGAACCGGCCCCGCCGCCATTATTGCTAGTAGATGCGGATGCACTCGACCCCGAGCCGTTATCCGCTTGCATTCCGCCGTTAGTACCAGCAGATACCGTGGCATCGCCACTCTTCATCTGCATATTACCGTCAGCTCCAGCGGTGACAGAGGTATCACCATTATTCACAGTGACCGAACCATCGGAGACGGAGACCTTGGGAGTCTCAGATGCAGAGGCGGATGCCGATGAAGAGCTCGAAGCACTATTGGAGTTATTGGCGCCGCATGCACTGAGGGCTACAACGCCTGCTACAGCTAGAGAAAGAAGGGCGGAAGTTTTCTTGGTGATCATGTGCGTAGTCTTTCTGATGATGAATTACTGTTCAGTACCCGAAAATTTCGCGTCACAAGACTGAAATTACAGGAGCTATACCCTGCCCGGGAATACCTTTATTCTACTGGTTCTAGCTATGTTGAGCCTATGTAAACCTGTGTTTAACCTAAGAAACTTAAAAGTTATATTAAGGTTTTTTATACCTATTTCAGACCTCCGAATTCCATGAAAATAAAGGGGGTATACCCCCGTACCACAGACTCTTATCGCAGGCAGATGAAAAGCCGAAGCCCTGCATCCTAGCCTTGTGGATGCGGCGCTTCGGCTCCTGAAAGTCCTCACGACAGGGGTCGCAGTCACAAACTATTGCAGAGCATACGAGGGCTCAACCGGGGTCTTAGGCGTTACCGCCTGAGGGTTTGCAGGTTTTTCAGGTATCTGAGGAACCGTGGGTTTCGCGGTTCCGGGCTGCCCGCCTTTCTTCACAGTCGTGTAGCCACCATCCGCCTGCACCTTAGCCTGGGAGCCTTGCACTGTTCCCTGCTCTGCAATCTCGATTCGAGCCTTATGGGTCCATGACCCATCTGCCGACACCGCAGTTTCCTCGCCCATAATCCCGGTTTTAGTCCAAGAACCGTCAGCATTGACTTTCACCTGCAAACCATCATTGGATACATAAGACCATGAACCATCCGAGGAAACCTGTGTGGTTTGTTCCTCCATACTGCGTACCGTTACGGACGGAAAAGGCTTAGGGGTTTTCGACACCGATGGAGAGGCGGCCGAACCGCTGGAGCTATGAGCAACGCAAGCGCTTAGCGTCAGAGCAGAAGCAAATGCCAGAGCAAGACTCGCTATAATTTTTGCAGTTTTCACGTGTTTTCCCATCTCAGGGCAGGAAGTCAGCCGTTTTTATTACCCGCGCCCCTGCCAGACAGCGCGCTTAGGCTGTGCTGGACGAGCCGTCCCCCGTCCAGGATACGTGGGCGCTGGGGGCGTGTAGGACGAGATTCGCCATCCATTAGTGGAGTACCACTCGCCGTTATCGGTGACGCCGAATTCGCTTCCATTCGGATACTTTTGCACCCACGATCCGTCGTCGTACACACGAATTCGGGTTCCATCGGCATTCTTGCGTTTCCACGAGCCATCGGAATCAACTTTGATAGTGCTTCCATCCGCAGCAGTCTGAGACCACGAACCATCGCGGTTCACCTTGATACTAGAAGCACCGCCATTTCCCTTGTTGCCGGTAGATCCTTGCGAACCGCCATTTTTATTTACGGATCCTGCTCCTCCCTGACCTCCAGAATTTCCCTGCTGCCCAGAGTTACTTCCAGCAGAGCCGTCAGCCGGCTTCGCCGCTTCATCGACATCCTTATTCGCATCTACACCACCAGCTGCTGCGCTTTCCTCAGGAGAATTAGCAGCCGGAGATTCGGGGGCTGTTGCCGCATCCGTGAGCGTGGGAGCATTCACGGCTTCACCTGTAGTATTACTTTCGGCGGTTGAAGAGGGAGTAGCATCCGCAGGTTCGGGGGTTGCGGTTTCAGTCGCCGTCGCGGAAGGGGATGAACTCGCCGAGGAACTGGGACTTGGAGACTTAGATTTCGTGGGGGAAGATTTTGAGCTTGAGGAGCTGCTGTTGGGCGATAACGTTACGGAGGAAGACGCCTCATTTGAGGAGCCGCAGGCGCTCAGGGCAAGAATACTCGCCACAGCCACCGATACAATGGTGTAGGTTCTCTTCATGCTCATTGCATTTCTTTCTATAAACCGGTGATGACGTCCCGTTGCGACCACCCAGACGTTCAGCATGAGCGCACCACAGCACCGAAGAATATGGTGTTATAGTGATCCCCACTGAAGAGCGTCGTTGCGGGATAAATAGTCCTTCCGGAAGGAGGGATATATCTATTCTAAAGGTGTTCCGCTTCTTGAAGCTATCCATTAACACGTTTCTTGAAAAATATCACGTTAATTTCTGCGGGTACCCTCAAGAATATCTTGGGAAACACTTCAAAATCTCGGACGTGAAACTATAGATTAAAGTTAATCAGCATTTTTATATATATTTTCTTTACACTTACGAGATTTCTATATGAAGGTCTTTATCCTCCCGACGCACAAACCCCTACCCCACAAGGCAAAACTTAATTCGCGTATCAAGAGGCATACATTCAACGACAAGAAATGCCGGAACACAAGAAAGCTCAGCTTAGTAGAGTATCACCCGACCAACCGACCGCAGAGATCTTTGTGCAAGGACCGTTTGATTTATAGATATTTTGAGAACAGGGTGAAATACTTATAAAGTTTACATATAAAGTATTTAATAATACTTATATATTTATATCGTTCATAGTTATATATTGTGTATATCAGTTTTCCGTACAGAACCGCGTCTTAACGCGGGACTGCAGGAGCTACCGGAGTTGCCGCCTCCGGATTATTGGGTTTTCCAGGAATTGTAGGGGTTTCAGGCCGATCTTCTCCATCCTCAACAATGCCGTTCTCGGAGACTGACCACGAACCGTCGGCGTTAACCGTGATAACCTCGCCGTCATGGTCGGTCTGGGTCCATGCGCCGCTTGCGCTCACTCTAATGACCTCGCCGTCGCTCTTGATAACTTCCCACGCACCGCTCGTCTCAACGGTGATTTTATCGCCTTCGGAGTTCGTGTGGGTCCAGGAACCATTCACATTCACCTTGGGTTCGGTTCGAGATCCACCGTCGTTACGTTGCGCGGGCGTATTGTTCCCGCCGGTTCCGGGCTGATTCTGATTAGTATCACCATTCACCGAGCCGCCAGCGGTATTTCCTCCTCCCCCATTCTGGGGCGCGTCGGGGGCATGAGAGGGATCTGACGAGGGGTTAGAGGTTGCCGAAGGTGAAGGTTCCGCAGCCGTACCATGTGTTGAGGGGGATGCAGTCACTGTCACCACGGCGGGAGTCACCGGATCCTGAGGTTCGGAGGATGCACACGCGCTCAACAGACCAAGCCCTGCAAGGGCTAACGGAAGAGCGCTATACTTTCTCGGTACGATGGTCACGGTATGTCTTTCTGAGTGTTTCTGTGTCATAACAGGATATATTTTCAGGCTGCAACATTACTTACTACTATTTTAGCTAACCTGATTGAGACTTTTAGGTGACAAGGTGTTGCCCGCTTTTCTTAGGGCGAAAGGCATTACAGCGTAATGTTGCGATGCGTATGTTCAACGTGAAGTTCTTAGAAGAATAAGATTCCGTCCCCGGTAGTTTATCCCGTCCTGACAACCTTTTCAAACGGAGTTTGGTATCGGGCGTTATCACGAGGCAGAAGCTCTCAGATAGAGAAAACAAACCATAAACATAGGGGCTCCCACCGTGTGGTGGGAGCCCCTATCAGGTCCTAGAAGTCTCAAGAAGTTACTTCTTCTTCTTGGAGGTGGCCTTGGTGGCCTTCTTCTTGGTAGCGACTGCTGCCTTCAGCTTGGAGCCTGCGGTCAGCTTCACACCGTGACCAGCGGGAATCTGGATGGTTTCACCGGTCTGCGGGTTGCGACCGGTACGAGCTGCACGGTCGGTACGCTCGATAGCCAACCAGCCGGGGATGGTGATCTTCTCGCCCTTAGAGACGGAGGTCTCGAAAGCCTGGAACACTGCGTCGAGCACTGCGTTCACGGTTGCCTGGCTCTTGCCAGACTTCTCTGCTACCTCTGCAACAAGTTCGGTACGGTTCTTAGCCATTTGGGGTGCCCCTTCCTGAGACTTATCTTTTTCAGACTAAGTCGAGCTGCTTTTCACGAAGAAAAATAACTCGCCTAGGTACAAAATACCAGAAATTACCAGCTTGACTTAGTAATACCGGGCAATTCGCCACGGTGTGCCATCTCGCGGAAGCGTACGCGGGAGATACCAAACTTCTGGAAGGTACCGCGCGGACGACCGTCGATCTGGTCACGGTTGCGAACGCGGACGGGAGATGCGTTGCGGGGTAGCTTCTGCAAAGCTACACGTGCTGCTTCGCGCTCCTCGGGGGTAGCGTTCTCGTTCACCAGCGTCTTCTTCAGTTCTCGACGCTTCTCGTCGTAGCGAGCTACGATGACCTTGCGCTGCTCGTTACGAGCGATCTTTGACTTCTTAGCCATTCCTAGCGCTCCTCTCGGAAGTCAACGTGCTTGCGAACCACGGGATCGTACTTCTTTAGCACCATACGGTCAGGATTATTGCGGCGATTCTTACGGGTTACATAGGTGTACCCGGTGCCTGCAGTGGACTTGAGTTTGATAATAGGACGCAGGTCCTTAGCCTTGGATGCCATGTACTAGATCTTCTCCCCGCGTGCGATGATTTCTGCGACCACGGCATCAATGCCACGAGCATCGATAACCTTGATGCCCTTAGCGGACACGTTCAGGGTCACCTTACGGCGAAGCGAA
>ERZ773267.1770-NODE-1770-length-11578-cov-4.666406_pt1 | contig 11578 bp, 8 predicted proteins | sample MGYA00511959_ERZ773267 | MGnify/ENA primary metagenome ERZ773267 (study PRJEB29015, sample SAMEA2738165) | human oral metagenome | biome: human oral; feature: human-associated habitat; material: saliva | place: China | collected 2240 ... | reverse complement strand
CCGGAACCGCATGGGTTCCGGGGCCGACGCCGTTGACATGAGTGACGCGGCCGGGCAGAAGGTTGTGGTGCCCGCCCGGTCTGGCCCTGACGTCAGCCGGTGACGACCTTGGCGCCGGTGGTCTTCTTGGCGGCGTCGAGGGTCCCCAGCTCGGTGACGCCGGCGAAGCCGGCGTTGCGCATGACGGCGCTGGCCATCTTGGGCTGGTCGGCGGAGCCGTAGAGCTGGTACTGGGAGCGGCGGTCCAGGCTCGAGATCTGGCTGGAGAAATCACCCGAGGAGAAGTCGTAGTTAACGGCCCCCTCCAGGTGCCCCTTCTTGAACTCCTCGGCCGAACGCAGGTCGATGATAACGACGGGGCCGGTGGCCTTCGCGTCCGCCGGGGCGGTGTGTGCTGAGGGGGAGGCGCTGGAGCCGGTGGATCCGGAGCATCCGGAAAGCGCTAGCGCGCCGCAGAAGACGAGCAGGGCAGAGGCGGTCATGACGCGGAGGGGGCGTTTCACAGACAGTTCCTTTGGGGTATCACGCGGCTTCGTCGAGCCTGGATGAGGGGCAGAATGCTTCAATCAGCGTAAGGCTCTGTGCCGGGGGACTCGGGGCGGGAACAGGAGCAGGGCCTCAGGAACGAGGATATGCGGCATCCGGTAGAAAAGGGCTGTGATACTCAGTGAACCGCAGTGCCGACGTCAGTGAAAAAGTCCACGTCGGCCGGGGCTGCCGGCGGCATCAGCTGCCGGCGGTCAGGCTCGCGGTCTCGTCCTGGAACAGCAGGGCGACCTCCTTGAGGTTCTCTCCGTGCTTGCGGGCGTGGTGGCCGCAGAAGAAGAGCTCGCCGGTCAGCATGACGACTCGGACATAGGCCTGCGCGTCGCAGACGTCGCAGCGGTCGGCGGTGGTCAGCGGGCGCTCGGCGGAGTCGGCGGCAGGGGTGGTCTGCTCGTCCAGGGGGGTCACCGCCTGGGTGGCGGTCGAGGTTCCGGTTGTGCTCATGGAACGCATTGCATCATGACGCAGCCGCTCCCACCCGTCCGAGACGGCCGTTTCCGCCTGAGGCGCACGCGCTTTCGCCCACGGCGCACCCCTGCCATGGGGCACGTCACCGTGAAGTCGACCGATCGGGTGAATGCTGGAAGGCGGTAGCGGCGAGTCGTAGCGGCGAGTCAATGCGCAGGAATCGGGAGGGGAAACGCAGGATGTCGGTGGTGCAGGAGTTCCGCGACCGTGAGATCGCGCGCCTGGAGCGCTCGGGCTGGGTGACCAACAAGGCCCTTCGCCGGCGGCTGGAGGCGGTGGGGTTGCGGCCGCCCGCCGAGGTCGTCGCCCAGTGCCTGGATGAGGGCACGGGAATCGGAGGTGAGGTCGGTGCTCGCTGGGCGCGGGCCGAGCGCGCGGTGGCCCGTTTAAGGGAGTGCTTCGCCCCCTTCCGTTTCTCCGACGACGTCGACTACGGGCTCCTGGCCATCCCGACCGTCGACCGGCTCGACACCCGCGGCGCCATGGACCTCCGCGTCCGCCGCGGTCAGCAGCCCGATCTGATCGACGACCTCGTCGACCCGGCCCTGGGGGAGGGGGCTGACCTCGCCGCCTCCACCGGCACTGCCGGGACCACCCTGGGCAAGGACGGCTGGATGGTGGTGGCCGGCGTCGTCGGCCTGTACGGAATCTCGGCGGGGAGCCATGAGGACGTCACCGCCGCTCCCGCGGAGCTCTTCGAGATCGACGGCGTCGATACCCGAGCCCTCATGACCCGTCAGATCTGGGGAGCCCGCCTCCTGCAGTGCCCGCCCGGACTCGTCCCCGATTCCGACTACGCCGAGCGGTGGACCTTCACGCTCTTCCCCGCCGAGGGGCTGGTCGATGGGCGGGCCGTCTCCGGCACCGTGCTCAAGAAGCGCGTACGCTTCCGGCTGGGCAAGGCGAACCGAGGGATCGGCAGCGCGCGGGTGAGCCCCGCCCTCCCGCTTGAATAGAGGTCCCAAGGGCCCCGGACATCGGCTGCATGACGTTTGACGCCACACGCCTGCCGCGGCGGGGCACAAGGCGCCGACGGCGCTGATCGGCTAGATTCCCAGCGTGCCCTCATCCGAGAACAAGACCAGCCGGGGCGACTACTCCGCCCGTCACCTCTCCGTCCTGGAGGGGCTCGAGGCCGTGCGCAAGCGCCCGGGAATGTACATCGGCTCCACTGACCAGCGCGGTCTCATGCACTGCGTGTGGGAGATCGTCGACAATGCCGTCGACGAGGCCCTCGAGGGGCACGGCGACGACATCTCGGTGACCGTCCATGACGATGGCTCCATCGAGGTGCGCGACAACGGGCGCGGCGTGCCCGTGGACATCGAGCCCTCCTCCGGCCTGACCGGCGTTGAGCTCGTCTACACCAAGCTGCACGCCGGCGGGAAGTTCGGCGGTGGCTCCTACGGCGCCGCCGGCGGCCTGCACGGAGTGGGGGCGTCCGTCGTCAACGCCCTGGCCGAGCGCATGGACGTCGAGGTCGACCGCGGTGGCAAGACCTACGCCATGAGCTTCCACCGCGGCGAGCCCGGCATCTTCGACGACTCCGCCGGGCGCAGCCCCTCCTCACCCTTCACCGAGTTCACGAAGGCCTCCGAGCTGCGCGTCGTCGGCAAGGTGCGTCGCGGTGTGACCGGCACCCGGGTGCGCTACTGGGCCGACCCCCAGATCTTCCCCAAGCCCACCGAGTACGACGCCGCCGCCCTGCGCGCCCGGCTGCGGCAGACCAGCTTCCTCGTCCCGGGCCTCACTCTGCGCTTGGAGGACAAGCGCCCCGAGGCCGAGGCCATCGCCGCCTCCACCACGCCCGCCGCCGACGCCGGCGAGACCGACGACGCCGTCCACGAGGTCACCCTGCGGGCGGCCGCCAAGAACACCACCGAGAACCGCGGCGACCTGTTCGACACCGGTACTGACGACGGCGTCGAGGTCTTCCAGGCCCTGGGCGGAACCGCCGACTTCGTCGACTTCCTGGCCTCCGACGGCTCGGTCACCGACACCTTCCGCCTCACCGGTGAGGGCACCTACACCGAGACCGTCCAGCAGCTCGACCGCGCCAGCGGGCACCTGCGGCCCGTCGAGGTCGAGCGCACCTGCATGGTCGATGTCGCGCTGCGGTGGGGGATCGGCTACGACACCACGGAGCGCTCCTTCGTCAACATCATCGCCACCCCCATGGGCGGCACCCACCTGACCGGATTCGAGCAGGCACTCACCAAGGTGCTGCGCAAGCGCATCGAGGCCGACTCCCGGGCCCTGAAGCTCACCTCCAAGGACGGCCGCGTCGAGAAGGACGACATCATGGCGGGCCTGACCGCCGTCATCACCGTGCGCGTCCCCGAGCCCCAGTTCGAGGGCCAGACCAAGGAGGTCCTGGGCACCGGGCCCGTGCGCCAGATCGTCTCCAAGGTGGTCGAGCGCGAGCTCACCGCCCTGCTGACCTCCTCCAAACGGGACCTCAAGACCCAGGCGCGCGCCCTGGAGGAGAAGATCGTCGGCGAGATGCGCGCCCGCGTCTCAGCGCGCCTGCACAAGGAGATCACCCGCCGCAAGACCGCCCTGGAGACCTCCTCCCTGCCGGCCAAGCTCGCCGACTGCCGCAGCGACGACGTCGCCGCCTCCGAGCTGTTCATCGTCGAGGGCGACTCCGCCCTGGGAACCGCCAAGAACGCCCGCGACTCCGAGTTCCAGGCGCTCCTGCCGATCCGCGGCAAGATCCTCAACGTGCAGAAGGCCTCCCAGGCCGACATGCTGCGCAACGTCGAGTGCTCGGCCATCATCCAGGTGGTCGGTGCCGGCAGCGGACGCACCTTTGACCTGGAGGCCGCACGCTACGGCAAGGTCATTCTCATGACCGACGCCGACGTCGACGGCGCCCATATTCGCACCCTTCTGCTGACCCTTTTCTTCCGCTACATGCGCCCCATGATCGAGGCGGGTCGGGTATTCGCGGCCGTCCCGCCCCTGCACCGCATCGAGGTCTCCGGATCGGGGCGGCGCAAGAAGGAGATCATCTACACCTACTCGGACGAGGAGCTCGTCACCACCCTGCGCCGCCTGGAGCGCGCGGGCCGCAGCTTCAAGGAGCCCCAGCGTTACAAGGGCCTGGGGGAGATGGACGCCCATCAGCTCGCCGAGACCACCATGGAGCCCCAGCACCGCACCCTGCGGCGCATCACACTGGGGGATGAGGCCCAGGTCATGGAGGCCGAGTCCGTCTTCGAGCTCCTCATGGGCTCGTCGGTCGAGCCCCGCCGCGACTTCATCGTCGAGGGCGCCCGTGATGTTGATCGCGAGCGCATCGACGCCTGACCAACGCGCCAGGTATCGGCCGCTCCTTCAGGTAGTGTCAGTAACCTTCGTGTCACGGCCCACCAGAGGTCGAGGCGCGCTGTTCGCTGACTGATCGTCATTCTTCGTCCTCATGAGGGAGGTGCGCTTTGGCACCCGGTTACGGTACCCGCCGGGCGGGATCCTCGCCGTGGCCCATTCTGCGCCCGGGGCCCCGCTCGTCCTTGTCGCGGGAGCTGGCCTGGCGGCCTCTGGGCCCGGAGGACAACCACGAGCTGGCCGCGCTCATCGCCCGGGCCGAGGAGGTTGACAACCCTCCCTACCGCACCAGTGAGCAGGAGACGGCCGAGTACTTCCTCGACCCCACCTACTCCGGGGTCGCCGGCCGCGACGTTGACGGTGTCATGCGGGCCTTCGGCCTGGTGCGGCTGCGTCCGGCCGGCGAGATCTACGCCTCCATGACCGGCACCGTTGATCCTGCCATGCGTAAGCGCGGCATCGGACGCGCCCTTCTGCACTGGCAGGCCGAGCGGGCCCGCCATCTCGTAGGTGCTGAACGGGCCGGCTCCGTGCCGGGAAGGGAATCGACCCAGGTCCCCGCCCATGTGGTCACCACCGTCCTGGAGGACGACAAGCGCATGCAGGGGCATCTTACGGACATGGGGTTTAAGCCGATGCGCTGGTACCGGGAGGTGCGCCGTTTCCTCGGCGACGAGATCCCCGAGGTGGACCTGGACGGCTTCATCACCATCGACCCGTGGACGCCCGAGATCGACGACGACGTCCGCCGTGCCTACAACCAGGCCATGGCCGAGACCTGGGAGACGGAGAACGTCACTCCTGAGGACTGGACCGCGGGCAGTGCCTACTTCGCCCCCCAGTGGAGCTTCGTGGCCATGGACCGATCCGGGGACCGGGCCCGCGTTGCCGGTTACCTGCGTTCGGGCCGCTATGAGCAGGACTGGGAGGCCCTGGGCTGGCGCGAGGGCTATACCGACGTGCTTGGGGTCCTGAGCGACTACCGCCATCGCCGGATCGGGCCCGCGCTGCTGGTGGCCGCCATGCGCGCCTACGCCGCCGACGGCATGGAGTATGCCGCCGCCGGTGTCGACACCGACAACCCCAGCGGCGCCGTGGACCTGTACGAGTCCCTGGGCTACGTGCCCACCCGCGGCACCATCCTCTACGCCCTCGACGTCTGAGCGGGGTACTTTCCGCTCGGGCGGTTCACCCTCGTAGGTGGGCCACGGCACCGGCCACCATGGTGGCCACGGGCTGCACACCCGCCAGCTCCTCAGCCCCGAGGCGCAGGGGGTCCTCGGCCAGGAGCACCAGGTCGGCCGAAGTGCCCACCGCCACCGAGCCGGCCCCGTTGACACTGGCCGCCAGCGCCTCCTCGGCCGTCAGCCGCTGGTCCGGCGACCACACCGAGCCATCCGGGGTCCGGCGCCCCACTGCCGCCGACATGGCCAGCCATGGGTCCAGGGGCGCCACCGGCGCATCCGAGCCCAGCTGGAGCAGGGCCCCGGCGGACACCATGTCCCCGAAGGCGTAGGTGCGCCCCTCCAGCCCCGGCCACACCCGACTCACGGCCGCCCAGTCATCAATGAGGTGGGCCGGCTGAACCGACAGCTCGACGCCGCAGCCCACGAGGCGCCTGAGCGCCCCGTCGGGTTCGTCGAGGGCGTTGGCCGGCAGCAGCTGGGCGTGCTCCAGGCGCCCGGTGGCTCCCGAGTGCGCGAAGGCGGCGGCGACGTCGTCGACCGCCGCGTCCCCGATGGCGTGGATGGCCATCTCGTAACCCTGCCGGGCGGCATGGGCCATGAGGTCGGTGAGCTCGGCCCGGTCGATATTGACCACGCCGTGGGAGTGCTCCAGGCCCAGCTCAGTCGGGTAGGGCTCGCACATGTGCGCGCTGCCCGAGCCCATCGAGCCGTCGGCGATCACCTTGAGCGGCCCCTGAACCAGCACCGGGGAGCCGTCGGGCAGGTACGGGGAGCCGTCCAGCGCGGTCCCGGTGCGCAGGCCGCCGGCGATCCACCGCTCCAGCTTGTCGCGGTAGACCCCGATACGGATACGGGGCAGCACCTCAGGAAGAACGCCCTGGGCCGCCATGGCCCGCATGCGCCGCGGCCAGTCATCGGGATCCTCCGACCAGCTCATGTCCACTACGCCGGTAATGCCCCGAGCCAGCATGTCGGCCAGGACCTGCCGGTAGCCGGACTCCCGCAGCTCGCGTGTCCCCGGCACCTCGTCGAGCCGGTCCAGCAGAGCGAACCACGGGTCCTCCTTCATCGGTGCTCCCGGGTCCTGGGCGCTGGCCCCCGGCAGGCCGAAGACACGCAGCGCCGCCGAGTTCAGCCACCCGGAGTGCACGTCCCCGGAGATGAGGAGCGTGGGAGTCTCCCCGGTGACCTCGTCGAGCTCAGCAACCGTGGGCACCCTGGGCCAGTTGGACAGACGGTGCCCGAATCCTTGGATCGTGGCCGGCCGCGAACCGGCCGGATGATCCCGCAGCGCCCGGGCCACCAGCTCCAGGGCCTCCTCCGCGCTGCGGGTGGCCAGCGTGTCGATGCGTGCCGAGCGCGCCGCCTCCATGTCCAGGTGGGCGTGAGCATCCCACAGACCGGGAATGAGGAAGGAACCATCGGCCTGAAGGACCCGTACCCCAGGAGCACTCAGCCCCCGCCCCACCTCGACGACCCGGCCGGCCTCGATACGCACATCAACGGGCTCAGGCGAGGGTGGCGGCGCGGCCAGGGCGCCGGGGACCGAGCGACCCCGGCGCAGCGCCCCCAGCTCGGTGCGGAACCGGAAGGGGACGACGCGGACGTCCCTGATGAGCAGGTCTGCGGAGGGGTCATCGGCCATGGGCCACTTTAGGCACATCCTCCCTGCTCGCAGTGGATCTCCGGGGCACTCCTACCAGAGGAGGCCCTGTCAGCCGATTCCGACGATGGGAGCCGGCAGCGGTGAGCCGGAGCCGTCGCGCCGCTCATCAGGCTCCGGCAGCGTGACCGGCTGACCGCCCTCGCGCAGGGCCCGTGGCGGGGCCACACCCACCCAGGCCACCATCAGCTCGTCCTCACCGCGCAGGAAACGGTGAGAACGAACTCCGCCCGTGGCCCGGCCCTTAGCCGGGTAGCGATCCAACGGGGTGACCTTGACACTGCCTCCGCCGGTGCCCGGGAGCGAGCCCTCGGAGCCCGCCACCGTCACCACCACGGCCTCGGCCAGGAGCTCCTCAGGAACCGCCGCACCGGCGATGACCCGGGCGCCCTCGTGCAGCGAGATCCCCGCCATACCGCCGGCACCACGGCCCTGCGGACGCACCTTGGCGGCCTGGAACCGCAGCAGCTGGGCGTCAGAGGTCACCATTGTCAGGAAGTCCGTGTCCGCCGCGGTGCCGGCGAAGACCACCCGGTCGCCCTCGGACAGGGAGATGACCTCCCAGCTCTCGGCGTTCCTGGGCTCGTCACCGGGCTTGACCCGCTTGATGACGCCCTCAGCCGTGGCCAGGACGATCGGCGGGTTGTCGGCCGATCCCACCGGAACCAGACCCACCACCTTCTCCTCCGGCTCGATGTCCACCAGCTGGCGAACCTGAGTCGCGCCGGCCAGCCCCGGGGCTCCCTCGGTGCGTGGCACCTCCGTGGTGGAGACGACGTCGAGCAGTGCCAGCCGCCCGGTGTCGGTGACCGCGCCGATCCGCCCACGCGCCGTGGTGGGCACCTGGGAGGTCAGGGCGTCGTGGGGCTGGCGCCCACCGGTGCGGGCCACCGGCTCGGCGCCGGGAATACGCGCCACCAGCCCGGTGGCAGACAACACCACCCGGCACGGGTCGTCGGGGACAGTGAGCGGTACCGGGGAGGCGCTCGGCATGAGCGTCATCGGCTGAGCGTAGGCGCCGGTACGCTTCTCACCTCCACCTGAGGCGGCGGAGGCATCGTCCGGAGTCGCTGCGCTGCCGGCCGACGACGTCACCGGCTCACCGGAGGCCTCCAGCAGCACCGTGCGCCGCGGGGTGCCGAACTGCTCGGCCACGGCCGCCAGCTCACGGGAGACCACGCGCCGCAGCAGGACGTCATCGGCCAGGATCGCCTCGAGGGCCTCGATCTCCCGGGCCAGCTCGTCGCGCTCCTTCTCCAGCTCGATGACCGAGAACTTCGTGAGCCGGCGCAGCTGGAGCTCAAGGATGTAGCCGGCCTGCGGCTCGGTGAGGTCGAAGACCTGCATGAGCCGGGTGCGCGCCGTGGCGGCGTCGTCGGAGGAGCGGATGACGGCGATGACCTCGTCGATGTCGAGGATGGCGATGAGCAGGCCGTCCACCAGGTGGGCGCGCTCGCGACGCTTGCCCAGGCGGAACCGAGTGCGCCGGGTGACCACCGTGAGGCGGTGGCGCACGAATACATCCAGAAGCTCCCGCAGCCCCAGGGTGTGGGGCTGGCCGTCCACGAGGGAGACGTTGTTGATGCCGAAGGAGTCCTCCAACGGTGTGTGCTTGTAGAGCTGGGCCAGGACCGCCTCGGGGTTGTAGCCGTTCTTGACGCTGATGACCAGGCGGGTGCCGTGCCTGCGGTCAGTGAGGTCAGCGACGTCGGTGATGCCCTGGAGCTTCTTGGATCCCACTGCCTCCTTGATACGGGTGATGATCTTCTCCGGTCCCACCATGTAGGGCAGCTCCGTGACCACGATGCCCTTGCGGCGCGGGGAGACGGACTCCACGTGAGCGGTTGCCCGCGTGAGGAACTTCCCCCGTCCCGTGCGATAGGCCTCTCGGATCCCGTCCAGGCCCACGATCATGCCGCCGGCGGGCAGGTCCGGCCCCGGCACGAAGGCCATGAGGTCCTCCAGGCTCGCCTCGGGGTGAGTCAGCAGGTGCCGGGCGGCGGCCACCACCTCCACGAGGTTGTGTGGTGGCATGTTCGTGGCCATACCCACCGCGATACCTGCCGCGCCGTTGACCAGCAGGTTCGGGAAGGCCGCCGGCAGCACCTCGGGCTCGGTGAGCGTGTAGTCGTAGTTGGGGGCGAAGTCGACCGTGTCCTCATCCAGGTCCGCCGTCAGCGCCAGGGCCGATGCGGCCAGGCGCGCCTCGGTGTAGCGGGGGGCCGCCGGGCCGTCGTCCAGGGAGCCGAAGTTGCCGTGACCGTCGATGAGCGGCAGACGCATCGTGAAGGGTTGGGCCAGGCGCACCAGCGCCTCGTAGATCGCGGTGTCGCCGTGGGGGTGGAGCCGCCCCATGACATCGCCCACGACCCGGGAGGACTTCACGTGCGGACGATCAGGACGCAGTCCCATCCGATCCATCTGGAACAGGATGCGACGCTGAACCGGCTTGAGCCCGTCACGGGCATCGGGCAGGGCACGCGCGTAGATGACGGAGTAGGCGTACTCCAGGAAGCTGGTGCGCATCTCCGTGGACAGGTCGAGGTCGACGATCTCCCCGTCGGTCGGGGGAGGAGTCCGGGTGGTGGCAGACTTCGGCATGGGCGCATTCTCCGAGGAATCGGGCCGAAAACAAACCACGACACCCGGGCGTGACAGGTCAGACGCTTCTGCCCGGAGCGGCCGGCCGACCTTGAGCAAGGGGATACCGGCGCTCGACGATGAAGGGGCGGACGATGGCACAATGGCGACCATGACGACCCACTCTGGCCGGAACTCGGCCGCCGGTACCGCCTCGTGCGAGGCGTCGCAGGAGGCCTTCGCCGACCTGGTGCAGCAGGTGGAGCTCGCCGGCTACTACCCCGAGCTGGTGCTCGACACCCTCCGCCTGGCCGCGGGCGAGGAGGAGATCCTCTCCGGCATGGTCCAGGCCGAGACCACCTTCGCCGAGGCGGTCCACCGCCACCTGACCGTCCTGGCCCTGACCCCCACCCGTCTCATCATCGTCCACGTTGACGACACCCCCCGCGACGACGGCAGCCCCGGCGCACTGGCCACCAGCGAGGCCGTTCCGCTCAGCCGTATCCGCTCCATGGCCCTGACCCGTGGCGTCTCCGACCCGGCCCAGGGCGGCGGCACCCTCACCGAGATGACGATCGCGGTCTCCTGGGGCTCGGTGCGCCGTCTCGACATGGAGCCGGCCACCTGCGGCGACCCCGACTGCCAGGCCGACCACGGCATGACCGGCGTGTCCGTGCCCGACGACGTCGTCATCCGCGTGGCCGCGGGTGTGGAGGGCGCCGCCGCCCTGGCCCGCGCAGAGACCTTCGCCGGCCGGCTCTCCCAGATGGCGGCCCGCGCCGCCTCCCTGTGACGGGGACCGGTGATGGGACCCCGGACCGTCAGCGGGCAACCCGCATCGGTTCCCGCCCTGGACTCCCCACAGGATCCGGCGCTCCGCTACGTCCTGGCGGTCGGTGCCGTCAGCGCCGGGTTGCCCCTGTCCGACGCCGGGCACGACGGCGATACCGACCTCAGCCTCGACGTTGAACCTGTCGTCTCCGACGCCCGGGCCCGCATGGTTGCCCGCGGCTGGGGGATCGAGCCGGTCGGCGAACCCGGGAAAGCCGGTGGCTGCCCGGGAACCGTCGTCGTCCTCGTGGACGGGCTGGGCCTGGAGATGCTCCGCCGGCGCCGCGGACACACCCCCACCCTGCGCCGGTGGCTGGGCCAGTGCGAGGCCGGCGCTGCCGTTGGCGGCAACGCGATCCGCACCTGCCGGCCCTCGACGACGGCTGCGGCCCTGACCATGCTGGGGACCTCCGCCCTGCCCGGCACCACCGGCATGGTCGGCTACTCGGTGCTCAACCCCCTCCTGGGGCCCGCTCTTGAGGCCTCCGCCGTCCCCGGGCCCGACCAGGTCCTCAGCCTCATCACCTGGAAGGGCGACAACGTCCCCAGCCCCAGGTCCTGGCAGGACGTGCCCACGATCTTCGAACGGCTCCCGGCCGGGAGCGCGGTGAGCATCGGACCAACCCGCTTCGCCGGTTCCGGTCTGACCGAGGCCGCTCTACGAGGTGCCACACACCTGGGAGCCGACCGGCTGGAGGACCGGCCCGGCCTGGCCGCCGGCGCCCTGCGCCGCGGCACCCCGCTGGTCTACCTCTACGTCGGCGAGCTGGACAAGACCGGGCACAAGCACGGGTGGCTCAGTGAGCAGTGGCTGACCCAGCTCGAGCGCCTCGACGCCGCCATGGCCGAGCTGACCCGCCGTGTCCCCGCCGGAACCAGGATCCTCCTCAGTGCCGACCATGGCATGGTCGACACCGATCCCGACCACCGCATCGACCTGAGCGCCCACCGTGAGCTCGTTCGTGACGTCGTC
>ERZ773267.1768-NODE-1768-length-11597-cov-9.383036_pt1 | contig 11597 bp, 9 predicted proteins | sample MGYA00511959_ERZ773267 | MGnify/ENA primary metagenome ERZ773267 (study PRJEB29015, sample SAMEA2738165) | human oral metagenome | biome: human oral; feature: human-associated habitat; material: saliva | place: China | collected 2240 ... | reverse complement strand
CTCGCGCAACACGCTGCGAGGAGATTCTGTCGATTCAGGCTCACGGTTTGGCTTCGAGGCTGGCACACACCGGCTCTGACCATGCGGTTATTGGCATTTCGGGCGGACTTGACTCTACGCTGGCCCTTCTCGTTACGGTGCGAGCGTTTGACCAGCTAGGATATGACCGCTCGGGCATTGTAGCTGTGACGATGCCGGGATTTGGCACTACGGATCGCACGTACACCAACGCTATTGAGCTGGTGCAGTCGCTTGGTGCCGACCTGCGCGAGATTTCCATTGTCGATTCCGTTCTGCAACATTTTGCTGATATCGGCCATGACCAGGATGTTCATGACGTTGTGTACGAGAACGCCCAAGCTCGCGAACGCACGCAGATTCTGATGGATATTGCCAACCAGGTGGGTGGCATGGTCATTGGCACGGGCGACCTTTCCGAGCTGGCACTTGGCTGGGCAACGTATAACGGCGACCAGATGTCCATGTACGGCGTAAATGCGTCGGTTCCAAAGACGCTGGTCAGGTACCTTGTTGATTACTGCGCCGACACGTATGAGGAGCAGGGCGAAGACGAGATTGCTCACGTTTTGCGCGACGTTCTGGACACGCCGGTTTCACCTGAGCTGCTGCCAACTGCAGCTGACGGTTCTATTGAGCAGAAGACAGAGGACCTCGTTGGTCCTTATGAGCTGCACGATTTCTTCTTGTTCCACGTGCTTCGTCACGGAAGCGGTCCACTGAAGATTCTGCGCCTTGCTGAGCGTGCGTTTGGCACGGGCACTGACCAGGAGATTTACGATCACGAGACTATCGTACGCTGGCTGAAAGTGTTCTACCGTCGCTTCTTCTCGCAGCAGTTCAAGCGCTCAGCAATGCCTGATGGGCCAAAGGTTGGCTCGGTTTCGCTGTCTCCGCGCGGCGACCTGCGCATGCCGTCCGACGCTTCTAGCTCGCTTTGGCTCTCTGAGCTGGAGAGCTTGGACGCGTAAGCGTGCGTTGCTCGGTGGTGCAAGGTGCCGTGATGGCGTTGGCGCAAATTCTGTTTTGCTGCAAATGATGACGTTCAGTACCCGGTTATTCATGTAAATGAATAACCGGGTACTTTTATGCAGGTAGGTTTCTGCTAGGAGTGGGAAAGTATCGGTTTAGGCCCAAAAACGACCCTCAAGTGGTAAAAAATCCGTTTAGTTGGAGAATTCATAATTCTGTATAAAGCGTTTCCGCAGTTGCTTGAAATTTTTGCGGTAAAAAATCGTCTTAGTTGGAGTTAATTTGGCATAACATAAAATTCCATTTCCAACTAAACGGATTTTTTACCCAAATGAGGGTCTAAAATAGCATGATTAAAACTCACTATTCATGAAATCGTATATTCAGTAATCAATATACAAATTTTCAAAATATGATTGATCGAGGGTGAGGGCGTTTGAAAATGTACGTCCAACCTCGTAAAGATATTTTGCAACTGCTTCAACAGATAACACATCGCTTTAATATCTGTATAACTGCTTGGTATCAGAGTGACTGCCTGCAAAATTACAGGTATTTCACCAGTTATTTATATAAAAGTTCTATTTCGTTCAGCTTGCTTCCAACTTTTGTGGCAGAAAATAACATTGAGGTGGTATTAACTATCGAGTACCTTTAGACCGTAAAGCAAGTACGTGCTGAGCGGGAGAAAGGAGTCGTTCCATGCGCAAGGAGATTACAAAGCTAATCGAGCTTCTTGTTGCACAGAATAGGATGACTCCTGAAGAACTTGCTTCTGCTCTTGAGGTTAGCTCTCGTACTATGCGCTCTTATGTCAACCAGGCTAATGAAGAACTTCAGGGTTTTGCACGCATTATTAAACACAGAGGCACTGACTATGAGCTTATTGTCGATGACAAGGATCGATTTGATGCTTTCCAAAAAGAGCGTTATATTGCAGCTCAAACAGCTAAACCATCATCTCCAGCGGAACGAGTAGATTTTCTTATCAGTAATCTATTACAGCGTAATGATTGGATTACTCTCGAAGAGCTTTCTGAGATGCTGTTTGTCTCAAAAAGTGCACTTTCTACCGACATTAAGCTGGTAGAAAAAGTAATTTCAAAATTCCAGCTCAGCATTATTAAGCGTCCTTATTACGGAATTAAAGTAGAGGGCTCTGAGGTTAATCGTAGGATCTGTATTGCAAACCAAGTCTTGAAGAAACTTGGTGCACAAGGAATTCTTGAGGGTAATGATTTCCAGCTCAATCGTATTTCTTCTGTAGTTGAACAGGTTATTGATGCAGACGGATATCGTATTAATCCTGCTGCACATCAAAATCTGATTATCCACATTGCCATTGCGCTTTCGAGAATAGCAAACAATTGCTATGTTCCTCTAACAGAAGAGAACCTTTCCTCTATCAAGAATAATGCTGGCTATGCAACTGCTCAGAAGATTGCTCATGAAATTGAGGAACAGTTCCAGGTTTCGCTCCCAGAGGAAGAGGTTGCCTACATTGCAATTCACCTTGCTGGTAAGCAATCGCTTTCTGAGGCAGGCCAAGAAGACTCTCTTGTCATTTCTGATGAGGCATGGTCAATTGTTCAGCAGATGATTGAGGTTATTTGGTCAGCATATCGCTTTGACTTTAGAAATGACCTTGAGCTACAGATGAATCTTGCAAGACATGTTGTTCCTCTGTCTGTGCGTCTTCAGTACAACATGACTGTGAATAATCCGCTGTTAAAAGATATCAAAACACGTTTTTCGCTTGCCTACTCTATGGCAATCGATGCTTGCTCAGTGCTGAGTGATTACTTCAAGACTACTGTTTCCGATGACGAAATCGGATTTGTTGCTCTTGCCTTTGCCTTGGCTCTGGAGCGTCGTAAAACCGAGGCACCAAAGAAGAATATCCTGGTAGTTTGTGCAAGTGGTGCGGGTAGCGCACGCTTGCTTGAGTGGCGCGTTCGCGACGCATTTGGCCCTTATATCAACACCATTCAGCTTTGTGACGTTACCAAAATTGATTGTGTTGACTTTACCGGTATTGATTACGTCTTCTCAACGGTTCCAATCAATAAGGCTCTGCCTGTCCCTATTAGACAGGTTTCAAATTTCTTAGATGCTAGTGATATTTCAAGCATGCAAAGCGTTTTTCATGACGAGAAACTCTCTGCAGATGAGCTGAGCGATTTCTTCTCGTCAGATCTCTTCTTCTCTCATCTTGATTTTGCAACAAAAGAAGACGTCATCGACTATCTGTGCGAACAGGCAACACAAAAGCTCAGCCTTCCAAAAGAGTTCAAAGCGTCCGTTTATGAGCGTGAAAACGCAGCTCAAACATCATTTGGTAATAATGTTGCAATGCCACATCCCATGAACGCTATGAGTTCAAAAAGTGCTGTAGTTGTGGGAGTTTTAGACAAGTCTGTGGACTGGAATGCAAATGCTGTTCAAGCGGTATTTCTCGTATGTATTGCAAAAGATAAAGACTGGCGCCTTCAGTCTTTCTTTAGGACATTTTCTCATTTTCTTATTAGTGATCAGGCAATTCAGGAGCTTATTCAGAATCAAACATTCGAAGAGTTCCTTAGTAGTTTAAAAAACACACAGTAATACAGAAAGGGTGAAAGACATGGATGAAGAGAAGTACGAAGTTGCAACTGAACTTATTGCTCATGCAGGCGTAGCAAAGTCTTGTGCTCTTGAAGCAATCGATGAAGCTTCGGAAGGCAGGTTTGATTCTGCTGAAGAGCTTATCCAAGAGGGTCGCGCCGAAATGGTTTCCGCTCATGATGCTCAGTTTGGACTTCTGACGCAGGAAGCTTCTGGTAATCCTGTAGACGTGAACATCATTCTTGTTCATGCACTTGATCACCTAACCATGGCAGTTATGACGCTTGATTTGGCTGAGAGAATCATCAGTCTTCAAAAGCGTTTGAGTGATGTAGAGGGAAAGTAAGCTGCAAGTAAGTTGTACGTAAGTAACTACAGGTAGTAATTAAGATTTTGGAGGAAGTTATGAGAATTATGCTCGCATGTGCAGCCGGTATGTCCACTTCAATCCTTGTTGCACGCATGGAAGAGGCATCTAAGGCACAGGGCCGTGACGACACCATTTGGGCTGTCGAGCAAGGCACCATTGCTGATGAGATTGGCAACTTCGACGTTCTTCTCCTTGGACCTCAGGTTCGCTTCATTAAAAAGAAGGTCGAGAAGATCCTTGATGGTCGTGCTCCTCTTGATGTTATTGATACAACTGCTTATGGCCGTTGCGATGGCGCAAAAGTACTTGAACAGGCAGATAAGGTATACGCCGCTTTCAATGCTTAATCGCTGGTCTACGTTGTATTTGCTGGTTCAGCCAGCTTTCAATTTTGGTAAGTAGCTGCAAGCAATTTGATAGCAAATTTACAGCAGCTTGTGTAAGTAAGAACTGATAGTACGTTAGAAAAGAGGTTGTCATGGCTTTTTCAGAAGTTCTTGAAGATAAGCTCATGGACGTCGCTGCATGGGTTGACGAAAACAAGTATCTCAACTCCATTAAGGACGCATTTACGGTCTTCATGCCCTTTGTTATTGTCGGCTCATTTGGTACTTTGCTGAAGGCTCTTATTTCTTCAAATACCACTGGTCTTGCACAGTTTATTCCTGCACTGTCTGCACTTGGACCAGCATTTACTGCACTTAACTTCTGTTGTCTCTCCTTTATGACTCTTCCAGTCATTTATCTGATTGCCCACAATATTGCTAAGCACAACAAAGCTCCTGAGATTGCAACTGGCCTTGTTTGTATTGCCGCTTATATCTCAATGGTTCGTCCTAACTTTGTAGTTAACCTTGCAAAGGCACTTCCAGAGGGAGTCACTCTTGCAGATGGCACAACTGCAGTGACTGTTAACGCAATGAGCCAGTCTATCTTTGGTGCTCAGGGCCTGTTTGTTGGTATGCTGGTTGGCCTTCTTGTTGCAGAGCTCTTTGACAAGCTCACCACTATTGATGCCATCCGCATCAAGATGCCACCTTCAGTTCCAGCTGGTATTGCAAACTCCTTCAACGTTATGATTCCAGTTTTCCTTACCCTGGTTATCACCTCTGTTTTTGGCGGCCTCTTCGCAACCCTCACCGGCTCCTACATTAACGACTGGGTCTATTCACTTCTCCAGGCTCCAATGGAGAGCCTGTTCCAGACAACCCCAGGAATCCTTGTAGCAGTTATTCTTTCTCAGCTCTTCTGGTTCCTTGGTATTCACGGCGGTCTGGTTATTTCTCCAATTCGTAACCCTATGTTTGTTGCTGCTATTTCTGCTAACGTTCTTGCATTCAACTCTGGTGCAACTCCAGATCGTATCTTCACCCAGGGCTTCTGGATGGAGTTCATTGTTCCAGGCGGCGCAGGCATGACCCTCTGCTTCCTGATTGCAATCTTCCTGTTCTCCAAGCGTGATGACCACAAGTCAGTTGCTAAGCTCGCATTCCTTCCAGGACTCTGTGGTATTTCCGAGCCAGTTGTCTTTGGTATCCCTCTGGTTCTTAACCCAACCTTCATGATTCCATTTGTCTTTAACTCTGCTCTTTCTGCTGGAATTGCACTGTTTGCTACAAAGATTGGTTTCCTACCCTGCAATGTCGTAGATATTCCATTTGGTGTCCCAGTACTGCTTAACGCTTTCTTGGGTCACGGTTGGCAGGGACTTGTTGTCCAGATTATCTGCCTGACGGTCTGTACATTTACCTGGATTCCATTTGTTCTTGCTTCCAACAAGCAGTACGAGATGGAAATGAAGCTTGCTCAGGAAAGTGGAGATTTTACTGAGTAAGACGTGTACAAAGTAGTTGCTGGGGCGAGAAGAACTTCTCGCCCCACGCATATTACTCGTATCAATTTGTTTGAAATTGCATTTTTTAATGGGATGCTGACCTCTGCTAGGGAGTAAAAATGGCAAATAAAGTGTATAAATTCCCTGAAGGTTTTCTTTGGGGTGGAGCAACCGCTGCAAACCAGTGTGAAGGTGCATGGAATGTTGATGGCAAGGGACTGTCCGTTGCTGACTGCACTACCTATAAGCCAAATGTTGACGTAAAAGACTATAAGGCTCAGCATGGCATTACTTCTGAGCAAATAGCTGAGGCAATGGAATCTGACGACACTCGTCAGTATCCAAAGCGTCATGGCGTTGATTGTTACCATCGCTATCTTGAAGATCTTGATCTCTACCAGGAGATGGGCTTCAAAACACTGCGTGTATCTATTCAGTGGACTCGTATTTATCCTAAGGGTATTGAGGATGAGCCAAATGAGGCCGGTCTTGCCTACTATGAAGCTCTGTTCAAGGGAATGAGAGAGCGTGGAATTGAGCCTTTGGTTACCCTTCACCACTACGAGATGCCTCTTTACCTGGCAAATCACTATGACGGTTGGTATAAGCGCGAAGTTATCGATCTCTTCCTGCGCTTCTGCAAGACCGTTTTTGAACGTTTGGGCAAGTACGTTACGTATTGGTTGACGTTCAACGAGATCGACTCGGTATTCCGTCACCCCTGGACCACTATTGGTATCTGCGAGGATCGCTATCCAAAAGATAAGGTCGAAGAGATTATTTACCAGTGCGTTCACAATCAGTTTGTTGCGTCAGCTCTTGCAACAAAGCTGCTTCACGAGATGGTTCCTGGCGCTCAGATGGGCTGCATGCTCACCCGTACACTCACATACCCAGAGAACTGCAATCCTCAGAACATGATTTTGGCGCTCAAAGACAATCGAGAGAATTTCTTTTATTCTGACGTTCAGGTCCGTGGCGCGTATCCACAGTGGGTATTCAACTACTGGGCCGAGAAGGACATTCATGTTGACTTTGGCCTGTGTGACGAGGCAATTCTAAAGCAGTATCCTGTGGACTTTATGTCATTCTCGTACTACATGACCATTGTTGATTCCATTGATGCTGCCAAGCGCGAGAAGGTCAGCGGTAATATGGCCACCGGAGTTAAGAATCCATTCCTTGATACATCTGACTGGGGTTGGCAGGTTGATCCAACTGGTCTTCAGTATGCTTTGATTGACCTGTATGATCGCTATCAGAAGCCACTTTTTATTGTCGAGAATGGTCTTGGCGCTTATGACGTAGTCAATCCTGACGGATCGATTGATGACGACTATAGAATTTCGTACTTTAGAGAGCATATTGCAGCCATTGGTGCAGCTATCGAAGACGGTGTTGACGTTATGGGCTACACGCCATGGGGCTGCATTGACCTGGTGTCTATGTCAACATGCCAGATGTCAAAGCGTTACGGTTTCATTTACGTTGACCTCGACGACGATGGTAATGGTACGTATGACAGAAGCCGCAAGAAGAGCTTCTTCTGGTACAAGAAGGTTATTGAAACAAATGGCGCTGACTTAGACTAGCGGTGCTTTTTGGGCCACTGGTTCTTGTGAGCTAGTGGCCCAAAGTTTATTTGACGAGAAAACCAAGGGAGTGAATATGGCATTTCCAGAGAATTTTTTGTGGGGTGGCGCAACAGCTGCTAATCAGTTTGAGGGTGCTTGGGATGTAGATGGTAAGGGTCCAAGCTGTATGGATATGGCTACAAACGGTAACCATCACCATCCTCGTAAGATTACTCCAACGCTTGACCCTAATGAGTATTACCCTTGCCATGATGGTGTCGATTTCTTCCATCATTACAAGGAAGACATTGCCCTTCTCGCCGAGATGGGATTCAAGGTATTTAGGTTCTCTATCAACTGGACCAGAATTTATCCAACAGGTTTTGAAGAGACTCCAAACGAGCTTGGTCTTCAGTTCTACGACAATGTTATGGATGAGTGTCACAAGTATGGCATTGAGCCTTTGGTAACGCTGTCACATTACGAGCTTCCTTTTGCTGTATGTCAGCAACTAGATGGATGGGCTTCTCGCCAAACGATTGACCTCTTCGTGAAATATGCCAAGACCGTGTTGAATCGTTATAAAGGCAAATGCCACTACTGGTTGACATTTAATGAGATCAACATTGGCATGCTTCCTATTGGCAATTACATGAGCCTTGGAATGTTGAATCCTGGCTCGTTTGACCTGCGTAATCAGGTGGATATTCCTCAGAAGCGTTTCCAGGCGCTGCATCATCAATTTGTTGCAAGTGCGAAGGTTGTTAAGCTTGCGCACGAGATTGATTCTGAAAACAAGGTCGGATGCATGATTGCTTACCTGCTGTCGTATCCTCTGACGCCAAACCCAGAGGATGTGGAGCTTGCTCGCGAGCGTAATCAGTATCGTAACTACTACTGCTCTGACGTGCAGGTTCGAGGTGAGTATCCTTACTTTGCTCAACGTGTTTGGGATGAGGCTGGAGTTTCGCTTGATATCACCGAAGAAGACCTTCGCATCTTGAAGGAGGGAACGGTTGATTTTTATACGCACAGCTACTATCAGTCACAGTGTGCAAGCGTTGATCCTAGCGAGGAGACCAGTGGAAATCTGCTGGGCGGTGCTAAGAATCCATATCTTAAGGAGACTGCATGGGAGTGGCCTATTGACCCCACTGGCTTGCGTATCATGCTCAATCAGGTGTATGAGCGTTATCAGATTCCTATCATGATTGTCGAAAACGGCCTTGGTTCAAACGACACGGTAAATCCTGACGGATCTATTGATGACGATTATCGTATTGAGTATCTCCGTGAACACATTAAGGCAGTAAAAGAGGCGCTTAAGGATGGCGTTGAGGTGATTGGTTATACGCCTTGGGGATGCATTGATCTGGTCAGCAACGCTGACGGCGAGATGGCAAAGCGCTATGGTTTTGTTTTTGTGGACAAGTACGATGATGGCACCGGTACGTTGGAGCGCAGTAGAAAGAAGAGCTTCTACTGGTATAAGGATGTCATTTCCTCCAACGGAGAAACTCTGTAAATACCTAGCAAGCCCAGCTTACCTTGGTGTAGGCTGGGCTTTGGATTTACAGCGTTCAAACAGACATCGGCGCTGCTCAAACGGCACCAAGCAGTACCGCGTAACACCAAGTAATACCAAGGAACAACTTAAGAACATCACCAAGCAACAATCCGAGCATTTACCGAGTACTTGCCGAGTATTAAGGACTGTCAATCATGGTTTTGTCACTTGAAGAAACGCTTCCTGTGCTGATAACTTACATTGCTGCGATGTTTGTCATGATGGGCATAGGATTTGCGCTGTTCAAGGCTAAGATGATCGAACACCACGGCATAGCGCAGATGAGCAATGTCATTCTTTACGCAGCGAGTCCCTGCATTATAGTGCAGTCATTCTTAACCGATTTCAGCATGCAGCGTCTGATTGAAGCTGGATGGTGTGTGGTTTTCTCGGCAATTATCACAGGTGTCACCATTCTTGTTACTAGGTGCGTGTATGGAAGTAAGCAGTCTTTAGCGGCGTTCTCAGTCATCTTTACTAATTCGGGATTTATTGGCATTCCAATTGTTCAAAGTGTTTTGGGTGTCGAATACGTTTTCTATGTCTCGATGTGTATCGTGTGTGTAACCTTTTTTGTCTGGACATATGGCGCATGGTTAGTTTCGCAGGATAAAAGGGAGATTTCGTTCAAGAAGATTGCGACCAATCCGGGTGTTATTACGATTTTTATTGGTCTTTTGCTGTTTGTTTTTTCTGTCCACTTAGACCCTATTTTGAAGATATCAATTGCGAAAGTTGCAGATCTTAATGCAGGTCTTGCAATGATTGTTCTTGGTGCGTATTTAGCAGAGGCAAAAATCGTCGAGCTCATTAGAGATAAGTGGATTTACTTTGCAAGTTTCTTAAGACTCTTGGTTATGCCGTTAATCACGCTTGGAATTTTGTGGTTTGCCCCGCTTGATCAGGCAATAAAGCTGGTGTTGTTTATCACCTTTGCAACTCCTTCGGGAGCGCTGACAGCAATGTTCTCGCAAAAATACGGTAAAGACTACGAATACGCAGTCGGATTAGTTGCTGCATCCACTCTGTTATCGCTGATTACCATGCCGATAGTGATGGCATTGGCTCTGATGTGGATTTAGGGAGTTTGCGATTTGCGTAGGCTTTGCGTGATACGCGGTTTCTAGGCGTTCAGCACCCGGCTATTCATGTAAATGAATAGCCGGGTATTTTTATGCAGGTTGATTTTTGCTTTGGGTGGGGAAGAGGTGGTTTTGCCTCCAAAATGCTCCTCAAGTGGTAAAAAATCCGTTTAGTTGGAGATTACAGGAATTGCGGGATTCTATGCATCGAATCTACCTGCTGTTTTGCTTCGGACAAATAATCAGAAATCTGGATAGAATTTGCTACCTGGTAAAACGTAGGTGCAATTTTTCTGAATACTCTATTTCATCCCCAACTAAACGGATTTTTTACCCAAATTGGACTCCGCCAAAGAGGTGTTCATTTTTCTTATGCAAAATCACGAATATCACTAGCAGAATATGCACGCAGCGGATATTTGCACCAAAAATTATGCTAATGGCAAGAAATTGCAGGTGGACACAGCCTGGAGCTCGCGTTAGCTGCGGTTAGTCGCATGTCACCCGCCCGTACCACGCCCGCCAATTGTTCGCGCATAACCGTTAACGGCCTATACTGCACGCCTACAGAAAATCTAAGTCGGTTTTGTAAGATTTTTACAATATTTCGTATAAATTATTTTCTCGTGTGGAATAACTAATAGCGTTGGAAAAGTGCGCTTAGCGTCACAATCGGGCGGAGCCCGAAAAGGAGGTTTTCATTATGAATTTGAAGCCACTCGGAGATCGTGTTCTGGTAAAGCCTGCTCCAAAAGAGGAGAAGACATCCTCTGGTCTCTACATTGCATCCGCAGCTCAGGAGCTTCCACAGCGTGGCGAGGTCCTCGCAGTTGGAACTGGCAAGCTTGATCAGAATGGCAATCGCATTGCTCTCGACGTCAAGGTTGGCGACCAGGTATTCTACGGCAAGTTTGGCGGCACCGAGGTCAAGGTAGACGATCAGGAGCTCTTGCTTCTTCGCGCTGACGACATCCTTGGCGTCCTCGAGGACTAGTCGCCTCGCACCTCTGTTCGTCCGCTTGTTTTGTTCACGTGTAAGTTCAGCTATTTTGGAGGAATACCATGGCTAAAGATATCGATTTTGGCACCGATGCTCGTGCCAAGCTTGCTAAGGGCGTAAATACCCTGGCAGATGCCGTAACCACCACTCTTGGACCTAAGGGTCGCTACGTTGCTCTGCAGCGTTCTTACGGCGCACCAACCATCACCAACGATGGCGTCTCCGTTGCTCGCGAGATTGAGCTCAAGGACCCAGTAGAGAACATGGGTGCTCAGCTGGTCAAAGAGGTTGCAACCAAGACTAACGACACCGTCGGTGACGGTACCACCACCGCAACCCTGCTTGCACAGGTCATCGTTAACGAGGGTCTCCGCAACGTTGCTGCTGGTGCAAACCCAATCGCAATCCGTCGCGGTATCGACAAGGCTGTTGAGGCTGTTGTCGCTCAGATGAAGGGCATCGCAAAGGATGTCTCCACCAAGCAGCAGATTGCTTCCGTCGGTACCATTTCCGCAGGTGATCCAGTCATCGGTGGCAAGATTTCCGACGCTATGGACGTTGTCGGCAAGGACGGCG
>ERZ773267.1767-NODE-1767-length-11604-cov-42.633215_pt1 | contig 11604 bp, 8 predicted proteins | sample MGYA00511959_ERZ773267 | MGnify/ENA primary metagenome ERZ773267 (study PRJEB29015, sample SAMEA2738165) | human oral metagenome | biome: human oral; feature: human-associated habitat; material: saliva | place: China | collected 2240 ... | reverse complement strand
GTCGAACCAAGCCAGCTGCGGTGATCATGGTCTTGGACCATCGAGAAGAATTGCATGACCAACTTGAAACAATCCAGCGTTTCGCTGCTTCATACATCTATAAACCAATCATTATTGATGATTTGGTCAGTCGTATTTCAGCTATCTTCCGAGGTAGAGATTTCATCGATCAACACTGTAGTCAGATGAAAGTTCCGACAGCTTATCGCAATCTGCGTATGGATGTTGAACATCATACCGTCTATCGTGGCGAGGAGATGATTGCTCTGACACGTCGTGAATATGACCTCTTAGCTACCCTTATGGGAAGTAAGAAGGTTTTAACTCGTGAGCAATTGCTGGAAAGTGTTTGGAAGTATGAAAGTGCGACCGAAACTAATATAGTGGACGTTTATATCCGTTATCTACGTAGTAAACTTGACGTGAAAGGTCAAAAGAGCTACATTAAAACCGTGCGTGGTGTTGGTTACACCATGCAAGAATAGAAAAGCAGTTGCAGTTTTGTAACTGCTTTTTTTGAGTCGTTGAAATGTTGACATATGATTTGATCTTTGCTACAATCATTTTGGAGGAAACAAGAATGAAATTTTTGAAAAAAATGATGCAAGTTGGACTAGCAGTATTCTTTTTTGGTCTTTTAGCAACCAGTACAGTATTTGCGGATACTACAGGTGGACAGTTTGTTGATAAGAACAATAGAAAATATTATATAAAAGATGACCATAAAGCAATCTATTGGCATAAAATAGACGGCAAAACCTACTATTTTGGTGATAGAGGAGAAATGGTTATCGGTTGGCAATACATAGAAATTCCTGGGACAGGTTACCGAGATAATTTATTTGATAATCATGGAGTAAAAGAAATTGGACTCCAACAAAAATGGTTTTACTTTGGTCCGGATGGCGCTCTGCTAGAACAGCAAGAGAAACAAGTCTTAGAGGCAAAATCGTCTGAAAATACAGGAAAAGTATATGGTGAAAAGTACAATCCATCTGCTGAGAAGAGAGCCTATTACTTTGATGATGATTACGCCTTGAAGACAGGTTGGATTTATGAAGATGGTCATTGGTATTATTTAAATAAGCTAGGAAATTCCAACGACGATTCTTCTTATCCACTACCAATTGGTGAAATTGCTAAGGGTTGGACTCAAGATTTCCATGTTACTTTTGGCATTGACAGAAGCAAACCTGCTCCGTGGTACTACCTAGACCCAGAAACTGGCATTATGCAAACGGGTTGGCAATATCTTGGTAACAAGTGGTATTATCTTCGTTCATCAGGTGCTATGGCGACAGGCTGGTATCTAGATGGTTCAACTTGGTATTATTTAGATGCTCAAAACGGTGACATGAAAACTGGCTGGATTTATGTCGATAATACTTGGTATTATCTTCGTTCGTCAGGAGCTATGGTAACCGATTGGTTCCAAGTTAATGGTAAATGGTACTATTCCTATAGTTCAGGTGCCTTGGCTGTGAATACTACAGTAGGTGGCTACTACGTTAATTATAATGGCGAGTGGGTACAGTAATGAAAACAAGCGATTGTGAAAGGAAACAATCGCTTTTTTTGTGAAAATATAATAAAATAGAAAGGAATAAAGTTCTAAAATTTTATCTAGAAAAAGACGGTTTTCGTCTGATAGTAGGATTAAATGACAAAAGAAGTTGGTGTCGGTCAGGCACATAGTAAAATTATCTTAATCGGAGAGCATGCAGTGGTTTATGGCTACCCAGCCATTTCTTTGCCTCTTTTAGAGGTTGAAGTGACTTGTAGGATAGTTCCAGCAGCGACACCATGGCGTCTTTTTGAAGAGGACACCTTGTCTATGGCTGTGTATGCTTCTCTCAAGTATCTAAATATCAAAGATGCTTGCATCCGTTGTCAAATTGACTCGGCTATTCCGGAAAAGCGGGGAATGGGGTCTTCAGCAGCCATTAGCATTGCAGCCATTCGAGCGGTATTTGATTATTACCAAGCGGGACTTCCGCATGACGTGTTAGAGATTTTGGTCAATCGAGCGGAGATGATTGCCCATATGAATCCTAGTGGTTTGGATGCCAAGACTTGCCTAAGTGATCAACCTATCCGTTTTATCAAGAATGTTGGTTTTGAAGAATTAACCATGGATTTATCAGCTTATCTGGTCATTGCAGATACTGGAGTTTATGGACATACTCGTGAAGCTATCCAAGTCGTGCAGAGCAAGGGCAAGGATGCCTTACCTTTCTTGCATGCGTTAGGAGAGTTGACTCAAGAAGCAGAAGAAACAATAAAAACAAAAGATGCCGTGAAGCTGGGAGAAATTCTAACCAAAGCACACGGAAATCTAAAGGAAATTGGAGTTAGCAGCCCTGAGGCAGATACCTTGGTTGAAACTGCCCTTGAACATGGTGCCCTAGGTGCCAAGATGAGTGGTGGTGGTCTAGGAGGTTGCATCATTGCCTTGGTTGCTAATGTCAACCAAGCGCAAGAACTAGCAGAAAGATTAGAAGAGAAAGGAGCTGTTCAGACATGGATCGAAAGCCTGTAACAGTACGTTCCTATGCCAATATTGCTATTATTAAATATTGGGGAAAGAAAGCAGAAAAAGAGATGGTTCCTGCGACTAGCAGTATCTCTCTGACTTTAGAAAATATGTATACGGAGACGACACTTTCTCCATTACCAGTAGATGCAAGCTCGGATGCTTTTTACATCAATGGTCAGTTGCAAAATGAAGCTGAGCATGTCAAAATGAGTAAAATCATTGACCGCTACCGTCCTGAAGGGGCAGGTTTTGTTCGTATTGATACTCAAAATAATATGCCAACAGCAGCAGGTCTTTCTTCAAGTTCTAGTGGTTTGTCTGCTCTAGTCAAAGCCTGCAATGCCTACTTCCAATTAGGACTAGATCGTAAAGAATTAGCTTTGGAAGCTAAGTTCGCATCTGGTTCTTCATCTCGTAGTTTTTATGGACCGATAGCAGCTTGGGATAAGGATAGTGGAGAGATTTATCCAGTTGAAACTGACTTGAAACTAGCTATGATTATGTTGGTCTTGGAAGACCAGAAAAAACCAATCTCTAGTCGAGATGGCATGAAACTCTGTGTGGAAACTTCGACAACTTTTGAGGAGTGGATTCGTCAGTCTGAACAAGACTACAAGGATATGTTAGTCTACCTCAAGGAAAATGACTTTGAGAAAGTTGGAGTATTAACAGAAAAGAACGCTCTCGCAATGCATGCTACGACAAAAACTGCAAATCCACCTTTTTCTTATCTGACAGATGCTAGTTATGAGGCTATGGATTTCGTTCGTCAGCTTAGAGAACAAGGAGAAGCTTGCTACTTTAGCATGGATGCGGGGCCTAATGTAAAGGTTCTTTGTTTAGAAAAAGACTTGGAACATCTATCAGAACTATTAGGTCAACGCTATCGCTTAATCGTTTCAAAAACAAAGGATTTGAGCCAAGATGACGATTGTTAAAACTTGTGGGAAGCTCTATTGGGCTGGGGAGTATGCCATTTTAGAACCAGGACAGTTGGCGCTAATAAAGGCTATTCCCATCTATATGACGGCTGAGATTGGGTCTTCAGAAGTTTATCGACTCTACTCAGATATGTTTACTTATAGTGTAGATATGCGCCCAGATTCTTCCTATGCTTTGATCCAAGAAACAGTTACTTTGATGGAGGAGTATTTGACTGCCCAAGGAGTTGACTTGTGTCCTTTTTCCATAGATATTCGTGGGAAAATGGAGCGTGAAGGTAAGAAGTTTGGACTGGGCTCGAGTGGTAGTGTGGTTGTTTTGGTCATCAAGGCCATGCTTGCCTTCTATGAAAGATTAGCTGACAGAGACCTCTTGTTTAAATTGGCGAGTGCTGTACTTCTTAAACGTGGGGACAATGGCTCCATGGGGGACATTGCCTGTATCGTTTCAGAAGACCTAGTCCTCTATCAGTCATTTGACCGTGAGAAAGTGGCACAATGGCTAGAAAAAGTAGACTTGCAAGATGTATTAGCACGTGATTGGGGCTTTTCTATTTCTAGTGTTGAACCTGCCTTGAAATTTGATTTTCTGGTGGGTTGGACCAAGGAAGTAGCGGTGTCTAGTCACATGGTCAAGCAAATCAAGGATAATATGAACGCTAGCTTCTTGCAGGCTTCAAAAGAAACTGTAGGCTCTTTGGTGAAGGCTTTACAGACTGGTCAAGAAGAAATGATTATTGACTTGCTAGAACAAGCTAGCCAACTTTTAGAAGGCTTGAGTTCAGATATTTACACCCCTTCTCTCAGACAATTAAAAGATGCCAGCAGAGACTTAAAAGCCGTCGCTAAAAGTAGTGGTGCTGGTGGTGGAGACTGTGGAATAGCCCTCAGTTTTGACCAAGATTCGACCACATTACTGAAAAAACGCTGGGCTGATCTAGGGATTGAGCTCTTGTATCAAGAAAGGATAGGACATGACGACAAATCGGAAGGATGAACACATCCGCTATGCCCTTGAACAAAAAAGTACTTATAATAGTTTTGATGAAGTGGAGTTAATCCACTCCTCACTACCCTTATACGACATAGATGAGATTAATCTTTCGACAGAATTTGCAGGGCGTAAATGGGACTTTCCTTTTTATATAAATGCCATGACAGGAGGTAGTGATAAGGGCAGAGAAATCAATCAAAAATTGGCTCAGGTGGCAGAGGCTTGTGGAATTTTATTTGTGACGGGTTCTTACAGCGCTGCACTTAAGGATCCATCAGATGATTCTTTTTCCGTGAAGTCAAATCATCCTGATCTACTTCTTGGAACCAATATTGGCTTAGACAAACCTGTAGAACTAGGATTACAAACAGTGAAAGAGATGAATCCTCTTCTCTTGCAAGTCCATGTTAATGTTATGCAGGAATTGCTCATGCCAGAAGGTGAGCGTCAATTTAGATTGTGGCAAAGCAATCTGAAAGATTATGTTGATCAGATTTCTGTTCCCCTTGTTTTAAAAGAAGTCGGCTTTGGCATGGATGTGAAGACCATTGCTAAGGCATACGAGATAGGCATACGTACGGTTGATTTGTCTGGACGTGGGGGAACTAGTTTTGCCTATATCGAAAATTGTCGTAGCGGTCAACGGGACTACCTCAATGATTGGGGGCAATCGACCATGCAGGCTCTTATCAATGCCCAAGACTGGAAAGATAAGATGGAGCTTCTGGTAAGTGGAGGTGTTCGCAATCCACTAGACATCATCAAATGCTTGGTCTTTGGAGCAAAGGCAGTTGGGCTATCACGCACCATGTTAGAGTTGGTTGAAAACTACCCAGTGGATGTCGTTGTTTCCATTGTTGAGAGTTGGAAGGAAGACCTACGCTTGATTATGTGTGCCCTTAATTGTTCAAAAATTGAGGATTTACAAGAGGTCGACTATCTCCTGTATGGAAAATTAAAAGAAGCAAAAGATCAACTATAAGGAGGTCGGGATTTTAGTCCCGGTCTTTTTATCATTCCTCAGACTGATGTGACTTTTTGGTTTTGTGATACAATAACATAGAGAGGACGGATACATGCGAAAATTTCAAATTTTTCTATTTATTGAAGCTTGTTTATTAACAGGAGCTCTGATTATGATGGTATCAGAGCATTTTTCCCGTTTTCTGCTGATATTGCTCTTGTTTTTACTGCTGATTCGATACTATACTGGAAGACAGGGGAATAACTTCATTTTAGTGGCAGTGAGCATCCTATTTTTCTTTATCATCATGCTCAATCCCTTTGTCATTATGGCTATCTTTGTGGCCTTGATATACAGCCTGTTCTTGCTTTATCCTATGATGAACCAAGAAAAAGAAGATACCAATTTGATTTTTGAAGAAGTAGTGACGGTAAAGAGGGAGAAAAATCGCTGGTTTGGGAATCTTCATCACTTCTCAAGCTACCAGACTTGCCGTTTTGATGATATCAATCTTTTTCGTCTCATGGGGAAGGATACCATTCATCTAGAGCACGTGATTTTGAGCAATCATGATAATGTCATCATCTTGAGAAAACTGGTCGGTACGACTAGAATTATCGTACCAGTGGATGTAGAAGTCAGTCTTAGTGTCAATTCTTTGTATGGAGATTTAAACTTCTTTGACCAGCCTAAGCGAGCTTTGCGCAATGAGCAATTTCATCAAGAAACCAAGGATTATCTCAAGAGTCCTAAGAGTGTTAAGATTCTTTTGACAACTATGGTTGGAGATGTTGAGGTGGTGAGAGGATGAAAAAGCAACCCTATATTTTAATCGGAGTCACCTCATTTCTGTTTGTTGCTTTTCTATTTCGAAGCATTTTTAAAGTTCTGGATTTAGAGTGGACTTCTCTCTTTCAAGATTTAGAAAAGACAGAAAAAGTCGTATTTTTAGGCTTGATGTTTAGTCTTGCCCTAGCCTTTTTATTAGTTCTATTCTGGACAATTGTTGACGAAATTTCAAAAAGAAGAATCCAAGCAAATCTCAAACGTCTGCTAGCTGGCAAAGATATTGAAAGTCTAGGAGATGCTGACCTAGACGCAAGTTTTAGAAACTTGTCAGGAAAGCTCGGTTTGTTGACAGAAGCTATTCAAAAAGCAGACAATCAGGCCTTGGTCAAAGAAGAAGAAATTGTTGAAAAGGAGCGTAAGCGAATCGCGCGTGACCTGCATGATACGGTTAGTCAAGAAATTTTTGCCGCCCATATGATTTTATCTGGACTCAGTCAACAAGCTTCTAAGTTAGACAGAGTGAAGATGCAGACACAACTCCAGAGTGTCACAACTATTTTGGAAACTGCTCAACGAGACTTGCGTATTCTACTATTGCATTTGCGTCCTATTGAACTCGAACAAAAGAGTTTGGTGGAGGGGATTCAGCTACTCCTCAAAGAGCTAGAAGAAAAAAGTGAGCTCAAAGTCAGCTTTAAATATCAGGTATACGAACTACCTAAAAAGATTGAAGAACATATTTTCCGGATTGTACAAGAATTGATTAGTAATACACTTCGTCATGCCCAAGCTTCATGTTTAGATGTTTACCTTTATCAAACGGAAACGGAATTACAGTTGAAGGTCGCAGACAATGGGCGTGGTTTTCAGCTAGATGATGTTGATGAACTGAGCTATGGTCTGCGAAATATCAAAGAACGAGTGGAAGATATGGCTGGAACTATACAATTATTAACAGCTCCCAAGCAAGGTTTGGCAGTGGATATCCGCATTCCCTTGCTTGATTTGGATAGATAAGAGGAGGTAAGATGAAACTATTATTGGTAGATGACCACCAAATGGTGCGTCTGGGTTTAAAAAGTTATTTTGAATTACAAGATGATGTAGAGGTTGTAGGAGAAGCGACCAATGGCGCGGAAGGAATTTCCATGGCCTTGGAACTGCGTCCTGATGTGATTGTCATGGATATTGTCATGCCTGAAGTCAACGGAATTGACGCGACACTAGCTATTCTCAAAGAATGGCCAGAGGCTAAAATCTTGATTGTGACTTCTTATCTTGACAATGAAAAAATCATGCCGGTCTTGAATGCTGGAGCTAGGGGTTATATGCTCAAGACTTCGAGCGCAGATGAGTTGCTGCACGCTGTTCGTAAGGTAGCAGCCGGTGAGTTCGCTATTGAACAAGAGGTGAGTAAGAAGGTAGAATACAACCGTAATCATATTGAACTTCATGAGGACTTGACTGCGCGTGAACGGGACGTTCTCCAACTAATCGCTAAGGGCTATGAAAATCAGCGTATCGCCGATGAATTGTTTATTTCCCTCAAGACTGTAAAAACTCATGTTTCAAACATCCTTGCTAAACTTCAGGTTAGCGACCGCACCCAGGCAGCAGTCTATGCCTTTCAGCATCACTTGGTAGGCCATGAGGACTTCTAGATGAATCTTTTGGAGCCAAAGCAAGGTTTATTTTTCAAAAGTCATTCAAAAGATTTACTTTTAGTTAAGAATGTATATATATAATTCATAAGTATAGAATAAATGGATCAGGAAAACTGGTCTATTTTATTTTGTTTTTACGATTTTTTAATACTTATTCTATTAACAGGCATACAATGTTTCGATTAAAGTTATTAAAGAACTAGGAAGATTATCTAAGCGATACATTCTATAATATTCACGTCATATATAATAAAGTTTTTGTAACAATGTATCAAGAAATCTTTTATTTTACAAAAAATAGTTTTGTTATCAAAAATACACAGTTATAGTGGATAAAAACATCAAAAAACAAATAACCAGTTCTAAAAGATGATAAAAATATAAAAATAGTTGAAATATTAATTTGAAGTGGTATACTAGTATATGAAAAAATTACAAATATTTTAAGGAGAATAAAATGAAGTATCATTTTAATGAACGCCAACGCTTTTCTTTACGTAAGTATAGCTTTGGTTTAGCGTCTGTTCTTTTAGGAACTGCCTTCTTTTTGAGTGGCCAAGTCGCTAGCGCTGATGAGACAAATATTTCAGAAACTTTGTCCACTTCCGTAGTATCTGCTAGTCCAGATAGTTCGACTAGTACATCGGAATCTTCAGTGCCAGAAACTTCTGAATCAAAACCTACAGTAGCTGAAAAACCTGCTGTAGCATCAGAATCTTCTGAGTCAAATGCTACACTTGCAGATAAAGCTGTTGAGACACCAGAAAAGGCTGAAGTTTCTTCAGATTCTGAAAAACTTGCAACAGAGAATCCAAAATCTGAAAAGTCAGAAACACCAGCTAAAGAATCAAGTGAAGATACGGCGAAAGCAACTGAAGGTAAAGCTGAAGTTGCCGAAAAAGATGATAAGTCTACTGAAAAAGATGATAAGTCTACTGATAAAGCTCCAGCTCCAGCTGAAGCACGTCGTTCAACACGTACACGCCGAGCTACTTCAGAAGATAAACGAGAAGTATCAAATTGGAATGAGTTTGTTTCAGCCTTACAGGATGGAAATGTTAGCGAAATCACTGTTAATGGGGATATCGTAGCTCAAGGTGATAATGGTAACACAGATAGACCAGCTGCTGGTTCTGTTGACCGTAAGACTACCATTAGTGCACCATCTCGTGCAGTTACTATCCAAGGTAAGGACGACAATGCTCGTCTAGACCTCTTGTCGCATACTTTGGAATTGACAGGAGCTAGCTGGGAACTAAACCTCAAAAATCTTAAGATTGCTTCAGCAAACTCTAGAGGTCCAATTGAACTATCAAGAACCAGTGGCTCTAATACAGTTACATTTGAAAATGTGACGAGTGTTGGTTCATCACTTTATGGTGGTGGTGGTAACACAAATGTTGTTATCAAAGGAAATACAACTTCAACAGTTGGCGATAGTTACCAAGCAGCAAATGGTCAAACACAATACGTACAACGTAATGTTGGTGCTGCTGGACGTTCGGACCAACGTAGTGAGTCAAATATCCACGATGCCAAATATGTAACAGTTGCTGAGGGAGCTAGTTTAACGCTTAATCGCTCTTCTCAAGGGGATGCTATTACTCTTGAAAGTGGAGCTAAAGTCAGTGTAAAAGATAATGGTAGTCTTACTATCAATATGAATACTGACAACCGAACTGATAATGCTCGCTACCATAATGCTGGTATTTTCATGGCTGATAGTGGTACCGTAGAAACTGGTAAAGGCTCTAAGTTAGTCTTAAATACTAGTATCGGTCAAGGTATTTCAATTGGTATAAACCGTCCAGGCGATGCAGTTACTGATAAGGATCGTTTCGGTGGTTACGGTGCAGATAACAACGGTCGTAAAAATGGCCCTAGCCGAGTTCTTATTGGTGAAGAAGGAACATTTGAATTAAATGGTCGTGATGGGATTATGATGGGTAATAACTCAGAACTTGTTACAGGTCAAAATTCAAAAGTTCGTTTTGAAAATAAAGGACGTGGTGTTGCCCTTGATTTCGGAAATGATTCAAAAGTTGTCTTTGGAAAACATTCGAACAATACCTTCCATTCAGTAGGTAAAGGTAAGAACGGTGGTGCACCTTCTGGTAGTTACAATGGTTACAACTATATCGGCCTCAATGAAAATGGTAAGATTCTTGTAGATGACTTTGCAACATTCCGCGTACAGATGGATAACCGTGGCGATAATGACTGGGATGATGTTATTTCTCTTGGTTCTCAGAATGGTACTAAGTCTGAGCCACTTTTCCAAGCGAATAAGGGTTCTATCGTAGATATCCGAGATGATAATACTAACTTCTATGCTGAGTTGATTTCAGTAGCATTGGGATCTAGTAAAAACACTTACTTCCAGTTTAATAATCCACTGTATGTATCCTTCATGAGATATACAAACTCACAAGGTCTTTCAGCAGGGGAAATTACTGGTAAATTACCATTATCTATTCCTCAAGGAAATAACCCACAGGATATTGGACACGGAAACATCCTTTATATTTCGGATAAAACACCAGCTTCTAGAAACAGAATAGAATTTAACGGTCCAGCTAGTCAGAACGGTGGCTCTACTGTTGGAACTTATACCGTCTATTCTATGAATAAAGATGGTAAGGATACCCAAACTAAAGATAAACAAAGTTCTGTTTGGACTAATATCCAGGGTGGTTCATTGCCAATCGCTGGTTTCCAAAGTGGAAAACCAGATATTCAACCTGCTAACGCTGCATCTGTTCAAACAGGATCTTCTTCTGGTGGGGTAAGTGCTACAGATAGAACCTATGGTATTGACCCTGTTGGTAATAACCGTCAAAACATTTGGGTTTCAAATGGTTCGAAAATCAACCCGACTGGGGTTCATAAAAATGTCATCAAATATGTGTACGAAGATGGAACTCCAGTTAAAGAAGATGTTATTCAGTCATCAGACTGGAACCGTACTTTGGATGTCTCAATCGACAAAGAAGGTTTCGAAAACATTTTGAGAAATTCAAGCGTTAGAAATGGTGATGAATTCTTAGAAGCCTACAGCAAAGCTAAGTATCACATTTCTGATATAGATGGAGATAACATAGCTGACACTGGTTGGAAAGTTGATGGAACAAATTCAGGAACATATAATTATGGAACTATTGCTTCACCAGCTCTTAATGGATATACAGCTGAAATTAAGTCAACTAATGTCCCAGGACTAAAGGTTGGCGACAAAGCTGATTCCGTTTCTGTTTCGTATGATTCAAGTACGGCAACAGACACGCTTATTGAAGCTCAAGCTGGTGGACGTACCATTTCTGAGACTTATTGGCGCAATATTGTAGCTAAGTCTGATTTGGGTACATACGAAACAGTCGTTGTTTATAAGAAAGTAAAACAAAAAGCTATTGTCAAATACATTGATACAAGTGCTAATAATAAGGAATTAGCAAAAGATGAAGTTGAAGGTTCAACTGGTGAAGCCATTAACTACTCAACTGAAGCTAAGATTGCTGATTTTGTTAATAAAGGTTACAAACTTGTAGAAGATGGTTTCACAAACTCAACTGCAGATCAAAAGAAATTTGATGATGATGCATCAACAGATCAAGAATTCGTAGTTAAGTTAGCACACGATGTAACTCCAGTTGGACCAAATAACCCACATAATCCAACAGATCCAATCAATCCAAATGATCCAAACAGTCCAAAATACC
>ERZ773267.1766-NODE-1766-length-11606-cov-4.996970_pt1 | contig 11606 bp, 12 predicted proteins | sample MGYA00511959_ERZ773267 | MGnify/ENA primary metagenome ERZ773267 (study PRJEB29015, sample SAMEA2738165) | human oral metagenome | biome: human oral; feature: human-associated habitat; material: saliva | place: China | collected 2240 ... | reverse complement strand
GGTGAACCATTCACTTATGAAGATTTTACGGAAGCACAACTAAAAGATTTACAAGGCCCTATGGGTCCACAAGGTCAAACTGGACCACAAGGTCTAAAGGGTGAACCTTTTAAGTATAGTGATTTTACTCCTCAACAGTTGGCTCAACTCAAAGGTCCGAAAGGTGATGCCGGTCCTCAAGGCATTCAAGGACGACCTTTTACATATGGAGATTTTACAAGAGAGCAACTCGAAGCCTTACGTGGCCCTCAAGGTCTTCAAGGCGAAAGAGGTTCTCAAGGTGAACGTGGTTTAACAGGTCCTCCTGGCGTTAAAGGTGATCCTGGTATACAAGGACCTCCGGGGCCGCAAGGCCCTTCAGCCGATACTTCTGAATTCGTAATTAAAAGTGACTTCCAGTTGGTTATCGACGAGCTAAAGAAAATTAATGGAGGTGTTTAATTATGGACCAATACACTAATAATGTTATTGCCGAAATACGTAAATTAAATACCTCTATTAAAAATATTGGCGACGCTATTGTAGCTAAAGGTGTTCCGTCCGCCCGTAAATTATATTCTTTTGCCGAAGAGATTAAAAAGATTAAAGGGGCTCCGGTTAGCGATACTATGTTAGTCGCTATTTCTAATGCTATCAGTGCAGGCCTTACCGACGAAGAAGTTACGAAAGGTATTATTGACTTTACAACTAATAACGTAGAATTCAGTCTTACGAGTACTTCTATACCTGTTAACAAATATAAAGATAATAAGACTATTAAGCCGCTTCATACTTATTTCCGTGTACAAACGATAGGCAATTATGCTTTTAATGGCTCTAACCTAAGAAAATTAACGTCGCCTCTTACGACTAAAATAGGGATAAATACATTCGAAAATTGTAGCGAATTAGAAGAATTAAATCTAGGTAGCTTCGTATATAAATCTGGTACCGATACTAGCTTTAGCTTAAAAAATTGCCCTAAGTTTAAGAAATTAATTGTTAGCGATAATTCTAATATCACTATGTCAGATTATAGAAATAAGTTAGCCGTTGCTAACGATACGTTTGAAATCTATACGGCTAGTGGCAAGAAGTACAATAAATCAACTTATAGTTTTGAGTAAGGAGTTAAATAATGAATCAAATTAGATTCGGCGGCATCCCTTATCTACATCTCGACGTATATCAAGGGCACGATCATGTGTTTAATATTCAAGTCGAAGATGATAGCACTAAGGAGATTATCCGCTATCAAGAAGGAGTATTAACGTGTAAGGTACGTCGCAATAGCCCTCAAGGCGGCGTCGTACTTACATTAACTCCAGTATTTAATAACGATACTAACTGTGTCGACTTATTATTTAACAGTGAATGCACATCGACTATCGTTTTCTCTTATGACAATATCAAAGAAGAAATATTCTACTACGATATTCGTTTAGATCACGAAGATAAAGACGAAGTAGTATGCTATGGTGAAGTGCTATTAAAGACGGGGTGTAGTCAATGATTAAATTAAATCGTGGCCACGATCGGAATATTGTCTTATCTAAAGAAGCCTTAAAAGAAATTCGTGGTTTATCGGCTTACGAAATCGCTAAACAAGAAGGCTTTACTGGTACCGTCGATGAATGGTTAGCATCGTTAAAAGGTGCTAAAGGCGATAAGGGTGATACCTTTTCCTTATCAGATCTGACTCAAGATGAACTAGCTAAAATTAAAGGACCTCGTGGCGAAACTGGTTATACCGGCCCACAAGGTCCACAAGGTATCCCTGGCCCGAAGGGCGATCGTGGCGAACCTGGACCGAAGGGAGATATCGGTCCTCAAGGTCCTAAAGGCGAACAAGGTATTCAAGGCGTACAAGGACCACGTGGCGAACAAGGTCCTCGTGGTATTCAAGGTAAAGATGGTAAATCATTTACATTGAGTCATACGTATTCTACCGTAGAAAAAATGAATGCTGATGCTGACAATATTAATGAAGATGAATTTGTAGCCATTACCGATGGTCATATTTATCAAAAGGATAATGGCGTACTCGTTGAAGTATTAAATATCCGTGGTCCACAAGGTATTCAAGGTGAACAAGGTATTCGTGGCGAAGTTGGTCCTAAAGGCGAACAAGGTATTCAAGGTCCTGTAGGCCCTAAAGGTGATGCCTTTAAATTTAATGATTTCACACCAGAACAATTATTAGCTATTAAAGGTCCTCGTGGTGATAAAGGTGATATCGGTCCCGAAGGTCCTCGTGGTATTCAAGGTCCAGAAGGTCAACGTGGCGTACAAGGTGAACGTGGTCCTATCGGTCCACAAGGTATTCCGGGTTTAACTGGTCCAGAAGGTCCAAAGGGTGAAAAAGGTCCTCAAGGTCCAGTCGGTCCAGCTGGCCCGAAGGGCGATGCATTTACTTACGAAGATTTTACGGAAGCACAATTAAAAGCTCTTGTCGGTCCTCAAGGTCCACAAGGCGAACGTGGTATTATTGGTCCAAAAGGTGAACAAGGTGAGAAAGGTGAAGCCGGCCCGAAGGGCGATCGTGGCGAACCGTTTGCCATTTATAAGTCCTATCTTTCCGTTGAAGCTATGAAAGCCGATGTCGACAATATTCCAATTGGTAAATTAGCTTTAATTAACGCCGATACTAATAATGAAGATAATGCTAAGGTGTATGTAAAAGAATTAGGCGGCTTAACCTTTTTAGTCGACTTAAGCGGTGCACAAGGTATACAAGGACCTCAAGGTATTCAAGGTCCGCAAGGTAAACCTTTTACATATTCTGATTTTACAGCTGCTCAATTAAAAGCAATAACTGGTCCTAAAGGCGACAAAGGTGAAACTGGAGCCAAAGGTGATAAAGGTGACGCCTTTAAATATTCTGACTTTACTTCATCTCAGCTGGCGCAACTCAAAGGTCCGAAGGGCGATACTGGTCTAACTGGTCCGCAAGGTCCTCGTGGTGAACAAGGATTAACTGGTCCGACTGGTCCACAAGGTCCTATTGGTAGAGCTTTTGTATATTCTGATTTTACTCAACAACAACTCGAAGGCTTACGTGGTCCACAAGGTATTCAAGGTGCTCAAGGTATTCAAGGTATAGCTGGTCCAATCGGTCCTCTAGGTAAGGGCGGTTTAACTCCAGAGATTGCTTTTACTCTCGAAGAAAATGGCGACTTGTATGTCGATATTAGTTATAAGGAGCGTACATAATATGGCTAAATTTTTACTAGGCAATCTTAAAGGTCCTAAAGGCGATAAAGGCGATCCAGGGCCTCGTGGTCCACAAGGTATTCAAGGACCTCCTGGTACAGCTGAAAATATTGATTTAACTCCTTTCGTTAAGAAAACAGAAGGTGCTACATTAACTGGTCAATACACGTTTAGCAATAATATACCTATTAAATTAAATGGTTATAGTATTGTCTCCGAAAATAATCGTATTTTATTCAAGAATAATGATAATAATAATGTATTTGCTTTCGATGCCGATACGATCACACATAACGATAAGTCTTTATTAACACAAGATAAAGCTAATACGTTATATGCTCCTATTGGTGATTATGCATTAAGAACAGCACTTAATTCGTATACTACTAAGACAGAAGTTGAAAATACGTATCTTAAAAAAACCGATGCTACTAGTGCTTACGCTACTCAAAATTATGTTAGCAATCAAATTAATGAATTAACAAACTCTGTTAGTACTATGTTAGAAGGTGCGGCAGAAAAAACAGAATTAGATAAATATGTGTCTAAGGCTGGGGATAACAACGTAACCGGTACGATTAATATTAGCAAGCCTGCCGGGCTTATTTTAACTAACCATATCTTTGAGTCTAACCCGACCAACCTCGTTATTAAGAATAAAGCTAACCAACCTATTCTTACTGTGTATCCTTCAGTAGCATATCTTAATGGTCGTGAAGTCCTTAACCAATTTAAGGCCGATCAGTTATACGCTCCTAAGAATGAATTAAGTAATTATTTAACGGTAGCTAATGCCGATAATGCATATGTTAAGAAGGATCAATACAATAACGATATGAATTCTTTATTAACAGCATTAAGAAATGTTAATAACTAAGGAGAATACTATATGGCAATACAAGATTTAATTAATGAAGTAAATAGTATTCAGACTAAAAAGCAAGCTATTAAAGAAGCTATCACCGCTAAAGGTGTAACTTCCGAAGGTAGATTAAGCAAATTTGCCGACGAAATTAAGCAGATTAGTACTGGCGAACCAGATTGGTATATGATTAATCGTATGCGATTAGAAGACGGTAAGGAACGTGTATTAGTCCGCAGTAATGTACGAGACTTTACTAATATCGATATTAAACAGCTTACCGAAATGGGTGGCGGTGTATATAACGAGTCTAATTCTCTACGTGCTAGAGTCGAACAAGATCTTCATATCGTTAACGGTAGCTTCTTTAAGAATAAAGAATCGTTAGCCGTATATAACGAAACACACGAAGACGTTAATATTTCTTCAGATGCACATAACGATAATTATAAGTTTATCTATAGCTTTGATGGCAAGCCTAAAAAAGAAATTATTTTTAACGATGTTAATAGTTATAACTATTTAAAGCCGTTTCAGAATAAACTATTATTAGACCGTACGGCCGTATACTTAAAAGGTACTCTATATAAAACCGGTATAGCAGTTAATTTTAATAACACTAAAGATCTTATCAATACATCGGCTAAGCCTCGACAATTTCAAACGGCAGATCTCAGTGATAAACCGATAGAGATTATGCCGATAGATTCGACGATGTTTATTTTCGCATCGCAAGCTCAAGCTAATATGGCGGCTGGTTTTGTTAAATTAAGCCTTAACGATAATGATAAAACTGTATCAAAGATAGCGTTAGACCCTGTCGACCAATGCTTTCATTCGATTAACGTGACGACCGATACAGCTGGTACTTCGCTATATATGACTACAGATCAGTATACATCTTTACCGATGGGTCACTATATGTATATTATTACTCTCAATCAAAATACATATGCCGTTTTTATCGGTATTAATTATGTAGTGAACGCAGACGGTCTTAAAGAAAAGAATATCGAAGTTTATCCATATCGTATTAGCATTGTAAATAACTACAATATAGTTAACGGTCAAATAGCTCCGAATAAAACTAACATCCCTTACAATATGATTATGGAATACAATTCTGCCGAATGGTATATTAACCTCGGCGCTACTAATACAATTTATAGTACCGGAGTAAAAGCATTACGTAGAAAAGTATTAGCTGATAATGGTACACCAGAAGCTAATGCTAGTAAATTCTTAAATGGTCAAGATGCATTGATATTTTATGACGGTAGAAAAAATATAAGAGGTCGTTCATTAGTTGTACAAAATCTTTTTAAGAATAACTCTGATCAAAATATTGATTATATAAAATCCTCTGAAACAAAATTTAGAGTTGATTGTGGAGTTTTTGAGTCAATGGTACATGCTCAAATGGTTTCCAATATCTACAACCAAGACAGTAAAACAACCGGTTTTATTCGCATTGGTGAAGATATGAGTTATGTCGAATTACAAAAAGTAACAAGCCCAGTAAAAAATGCTGATATTCGTTTTATGGGCAATCCTCCAATAAATGATTTTATCTTTTTACCAGATGGAATCGGTTTATCTAACACAGAAAATAAAGCTATGTTTATTCCTAAGATTAACGGTAATTTGACGGGAAATGCATACACTATTAAGAAAAGTGATAACACAGAAATAACGACTGCATTATATCCAACTGATAAAACTGTATTTATATTTTTATATATAACTACCAATACCGAAATTCAAGACTATATCAAATCTAAACCATTAAGCGATATCTGGACTGAAATTCAAGACGTATTAGCTCATAAAGAAGATTATGAAGCCTATAACGAACAGTAAGGAGACTTTATGACTACAGCAGAAATTATAATGTCGATTATCGGCATCGCAACGTTAATCGGTGGTTTTATTAAAGCGATTCATAGTATCGAAGATAATCAAGCTGATCGTAAAGCCTTCGAAAAAAAGACGTTAGCAATCCTTGAAAACATTAGCGCTCAATATAAAGAATTACAAAAACAGATCGAGGCTTCGAGAGAAGATCGTCGAGCACTTGATCGTCGTATCTCGATCGTAGAGGAATCTACTAAATTAAGTCATACACGTATCGATAATTTGTCCGATAAACTCGAAGCCCTTCGAGACCGAATTAAATAGTTTAAATAAAGGAGCCTTTAACGGGGCTCCTTTTATAATACGAGGTTATACATGATCGATAATAACAAGTTACAAGCTATCGTTCAGATATTAGCTGTCGGCGGCTTAGTTATCGCTCTTATCATGTCGATACTATACGACCGAACAGAATTATCGACGAATATAGCTTCTGGTCTAGTCGGCTTCATCGGTGGAGCGGCTATTATACGTAAAGGAGAAGACAAATGGCATTAGGCGATTTAAGTGCATTATACGAATCGAACGGTGATCCTGGATGCGTAAGCACTGGTTATGGCGACTTAGGCGGTATTAGTTATGGTGCGTATCAGTTGGCCAGCAATACGGGCAGCGTCGATGAATTTATTCAATGGGGCATCGATTACGGTGCTTACTACCGAGACTATGCAAATAGCTTAAATCAGTACGACGTTAATAGCGATGCTTTTATTGGTCAATGGAAATATCTAGCATCGGTAGATCCTCAAGGTTTCTTACGAATGCAACACGATTACATTAAAAGCGAATACTATGATAAGGCATGTCGTTATTTAGCTAATAATGGATTGCATGCCGACAAACATTCCGAGGCGTTACAAAACGTAATCTGGTCAAGATCTGTACAGTATGGCCCTGGTAACGTCGTCGACTTATTTAACGAAGCGCTAGCTTACGTACCAGGTTATACCGACGAATGGAATCTATCCTGGGTCGACGATAAACGTTTCGACTACGACTTAATCGTCGGTGTCTACGAATCGAATAAGTCTAGCGAATGGATATCCGCTTCGCTAAGCTACGACGTACGACAAGGTGTCTATCACCGTATGGATTCTGAAAAGCAAGAAGCACTTGCTATGTTTACAAAGGAGATACAATAATGAACACTTTAACTAAAAACATCATCAACGACGCTATCGAACTTGCAAAAGAAAACGCAATTAGCGTATTAAAAGGTCTTAAATTCGATGACATTAAAGCTCTAGTCGAAGCCGAAATGACTCGTGTTATTACGCCTCTAGAAGACGAAATTAATAGTACTAACTCTTATTGGGTTAAAATAAGAAATCGTGTCTATATTAGCGTACTAAGAAATAGCATTAATAGCATCGTCACTTCTATCCAAAAGAAAATTCAAGAACTATAATTATAAGCCCTGGTTTAACCGCCAGGGCTTTTCTTTTTATCTTCATTGTGCTATCATGAATATAATATGAAGTCTTATTTTGTAGGAGGGCAGTATGGGTACTAATACAGACAAACTAACAACTAAAGATATTGTCAATGCCTTTTATAATAGATATAGAATACCCAATGAACGAGATCGTATTAATATAATCAATAGTTTAGGTCAACATGATTATAATCATTGTCTTCATGGTGGACGATCATTTGTTTGGTTTAGCTTTGGCGAACAGTTATATTTATCGGAAGAAGAATATGGATACCCTCCTGAGAAAATATTTAGAGGCTGCTTAAAAGTAATTAGTGAAGCGTCAGAGCCAGAAACGCTACATCAATATTTAATATTTAGTGTAGTTATTCCTTTAGACAACACTTTACCTAAAGACTTCTATATTGGCTTAGGCGAAGCTTTTACTGAACAGAATTTTTGGAGAGACAGCCATTTGTTCATTAATACTAAGTTAGGCATAAGTAGAAACGATACTGAATATAACGACGATTATCTCGAGGATAATATGTTTTTTGAAAATCAGCCGGTTTTTATAGTTAGAGCCGTATTTCATTTTAATCCTAATAATCCTATACTTCAGCAATCGGCCAATGATGAGTTGCTTGAAGACATTATAACTATTAGCGAGGAACTACGGGAATTATACGCATATGAACTCATCGAGCATGCATATCGCAACGGTTGTCTTGATCGTATTAGATTATAATAGTATTTTGTAGGAGGTTAATTATGGAGTATAAAACTGCTTTTGACTGGTTCCCAAGCATTTATAATAAAGAGCGATATTATAATTTTAGAAAAGTCATCGTACACCAGGTTGATCTAAGTCGCGAGAGTCGTGATGGGTATAGTATGTATATGAGTTTAGAAGGAGATGTTTATGCCAATACAGATGGTCGTTATGAGGGCGAATTGCGAGCCTTACATTTTTTCACAATGAAAAAGGATTGGCATTATATAATTATAGAGGATATTATAATTCCTAGAATTGAAATACCAAAACCACTATTAAAATCTTGTTGCGAAGAAATTGAATCTAGATACAGATGTGGTTCATATCCAGACCTTAAATACTATAGTTTAATTGCTGCTGCAGATGATCTTAAATTCGAATGTTATTATGTGGATCAACACAGCAATTTAAAAAATCAACCAGTCGCTGTAAACTCTTTAATAGTTGCATTTCGAAATGATAATGAGATCTTTTCTGACGAGCCTCAACCTAACGGGTATTTTTCTAATTTTAAAAATATAGATATTGGCTTCCTTGATATAGTTTTTGGGGTTCAGGATCGTTTACGGAAAATCTTTGAAGATCGATTAAGAGAACGCGCTTACGATAGTGGATATGGAGAAATTGTTAGTAGGTATTATTTCGAGGATTAATAGTATTTCCCCATAGATTTCCCCTTGAGAAGTGTAGGAGCTATTTATATAGATATATATTGTATATATTAATAGCTGGTTCCTCATCTCCACCATGAGATGATTCATACCGAAGATTTAGTATCGTGTAGTGATACTAAGTCTTCGGTATTTTTTGCTTTGTACACAAATTTTTATGAAAGTCAACAAAATATGGTGTGAAATTGTACACAATTAAATGCATATAAACATAGATTTTATCTAGGTTTATAGGATATAGAAATCTTGACTATCGAATCGGAATAAAGTACAATATATTGAGATATTTATGAATTTGGATCTTATAAATGTAGTGTTATGAAAAGGAGTACATGTAATGAAGTCTCGATATTCACGCATGTTAGCAGTATTGGCAGTATCCGCTTTACTGGTGGCAGGCTGTGGTAGTCAACAACAGCAATCAGCTGATGTGGCGGTAAACTCGTATAAAATTGTATCGCAAAACGCACAAGTTGATCAAACATATACGGGTACGGTTAAGGCAGAAAATTCTGTGGCTGTACATGCTCGTGTTACTGGTTATGTGGTGGAAAAATTTGTTAAAGGTGGGGATCAAGTAGTAGCAGGTCAACCTTTATATCGAATCGATTCTCGCCAATATGAATCCAATGTAGCAACAGCGGAAGCTAATGTGGCAAGAGCAAATGCAGATTATAAAAATGCAGAAACTGATTTAGATCGTTATGAAACATTGGCAAGTCAAGATGCCATTGCACGCCAACGCGTAGATACACAACGTTCTGCCACGGAACAAGCTAAAGCAGCTGTAGAAGCACAACAAGCAGCATTGAAGATTGCTCAAGATAATTTAGGTGATACTATCATTTATGCACCATATTCAGGTACATTGAGCATGGATGCTGTCGATATAGGTACATTTGTTAATGCAGGATCCACAACATTGGTAACCATCGATTCTGTAGATCCTATTTTCGTTGAATTTAGTATGACTGAACAAGAGTATCTTGAATTTATGGCTACTCGTTCTGGTGATGAAAATAGCGGTCTTAATTTGAAATTACGCTTAGCTGATGGCAAGGAATATAATCAAGTAGGTTCTGTTGTTCAAGCGGCAAGAACATTAGATCCTTCCACAGGCAAGCTCATTTTGAAAGCTTCGTTCCCTAACCCTGACCATTTATTGTTACCTAATATGTTTGCTACCGTTATTTCCCCTGGTGAAAAATTAACGGATGCCATTTTGGTACCTACAAAAGCTATTTTACAAATTATGGATAAAAACTTTGTCTATGTCATCGGTCAAGATGGAACAGTATCTCAAAAGGCTGTTGAACTCGGTGGCACTACAGGGGCTTTCACAATCGTTAAATCTGGTCTTGTAAATGGTGATGAAATCGTTGTAGATGGTTTAACTAAGGTTAAAAATGGTGCAAAGGTACAAGCTACCGAATTATCTAAAACACAAATTGAAACAGCTAAACAATAGGAGGTAAGACGTGTCGAAATTCTTTATTAATCGACCTATCTTTGCCATTGTTATTGCCATCATGATTACATTGGCTGGCCTTATTTCAATGGTTAACCTTCCGATAGCTCGATATCCACAAATCTCTCCGCCATCGGTACAAGTTAGTACCGCCTATACTGGTGCTACTGCACAAGTTGTAAATGATACGGTGGCCAGTGTTATTGAAACACAAATCGTTGGGGTACAAGACTTAGACTTTATGACCTCTACAAGTTCCAGTAATGGTACATATTCTTTGTCACTCCAATTCAATCAAGGTAGCGATGCCGATATGGATACGGTTAATACACAAAACCGTGTACAAGCAGCGCTAGCTCAATTGCCATCTGAGGTTCAACAAGTTGGTGTAACCACAACGAAATCCTCTGGGGATATGGCATATATTTTCTCCTTGAATTCTCCAAATGGTACCTTTGATAGTACATTCCTTAAAAACTATGGTACAAACTATTTGATGGATGCTATTAAAGGCGTAAAAGGTGTCGGTTCTGTTCAAGAATTCGGCTCTGACTATGCAATGCGCATTTGGCTAGATCCTAGTAAGATGCAAAAATTGGGTGTTACTCTCTCAGAAGTAACAGCTGCTATTAAGAGCCAAAATGTTCAAGCAGCGGCTGGTACAGTTGGTAAAAATCCTACTAATGGCGAGCAAGCATTCCAATATCCAATTAAAATTGATGGTCGTCTTGTTACGGAGCAACAATTTGGTAACATTGTTATCAAAAACTCTAATGGTACTGTGTTACATTTAAAGGATGTTGCTCGTATTGATGTAGGGGCTAAGGGTTATGATTTTACTCCTAAAGCTTCCTATCGTGATAAAAATGCAAAATCTGGTGAAGTTCTATTTGTTGAACATCGTCCAACTGCAGGTTTTGCCGTTTCCTTACAAAATGATGCGAATGCATTAGAAACGATTGCTAATGTTCAAAAAATCTTAGCAGAACAATCCAAATCATTCCCACAAGATTTGGAATATCATGAAGTCGTAGATAATACAAAATTTGTACGTGCTTCTATTAATGAAGTGGAACACACATTCTTTGAAGCATTATTGCTCGTACTCATCGTAGTTTATGTATTCTTGCAATCTTGGCGCTCTACATTGATACCTATGATTGCAGTACCTGTTTCTTTACTCGGTACATTTGGTGCCTTTGTATTGTTAGATTTCTCCATCAATACATTAACACTGTTTGCCATGGTATTGGCTATCGGCCTTGTCGTCGATGATGCTATCGTAGTAGTAGAGGCCGTTGAATATGAAT
>ERZ773267.1763-NODE-1763-length-11611-cov-6.994894_pt1 | contig 11611 bp, 13 predicted proteins | sample MGYA00511959_ERZ773267 | MGnify/ENA primary metagenome ERZ773267 (study PRJEB29015, sample SAMEA2738165) | human oral metagenome | biome: human oral; feature: human-associated habitat; material: saliva | place: China | collected 2240 ... | reverse complement strand
GCGCATTTTTGCGCATTTTTGGCCTCATTTTTTGCGCTGATTTTGGGGTCATTTTTGAGCCAATTTTCGACCGATTTTGAAACCCAAAAAAGCACCCAAAAATGAACCCCCCAAACAGCCCAACTCGGGGGTCTAAAAATCGCATGAAAAATCGCTCAACTCGCATCTTAAAAATGACCCCCAAAATCAGCTACTTTTTAATCTCAATTTGAGGTCGATCTGCATGAGCTAATTTGGGCTTCTTGACCCACTCGGGATGAACGGTACTAAAGCACCTCACATCTGCAATGAACCAGAATGACTGCCGCCATAATGGCTATAATGGATACCACAGGGCCGATGAAGTATACAAAAAACTCAAAATCTACCTTGTGGGTGTTGTAGTTGAAATTGCTATCCATAAGATGTTTTTGTTTATAAGTAGGATTTTTGGTAATGATTTTAGGTCTGAAATAGGCATTTTTCGCATTTTCAAGCTATTTTCCACCGCAGGTGGCGAGCTGATTTATCAGATTTCCCAAAGTCAGATGGTATGCAACAGCTATAACATAGCTTATTTCGCATTTTAAGGCGCGTCTATGCGCCTCAAATATCTTTTTAATACAAATGTATAGGTCGCCCCGAGATCGCGCAGTAGGGCGCGATTATGTGAGCCATCATGTTTTGGTGCTATTATTTATGGCTGCTCTTTTTATATTTATGACAATCCGTGAGATTTTGACACAAAAAATAGGGAGATACTCTCCACAGGAGCGCGGACCCCCATTCACAGAAATAGGGAGATGCTCCCGCACCCCCCTATCCATTAAGGGATTCATCTTCGACCGCTTGTCTCCGATAAATGCAAAGTTTTATTTTCTAAAGTTCTTGAAATTCTTCAAGTAATCAATATATTCACTGAGCCACACAAGACTGGCATCTACCCAGGTGAGTACATACCTCGTGACGTCGTTATTGGCTTTCGTAATGACCTCAGGAAGGTACTTCGTCAGAATCCCCTCCTTTTTATAATCATAGGGACGGTGCTTCCGTACCTCGATGAAGTCGTGTTCTTTGTATCTGGTTCCGAGTTCCCGGCGTATTGGCATATTACTCTAAATTAACATTTTCACTGGTTATATCAGGGATCTTCTTCATCAACTGTTTGGGGATAGAAGCAAGACCCTGAGCTATAGGTTGGGTATAGACATTAGTCGAGGCGGCCTGACGGATCACCTCTAATGCATTCTGAATGAGGTTCATACAGTCTACTACCACATCCCCGTAGGCGGCTTTGTGGCTCGACCCTCCGAGGTCGATACCATCGGAGTGGATATGAATCTCCCGTCGGGGTTCGCCATTACCTATGCGGATATCCCCTTTTCCGTCGATCTGGATGGTACTACTCCCGGATCGGAGTATCCACCCTTCCCCATCGGAGAACTTAAGAGTGGCCCAACCCTTCCCCGTCTCCCTATGACAGAGGATCTCCACCTCTTCCCCGGTAAGGTCCATATCGCGGTACTGGTCTTTCTTGAACCAGAAGTAGACCGCGGAGTTACCCTTCATATCCAGTATCCATACCTCGTCAAAGACCTCCGGCATACTATACTGACCGGTGTTCCCAGTGAAAAAAGGTTTGACCCAGGGAAGGTGATCCTTGTCACTCATAGAGAAGAGTCCCGGGGAATCCACCCGGATCTCCCCATTCTCTCCTAATTCAATGACCCTTCCGGGTCGTAGGTTGGCCGTGGCTAGTTGCATAATTAATTATTCCCAGTATACCCGGATCTCTCCGTAATTTTCCTCTCTTCCACGTCGCTACCGGTATCTACTGCCCACTGGGGCTTGGTAATGACCGAGGAAAGAGGGGTGATAGAGGGGTAGTTAAATACCGGCATAGCACTCTCCACCTCCAGATCAAAAGTAATCATCCGGTCTTTGTTATCCGAGGTAGTCCCATCCAGCTCTGCGAGGTGCTCCCCATCGACCTGTTCGGGGATCTTGTAGGTCACAGGGATCTCCTGACCCAGATACATGAAGCTAAAAGTACGGATAAAAGCCAGCTTGGTCATCATATGCTGGGTCAGCTCCAGGACATCCCTGAAGTTAGGAACAACATACTTCACCGACACCGAGATAGTATGTGGCATCCTTCTCATCTCCGCACTATAAGACCTCAGGCCGTCCTGGTCGTCGAGCTGAAAGACCCCTCGGGCATAGGGGTTAGTCATCTGATCAGGGAGCAAAGAGATGGCTCCGGCAGTCACCACAGCCCTCGGAACGGTCATATATAGAACATCTTCATTGGTCTGCTCGGTGAGGTTCTGAATCTGACTGTGGTGCTTCCTCAGGATCCAGAAGGTATCATCCCCGGTATGGATCATCATATGGTCGATATCCTCCCCACGGATGGTCATATCCTCCTGAAGTTTCCTCATAAGCCCCTTGAGGAGCTTACTGAAGAATAGGTCCTGGTTATTACAGTCTACCTTACCGAGTCTGAGGTCTTCAATCTTTGCCATAATATGTCAATTTTTGCCATATACTAAACAGTTTTTGGTTGGAAGAAATAATCCACGACCCTGGTATTCTCTGCCCATTCCTTGATCTCCTCAAACTCCCTATCGGCCTGTTCAGAGAAACTGGAGTAGTTGATAGACACCCCACCGGGGAGCTTGAACTCATACGTCCCGTAGATAGTATTAAGAGCTCGACGGCAGAAAGCCACACAGAGACGGAAAAAGTAGTAGGAGTTATACAGGTCCTGGATACGACATCTCACATAACAGTGGATGACGAGGTCGGACCGACCCAGAGCCCCAAGAAGTACCAGCTTACTGGAGAACTCATTGAAATTGTAGGTGATAGGGGGATTGAAGTTCTGGTTGAACGTGTCGATCTCCCACATGGTCATCACGGCATCCTCCATCTTCCACTGGTTCTGCGTAGTACCAAAAGAACCTATCCCACCACCACCGATGGAGTAACTCGAGAGGAGCATCCTTTCTACAGCAAAGTCTCCCAGAGCCCCAACCCGGAGGTTATCATGGATTTTATGACAACCGATCACCGACATGATCTGTGGGGGGAGCTGGATAATCTTGTTCATACCATTCCCCTTGCATATCTCGGAGTTCTTAATGAGGTACATACGCTCCTCCACGGCCTGATCGACATTGGCCCAGAACCACCCCGCGGCCTGGATGATGAACTCAGGGATTCTATCCACGGGCACGGGGAAGGGTAGGGCACAGCTCTGGGTGACCTCGGCTTGTATCCTACTAATGAATTGGGCGTCGATATTATCTTCTATCTCTGGGGTCCACATTATCGCCTTACCATATAAGGTAGTTCGGGGTGCTTGAGATCGGTATTATACTTCAGCTGGTATAGGCCCTTGGACCTGAAGAAATCGATGATGGTCCTATTCACCTTAGTCTGACCCCAGGCCAACGAATCTCCGTCAACCATATCGGAGTTATACCTATTCCACTCGCGATAGGCCCCACCGTGGTGATTAGTATACCACACCTTGTAGGTCTTTTCATCCATCCTGAGGATAAAACTGCAGAGTTCATTGCGCCAATCTCCCTTTTCCTCGGTATGAAAGCTAATGATGAAGTAGTAATCTCCTACGGTAGCCTCCCTCATATTCTCTTCTACGCGGATACTTTTTATCTCAAATTGACCATTAGCGGTCCAGTGTACGAGGTATTCCTTCTGGAGGTGCTCGAAGAGCTCGAGGAGGAGGTCTCCATATTTCTTCACGTATTTCTTGGAGGCTTTATCTACCCCTTGGGGTTCTGGTAGAGACGATAGGCGCTCGTTGATTTTATCTAAAATAGTTTTCATATGCTTTATTCTCGTTTATTAAAATCATATATCTCAATCACCACTCCGGGATCGATGAATGTACATATATCGAACAAATGCTCCCGGATTTCATCCTCCTTCTCCTTTCTGGTCTGCCACAGGATGGAGACTGGGGTAATGGTATAGGCTCCCCTCTCCCGTTTCCGATCCACCAGCACGCGGAAGAGTTGGTCAAAGGATTTCCTTGTTTTCTCCACCGTCTGCTCAGGGCAGTCTAAGTTCTTGAGGTAGGCCTCGGCATGGGTATTGACAAACTCCTCTATCTCTTCCTTGGTGACGACTTTCTTCTTCACGAACTCGGAGCAGTCTTCCATAAACCGGTCGATATCGAGGTGGAGGAGGTTCTCTTCCTTGTTAAAGAGTATGTTGGATAGTACCCTCAGTCGTTGGACCGCACTGAAGTTATAGGTTCCGTTCTTATTACGACAGAAAGTGAAGAATTTCTTGGAGTCCTCCAGATCATACCTCTTCGTGAGGCTGAGGAGGATAGGAACGACCTTGTCAAAGACCTCCAGATCCTTCCCTCTCATGATCCCCTCGTCATCTACCCCCCAACGTTTCCCGATGAGGATCTCCCTTCTCCCTCCGATGACCTCGGCGAAATCAACCAGATTAGTCTCATTCACCTCGTCTAAGAGTTCAGTCACCAGCTCGTGCTGCTCCCCACGGAGTTTGGAGATCATATTACGACAGACATCCTCCACATCGGTGAAGATACCAGTGTCTTCGACAGGGAACTCCGCCATAGGCTTACAGCTGACCTGATAACCGTAACACTTCATCCCTTGGATAAGGACGGGGAGCTGCTCGGAGTACTTCCTATACTTACGTTCAAAAGAGACCAGTTTATAACACGTATCGTCAATGACATACTTACTCTCCTTGGTGTCCCAGATGATAAAGGGGGAGTCACTGATGATCCCGTTGATAAGGGGATTATAAGACTTCCCATATTCCCCCTTCTGGATATCCGCGTTGACGATAGCGAGGATAGCTTCATTGGCCATCCTCTCCGTCTCCATCTCCTCAAAACTGAGTGGTTCACACTTCCCGAGGTTCCTGGGATTCCCTTCCCCGTCATGACGGGCGACGAAGAGCTTGATATGGAGGTCATTATTGCGGATTCGGTTAGCCCACTGGTCCACCTCACAGGCCATATATTCCTCAGAGAAATAGACCTTGAACTGGTACTTGTCTCGGATATCTACCCCCACGGAGAGGTAAGAGGTACACATGAGAATCTCCAGATCTTGGATAGTAGCCTCTTGGTTGATCTCATCCATCCAGTCACTACCTACCTGAGACCTCTTGTAGTACTTCAGTCGTACTGGTTCGACTCGGTTATGGTCGTAGAGGAGGAAGTAATTGACTGCACTCTCCACCTTCTGGGCAAAGGTAGACCCTCGGTTGGTGGGGAAGATAATCCTATGTCCTTCGGAGATATCGCGAGCCATATGACGGGCCATATAGAAGAGCATATTCTTCTGGTCTACGGTGGTGATCACATCAAAAGTCTTCTCACGACTCTCCTCCTTGATCACGTGGATATGACGGATACCGGGGAAGAAAAGGAACTCTCCGGAAGGCGTCCCCGAGAGGAGGATAGTGGTGACCTCGATATTACGGATGAGGTTCACCACGTCCTTCATCACCGACCTATACTCGCTCAGGAAGAGGAGGTGGCTCTCGTCGATGACTATATAGTCGAAACCTGCCATGGAGACCTCCGACGCAGAAAGACGGGAGAACTTATCCAGGGTGAGGACGACGCGGTCAGAGTCTTGGATATTGACCTTCTTCGACCCGTAGGAGTATTCCCAACCCTCCTCCTGTTCGACCTTAGACTTGATGGTGGAGGTGTAAGGCATCACCATAAGGATGCGGGATTTCTTAGCCAGCCTCTTGATCATCTCCGTCTTTCCCAACCCCGGACCGGCGTCGATGAGGTTGAGATGGGCGAGGTTACTCTCAATATCAGGGAGGATATCCCCTAAGAACTGGTCCTTGGTGATGTTAAAGGTGATCGTCTCCGTCACTCCGAGGTGGTTGGGATCAGGGACTTTGGAGGAAATCTCCATAATCTCATCCTCATTAGCCCCTTCCAGGACGATATGGAATCCGTGGTCGGCATTGAGCTTCTCCACGGCCCATTTGTTAATAGGTTTCTTATGGTTGTAGGCGGTGTTACACAGACCGGAGAGTTCGTGTGCATCTGTACCTCCACATACCCTGGTGAGGTATCGGAGACCCTCTTCCTTACCGTATATGGCTACGAGAGTATTGGCCAATTTCCATCTCTCCTCGTGTTTGTAAGAGCCTGGGCACACCCCCTCCATAGATACCACGTCGGCCTTGGCGCGGAACTCCTCCTCGTACATCACCAGATCGTCGTGCTTACGGAGGAATTTCTCCAGATCATCGTCTCCCCACGAACCGCTATAGTCAAACCCTACGTGGATAAAATCCCGGTAGAACTTAGTGGAGAAGTATGGCTGGGGATCGGCCGTGATAAAGACCCCCTGTTGGGGACGACACATCGACCAGTCGAGCCATTTGATGATTGACTCCGGCGAATAGCCAGCCTCAAAAAGACGATCCCGGATGGCCATATAGACCATCCCCAGTTTGTGGTGGAAGTTAGCGTTGAAAAGGATCTTGGGGTCCAGCCCCGTATCTACCTCGATACAAGTATAGATATGTACCCCACTTCCCGAGGAGGATAGGACAGAGGCCATGAACCACGGACAGTGCTGAAGTCGTCGGAAAGCCTCCTCCTTGATGAGGCGGGCCACTACCGGGTCCTTACAGTCGATATCAATGACCTGAAAGCCCGACCAGTCCTCAAATGCGGCTTCCCCCACCGGTCGTCGGTTCTGGGTAGTACCGAAGACGACACTGCGACTGGTCTTGGGTACGTCGGAGTTAACCCTACGGATGACGTTCCAGTAGAGGTCCTCCCCGGTGCTTTTTTCCCCTTGGGCAGAGGATTTGTTGGTCTGTATATACACATCGACCTCTCGGAGACGGTCCAGGAATTTATCCAGTTCCTCCCCCGAGAGATCGGTGACCATGGCAGAAGTAAATTTCTCCTTGGCATACTTCTTCTTCCAGCTGTTGTTGTAATCAACGCTGATAACACTGAACTTGCTTAATACCGAGGAAATTTTTACTCTGGCCTGCATAATTAGTATCCCTTATTGCTTAAATAATCTTTTACAAGTTTCTTACTGTGTGGGGTGGCCACATTCGTTGCCCACCATTTTACGTAGGAGGGGTCCTTTTCAAATACCTCCTCGACTAAATAATCTCTGTGTTTGCCAATGTTAAAGTATAAATTGCCATCTCCACGGCGGATAATCGACCCTTCTGGACTCACCATCTCATTGAATTCCAAGGAGTTAAGCTCGTCCCAAGAAATTTTTTCCAGTTGTTTGATAAGCACCGTGGCCGTGGCTTTTACGTCACTGAGGCTGTCGTGGGCCTTGAGACCACACTCCTCCATCGTCTTACCCATGTACTTCTTGAAGACATCCCCCAGATGACAGGGGTTGAGGTACTTCTCAATGAGGTACACGTCGTAGAACTTACGGTTCATATCCAGCTCCTTGCCCAGTCGGAGGTACTCCATATAGAGGAGTTGAATGTCAAAGGAGTTGCTGTTGTAGCCGGCAATATCCGCGTCTCGAATTATATTATCAAACTCTTCTATGACGTCTGTGAGCCACTTACCGGAATTTTCTATCATTTCCTTGGTGATCCCGTGGACCTCCTCCGCTCCTGCAGACATCTCCCATTCCCCGGAGGGACGGATGATATAGTCAAATTTGGCCGTCGGCTTCATCGTCTCGCGGTCAAATCTCATCGCACTGAGCTGGATGATTCGGTCGTGCTGCTTGTTAAGACCGGTCGTCTCACAATCTAAAAATACAATGGGTCGCATTTAGGCAATCGTTCGTAAGTAGTTAATAATTCTTGTTTTCTGTTGGGAGATACGCGATGAGGTCACCTGATACTTCACCACCAGTCCCTTTACCCCGAGCTCGGGGTGACCATCCAAGCCAAAGTAATCGCAGAGGAAGTCGTAGTCCTTGAGGTTGAAGGTCTTCAGGTGGTCGAGGAGGTCTCTTACCTCATGTCTCTGCTCCACCGAAGTGATTGCTTCGGTGGAACAGAGCTCCCCTATACTAATACAGTTCCTTCGGCTCTCCTGCCCTTCCTTGCTCTTGAGGTAGTTGATGATGGCAAACTTGGCCCGGTGGAAAGCAAACTTCCCCAGGTCTTGACGACTCTCTTCCCATACTTTCAGTCCTCGGATGACCCCTTCCCAGGCGACCCCTTCGAGGTCTTCCGGGGAGTCGGCCCAGGTGAATCGTCTCACGGCATTTTGGACCGATCGGTCCAGGGTTTCGTAGGTTTTAATATCCATAGGTTTATCTGTGGCGAGGAGCTTTAGATACGGTCAATCCACTCAAAACAACGATCCCCGGAGAGTTCATCCAACAGTCTCTCGAGATGCTGGTTGTATTTGGTGGTGGGGATATGAAGGATGACCCCATCGTCAGTGATGATGGAGTTAGGGTTCTCCGGGGTAGGCCAGGGTCTCACTCTCTGGATAGGGTACGATGCGAAGTTTTCATCCCGAAGGAAAAACGTTGGGTGCTTATCCGTACTGATGTGTAAATCCATATTTCCAAAGTGGAAGACGAGGTCAATACTCCCGTATTTGGTAAGAGCCTCCATACCGAAATTATCCACTGCATGATATTGCTTGTCAAAAGCCTCATCAAACCCCCACTGCTGGACGGCATAGGTGAGGATCTCGTGGATGCGTAGTCGTAGTTTGTTATAGTTCATTGCTTTAGCTTATGTGAGGGAGCTTTAGCCCTGTTCATTTTTTAACTTAATTCCTAATTTTTCATGAAGCCAGGTGGCCTCCTTCCAGTTCTTCTCAAACCACTCGGGGACTTCCTTCTCCATCTTGTGGATGAGGTTACGAGCTTCCCCGGTGATGTCATTAGCCAGCTGCATATTGAACCACGCAAAGGCTACGTGACTCGATCCTCCGTACATAGAGTTCCCGAGGAGCTTACAGGCCTGCTCGTAACTGGAGTAGTAGAGGACCTCGTCTTCCAATATAGATCGGATTTCTGGGAGGTTTTTTACATCAATGTCGGAGGTACAAGTAATATTCAGACCTAATTTCTTCAGGTCTTCTATTACCCTCTCGGAGTATTTCTGCTCCTTAGGAGTGTGGCCTTCCATCAGGTGAATGACGTCATCTAATACCGTCGCCTCCAACTCTTTCCCGAGGTACTTACCCACGTTACGGTTAGCCTTGAGCTGTTTCTGGATGGCCTTGAATGCATACTCTTGGTCGTTCTTGTATACCGACCCGTTGACGGAGACGAAGTAGTTGGGGTCCTTACGGAAATCCTCCAGATCCTTCTCCGTGAAGACCCCTTCGCCGGTGCTCCCGAGGTAGTTCTCAATGGAGAGGTTACAGGTGATGATCGTCGAGGGGTACAGGGACGCGAAGTCATTACAGGTCACGAACAGGTGCTTACCCGGCGAGGGTTGTCGGACATAGGCTCCCACTAACTCCCCTCGCTCTCCGGAAAACCGTGGAGGGGGTACGACCTTGATGCCTCGGGCGAAGAAGTAGTTGAAGAAAAGGGCTTCACTCAACTGGATCTTCGACTGACTGGCGGAGGCCTTGATACCACAGTACAGGGCCTGGGAGTAGAGGCTGTTGAGAGTCCCGAAGCAATGACTGATCATCTGTACCAGGACCGAGTCGATAGCGTTGTAGAAGACGTATTTGGTATAGTCGGAGTTATAGAGGTCCTGGAGGTCTCCGTCGTACTTGATCTTGTTGGCCTTTACCGGTGACTCACTCGCAATATAGTCCAGGGAAAGGGACTCCTTCTGGGGCATCACCATCATATCAAACTGACCGATAATGTCCATCATGTCTAAGATCCACGTGTGGTTAGGACAGGGTAGGTCGATATTACCATCCCGGAGGTCCACGTACCTCATACGACTCATCGATCCATCCACCGAACACTTACTGAAGCGGATATCAGGATAGTAGAGTTTACAACGGTTTACTATGTACTGCCAGTCGAAGCCAATACTGTTCCACCCTCCGAGTACCGGAACCTTACTTACCACATCCCCGAGGAAAAACTCCAACATATCCCTCTCGGAGTCGAATTGGATATAGCGGAACGACGGGGTGGGGGGTTGCGCCGAAGGTGACGTACAACCGTGTTGTGAGTTCATCTTCTTGAAGTATTCGGAGGAGGAGATCCACTCATCGAACTGTTTTTGGAGAGCTTCAGAGTCCTCCAGAGGGCGCGTCCCGAGGACCATCGTATGTAGTTCCGGGCTTACTACGGAGATGGTATAGATAGGGTATTTGGCCTGCGAGGGATGGGGAAACTCCTCCTTATTCACCTCTACCTCGATGTCAAAGACGTACATCTTAGGGTTGTACTTAGCATGTACCAGAGCCTGCTCTGAAGGGGGCAGTTCGCGGAGGAAGTTGAGGAGGTCCAATTTCGTTGGGGAGTCGGTATAGGCCATCTTACAAGGCTTTCCGTTCCAGTTGGTGTACTTACCTGACGGATCCTCGATATAGGTCTTAAACCGGGATACGTTATATTCCTTGATCTGCTTACCCCCGGTCTTGGTGACGTAGGAGACCGAGAGCTTCCCTCGTCGTCGGTTGAAGTAATAGTCTAATATCATGCGATTTATCGTATGCGAGGGGGTAACACCCCCTTTCATGTGAAACTTATGCTTTATCTAATCTTACGAAACAAAAGCCCCAGTACCCCTGCGGTAAGGAGTACCAGGACCTGTATAAATCTGAAAAAGAGTCTTACCATTTATGGTTGTTTACGATTTTTCTTGCCATTCGGTGGAGGTGGTAGAGAACTTGATCTTGGGGGTACTCAGCGGAGTTACCATCCCCGAAGGGTCTGGGCTCCGTATGGAGACCATCAAAGGCGAGAATAAAATGTCCTGGGTTATTGGGACTCTTGATGATCTCGATGGTATCCTTGGTGGTGAGCACATCTGCAGTGCTGTAGGCCTTCTCGTACCAGTCGAAGTCATAGGCTACCTCGAAACTGTTGTAGTTCTCCTCATCACAGTAGATCACATCGTCAAGGATGGGAAGTCCCTCGGTAGTAAGGTCCAACTTGCTCAGGAAGGCTTCCACCGACTTCTTTCCCTTAAGTACTTCGATCCCATACCACAGATGGTTGAATAGTACCTTGGATTCGAGGTGGTAGTCATTGTATTACCACATTCTCTCCAATTAATTTTTGTTGTCATATTACTGCTGTTGTCTTTTAGTATAGATCGGAATGGAAGGAGATATTTTTACTTATGGTCTTTAGTAGGACCTTCAGGTTTTCGTAGTTATGAGCCTTAGCTTGGAGTCTTGTGGTCGATCTGTGGTCCTTGACCTTATATTCTTCTACCTCAGCCAATCTCAAGGCCTTATCTATATCCCTTTTGATTTGCTTGAGTAATTCTGTGTTGTTATCCATATGATAGTTATTACAATGGATATATGAGAAAGTGAGGAGCGATTTTCATAGTTTCCATAAGAATTTATAAAAATCAGGTAGTTTTTTGGAATCTGGGATATATGCAATATCCATAAGACCTTGTATTTCGCACATAAACGCGCGTCTATGCGCTTCAAATATCTTTTTAATACAAATGTATAGGTCGCGCTGAG
>ERZ773267.1761-NODE-1761-length-11641-cov-8.503539_pt1 | contig 11641 bp, 10 predicted proteins | sample MGYA00511959_ERZ773267 | MGnify/ENA primary metagenome ERZ773267 (study PRJEB29015, sample SAMEA2738165) | human oral metagenome | biome: human oral; feature: human-associated habitat; material: saliva | place: China | collected 2240 ... | reverse complement strand
TGATGAGCTAAAAGCAAAAGGATCAGTTACTAATTTAGAAGGTGAACTATAATTATAATAAAAGTCTTGCTAAAGAAATTTAGTGAGACTTTTTTATTATGTCAAAGTATTTTTGAAAAGAATATCAAAAATGTGTATTAATAAAATAAATAGTATAAATTATAGTTATGAAAATGCTTTAATTCTGTCTGTATATGTATATATAAGATTACAAAAAATGAACATTCTCTTTATAACTAGATAAAAATACGCTTAAATTTCGTTTAATACGAACAATAATAAAAGTATTTTTTTAAAAAGTAATAAAATGTTGATATTTATACAATTATGTGGTATTATTTAGGTATAAACAATATACAAAAATAAATAAAGGAGATTATTTGTTTATGAAAAAGATATTTTCATTAATCGCTGTTATTTTATCAGCAGCACTTATCTTTGTAGGATGTTCTTCTAAAACTGAGAAAAAAGAAGATTCATCTTCAAAATCTGATTTAAAAATCGGAGTAGTTACTGACGAAGGTGGAGCAAAAGATAAAAGTTTCAACCAAAGTAACGTAGAAGCTGTTAAAGCTTGGGTAGATAAAAACGGTGGTAAAGCATTAAACCCAATCGAAACTAAAAACCAAAGTGATATCGCAGCTAACTTACAAAATGCAGCTAAAGCAGCTGATGTTATTTCATTAGCAGGATTCTATTTCGAAAAAGAATTACCAAAAGTTGCAGAATCATTTGCAGATAAAAAATTCATCTTCATCGATGGAACTGTAGATAACAAAAACGTTGAATCTATTACATTTGCTGAACACGAAGCAGGATACTTAGCTGGATATGCAGCAGCTTTACAATCAAAAACTGGTAAAGTTGGATTTATCGGTGGAGCTAAAATCCCTGCAGTAGTTAAATTTGGTGTAGGATTTGTTCAAGGAGCTAAAGCTGCTAACAAAGACATCAAAATCGTATACAACTACAGTGGATCATTCAACGATACTAACAAAGGTAAAACTTTAGCAGCAACTATGTATGATGCTGGAGCTGACGTTATCTTCGTAGCAGCTGGTGGAACTGGAAGTGGTTCAATCAAAGAAGCACAAGAAAGAGCTACTAAAGATCTTAAAGAAAGCGGAGAAATCAAACACTGGATCGTTGGTGTAGATAAAGACCAATATTCTGAAGGTGTATTCAAAGCTAAAGATAAAGATGGAAAAGATGTAGAAAAATCTGTAATCTTAACATCTGCTGTTAAACGTATCGATGTTGCAGTAACTCAAGTATTAGATGCTATCAAAGCTGGTAAATTCGAAGGTGGAACAGCTAAAGTATTCACTATCAAAGAAGATGGTGTAGGTCTACCTGCTGAAAATCCAAACTTAAGCAGTGATATCAACAACAAAATTAAAGAAGTTGTAGAATCACTTAAATCTGGTAAAGCAACTGTAGCTCCTGAAGCAGATAAAGTAACAGATAAAGCAAATATCGAAGGTGAACTATAATTTTTAAAATTATAATTCAAAAAAAGGTCTAGTATTATACTAGGCCTTTTTTATTGAAAAATTTTTTAAAAAAGCTATAAATTTGCAAACGTAATTATTATTTTTTAAAATGTGAATAATTAAAAAAATTTTCTACAATATTAAGCTTTGAAAAATTTTGGAAATAACTATGAAAACACAATGATATTATGCAGTTTTTATAGTTTTAATTTTTATAATTATAAAATTGATAAATAATATAAAATTAATTAACAGAATCGTACTAAAATGCTATACTAGATTGCAAAAATATATTATAATAGATAAGTAACAATATACAAAAGAGAGGTAAATATATGTACGCTATAGAAATGCTAAACATAACTAAAAAGTTTGGTGACTTCTACGCAAATAAAGACATTACTATTCAGGTGAAAAAGAACGAAGTTCATGCATTGCTTGGTGAAAATGGTGCTGGTAAATCTACGTTGATGTCCGTTCTTTTTGGTATGTACCATCAAGAAGAGGGTGTCATTAAATTAGATGGGAAAGAAGTTGACATTAAAGATCCTAAACATGCTAATCAGCTTGGGATCGGTATGGTTCACCAACACTTTAAATTAATTAAAAACTTCACTGTTGCTGAGAATATCATCTTAGGAATGGAAGAAGTAAAAGGCGGAAAAATCGATTTAGATTCTGCTGCTAAAAAAATTACAGAACTATCTAAAAAATATGGATTAGAAGTAGACCCGAAAGCCTTAGTAGGTGATATTACAGTTGGGATGCAACAAAGGGTAGAAATTCTAAAAATGTTATATAGAGATGCTAATATTCTTATCTTTGACGAACCTACAGCGGTTTTAACTCCTGCTGAAATTAAAGAATTTTTAGCAATTCTTAAGAATCTTCAAGCAGAAGGGAAAACTATCTTATTAATCACTCATAAACTTAACGAGATTATGGCAGTAGCTGATCGTTGTAGTATTATTCGTCGTGGTGAATACTTCGGAACTGTAGAAGTAGCAGACACAACAAAAGAAAAACTTGCTAGTCTTATGATTGGTAAAGATCTAGAAATTATTAAATATGAACGTTCTAGAGAAGGTAAGAAAAAAATATTAGAAGTATCTGGTCTTTATGCAGATACTGAAGAGAAAAAAGATATACTTTCTGACTTCAACTTAGATGTTCGTGAAAGAGAAATCCTTGGTATTGCTGGGGTCGATGGTAATGGTCAACAACAATTTGTTGAAGTACTTAATGCTCTATTAAAAGAAACTAAAGGAAAAATTGTCTTTGATGGAAAAGACCTTGCTGGAGTTCCAACAGCAAAACGTAAAGAATTAGGTCTTGAAATTATTGCAGAAGACAGACACAAAGATGGATTAGTTCTTGATTTCAGTGTTGAAGAAAACTCAGTATTAGAAAACTACTATACAGAGAAATTTTCTTCACGTGGATTCTTGAAAAAACCAGCAATCTCTAAATTTGCTAAAGAGCTTTGTGAAAAATATGATGTGCGTAAAGCTGGTGACGAAAAAATTGCTGCTCGTAGTATGAGTGGTGGTAACCAACAAAAACTTATTATTGGACGTGCATTAGAATTAGATCCAAAATTATTAGTATCAACACAACCTACACGTGGACTTGATGTTGGTGCGATAAATGGTATTCATAAAATGTTAATCAATTACCGTGATAAAGGTAATGGAGTATTATTAATCTCATACGATTTAGATGAAATTCTAACATTATCTGACAGAATAGCAGTTATTCACAATGGTAATATTATTGATGTCGTAGACAATGATGAAAATGTAACTAAAGAACAACTAGGTCTTCTAATGGCCGGGGTTAAGAAGTAGAGAGGAGAGCGTATGTTAAAAAAAGTTTTAACTAATGCGGTGCTACCAATATTAGCTTCGTTTATTATAGGAGCAATTCTTATTTCGGCAATTGGAGCGTCGCCAGAAGATGTTTTAAGTGTTATTGGAGACATTTTTTCTGATTCAAACAGTATAGCAGAAATTTTTGTATCGACAATTCCACTTATTTGTACAGGTTTATCAGTAGCCTTTGCATTTAGAACAGGGTTATTCAACATTGGGGCAGAAGGACAATTTATTATGGGTGGTCTTTTTGCAGGTCTTGTTGCTATCAAAATGGAAGGAATGAATTTTTACTTAGTATTAATTTGTTCTATCCTAGCAGGTATTATTGTAGGTGGTATTTGGGCTGGTATCGCTGGTTATTTAAAAGCTAAATTTAATATCAGTGAAGTAGTTGTAACAATTATGTTAAACTATACAGCATTATACTTCGTACAATTCGCTGTTCCTAAATTTATTAAAGGAACAAATGATATTATTTCTAAACCAATCGTTGCAGAAGATGGTACAGGATATTTACAAAATAGTCTTATCGAAGGAATCTTTAGTAATCACCGTTTAGGTACAGATTTATTCTTTGCAATTTTTGGAGTAATTATTTTCTATATCGTTATGGAAAAAACAGTGTTTGGTTACGAACTACGTTCAGTAGGTTATAACGCAAATGCATCTAAATTCGTTGGTATGAAAGTTAATAGAAATACAATCTTATCTATGGCTATTTCTGGTGCATTTGCAGGTCTAGGTGGAGCTCTTTACAACATGGGGCCGGTTGGACAAGTAGTAGCAGGTTCTACATTCCAAGGATATGGATACATGGGTATCGCCGTAGCACTTATTGGTGCTAATACAGCTCTAGGTTCATTACTAGGAGCATTACTATTTGGATTCTTAGGTGTATTAACACCTCAATTATCATTTGTTGGTATTCCAAAAGATATCGCAAATATTTTAATCGGATTAATCGTTCTATTTGTAGCTGCTAAATCAATCTTTGATTTCAAATTCTCTAAAAAAGCAGCAAGCAGTAAAAAGAAAGGAGATAAATAGATGGATACAATATTATCACTATTAGACTCAATGTTGCAATATACAGTACCTATACTTATCGCAGCAATAGGTGGTTTCTATTCTGAAAAGAGTGGGGTTGTAAATATTGCACTTGATGGTTTCGTAATTTTCGGTTCATTTGTTGCTTCTTTCATAGCTCTTAGTGCATTTGATGGAGCACCTACATTTGGTCAATTAGTACTTTGCTTATTAGCGGCAACAGCGTGTGGAGGACTTCTTTCATTAATTCACGCATTTATCAGTATTAACTTAAAAGCTGACCAAGTAATCTCAGGTACAGCGATTAACTTAATTACACCAGCTATCGCATTATTCTTAGTAAACCACTTTAACGGAACTTATGAATTATTATTAGCTAGTGGATTCCCAAGATATACAATACTTGGTAATTTCACAGTTTATCCAACGATCATTATAGCTATTATCCTAGTTTGTGTTACTTACTACGTTATCTATAAACGTCCATTTGGATTAAGATTACGTTCTGTAGGGGAAAACCCACAAGCAAGTGATTCATTAGGATTAAATGTATTTAAATATCGTTACATTGGGGTATTTATCTCAGGATGTTTAGCAGGATTAGCAGGAGCAATCATCGCTACTACATTCAGCCAAGGGTTCAACGCAGCAATCACAGTATACGGATTTGGATACTTAGCATTAGCAGCACTTATCTTTGGTAAATATAACCCAATTACAATTACTTTAGCATCACTGTTCTTCGGTGGAACAAAAGTATTTGCTGAAAAAGTATCTATTTTAGCACCAGATCTACCAATTCCGGTATCATTCTGGAATATGTTCCCATTCGTAGCAACAATTATTGCGCTTATCGTATTTTCTAAGAAAACTTCTACACCAGAAGCTCTTGGAGTACCATACGATAAAGGTATGAGATAATTTTAAAAGATTAAGAACAATAGACTCTAAAACAAAAAAGTTTTTAGAGTCTATTTTTGTATCCAAATATGGTATAATAAAGGGAACTAATAAATGGAGGTCAGAAATATGAACAAGAAACTATTAGCTTTGCTTGCAACGGGTGCTTTAATAATAACTGGTTGTGCAACAAAAGGAAATGTAAAAAACAAAGAAGATGACAATAAAAAAACAGAACAATCAAATAACTCTTCAGAACAGAAAAAGGAAGAAGATAACAATACAAATAAAGAACAAAATACTACAGAAACTACAGAAAACAAAGATAACAATGAAAACACTGGTAATAACGGAAATAATAACAATGATAACAACAGTGTAAATAGTGAAAGTAAAAAAAATAATAATAATACGCAAACGATAAAAACAGGTAATCATGATTTTGCTGCAGCAAAAAAATTAGTAGACATAGTAGGTGTTTCAGGTAATGACGTATCTAGATTATCATCTCAAACAAACTTACTTCACTGGCTTACTCAATCAAAAATTAAAACAACAAAAGCTGCAAATGGAGAAACATTATTTACGGTATCTAGTGCAGATTACTTAGATGCTATCAATGCAGTCACTTCAAAAACATACACTAAAGAAGAAGCGATTAACTTGCTAAAAGGATCACACTTTAGTGAAAAAGATGGAAACTCAGCAAAATCTAATGCAGTACCTAAGGAAGATGAGGTCTATTATTATAAAGGTGATAATGTTATTGTATTTACTACAAGAATAATGGGTAATAATCACCCGCAAGAAGTTGAGTCACAAGATAAATGGGTAGTTGAAGGTGATAAAATTAAGATCAATGTTGTAGATAAAATGACAAAAACAAAAATTTCAACAATTACACTGAAAATTAATAATAAACAGTACGCTGGTGGAAATGTAAAATCTAAATACTATGTAGAGAGTATTAAAAGTAACTAATAATAAGTAAAAGACAGGAGAATTTTTTCCTGTCTTTTTTGCTTATTAATTATAAGTTTGATACTTTTTTATATTTACTTATATCAGGTAGTTTTTTATCAAAACACCAACTTTTTATAATCTCTCTTAATTGTTTCTTGTTTTGAATAACTGTTCGATAAACATTTTTATCATTTTTCATTTCAAGAGCATAACCATTAATTTTAGTTGTTTTATCCTTATTAAATAATCGAGAAAAGAAGCTAGGTTCTTTATAAATTGGAGCGCATTGAAGAAAACTACTGTCTTTTCCGTTAATATCAAACCATAGTGATAGATATGCTGACTTTCTCTCTGGATTATCAAGGGTATAAATAGAATTTTCTACTTCGTTCCAAGTACATGGAGTAATATTGGTACTCTCTGTTTTATATTTTAAAATTTCGATATCAAAACCTATAATATTATCAATATTATTGAAGTCATAAACGCCAATATTATACTCATCAAATATATCTAAAAGAAAATCCAATGCATCATCTATAACATTATAAGAAAATGAACATATAGCACCATGTTTTCCTAAAGTATAGTCAGTTAAATGATCCTCGATATCCTCAGATGAAAAAGCAATTTCATCAGGTAATGCATATTCGCCGTTCATAGGAGGGAAATGTTTAAACATTTCTTTTGCCCAAGCAGTTATAACTGGAGAGCATCCTTCAAGTGAATTATAGTCTTTGTCCTCTTCGTATCGAGAAAATTCTTCTAGATAGCTTAGGACATCTAGAGAAGTTTTTATCTCTTCTCTTTTTTCAAAAATAAATAAATCTAAACTCATTAGCTATTACTCCTGTTTCTTATTTTCTAGGTCAATTATATCATTATTTACTTGTATTTTATAAATATTATGTTTTTGTAAGAGGGATCTATTTATAAATAATACACAAATATATCTTAAAAAATACAGAGAAATTATAGATATTTATTATCAACAATAAATTATTAAATATTTTTTCAGGTGTTAAAACTACTTTACTATTATTTTTATATTAGAAAAACTAATATAAAGCGATAAAGAGGATTTCTTTTGACAAATTAGGGATATTTGATATATAATATTAAAGCAATTATTATGCTAAAAAAAATTAGGAGGAAAAAGTATATTATGAATAAATTGCAAAAAACATTAACAGTTGCACTAACAGCTTTTGCTTTAACTGCAACTTCACAAGCACCGTTTGCAGCTGCAGTGGATGTGAATAGTGGAAAAGCAACTTCAAATCAAAAAGCTAGTGGAGATGAGCTTGTTGATCCAATAACTTTAGTTGTTAGTTACAATGTAAAAACAAGTGATGGGCTAGAAATATCTCCAAAACAAAGAATAAAAGTACCACGTCCGGACTTAAGTACACCACTTAGTTATTTTAAGGATTATTTACCAGAAGTAAAAAAAGAAATTAACTATAATGGTAAAACTTATCAATTAATTAAAGAGGACGGTATTTCTATTCAAGCATCTATCCACCCAATGGAAGCTTATATGAGATACTACTATGCTGAGAAAAAACCAGTTGTAAAATCAGAAAAATCATTACGTGTTCCAGCAGGAAACAATGGTGCAAAAACTCGTGTTCCAGTTGCTAAAAAACAACAACCAAAACAAGAGGTTAAAAAATACAGACTTCCAGCAGGAAATAACGGAGTAAAAACTCGTAAACCAATTGTTAAAAAACAACAACCTCAACAACCACAACAACCAGAAGTAATCAAAGATGTAGATTACCTATAAAATAAAATCCCGCTCTATTAAGAGTGGGATTTTTGTTTAAAAATATTTGAAATATATATAATTAATTTTTAATCTCCAAAAAGCTATCTGATGATGAATAGTAAACGAAAAATATTAGCTCCGTTATTAATATCATATTGATTTTTAAAGGGGGTAGATTATTATTTATAGATATAAAAATAATCATTAGTGTTGCAAATATAATAGAAGTATAGTTGATTAGTTTATTATTTGTTTTATATTTGCAGTTTAGTATTCCTGTTGCCAAGATATAAATACTGGCTAATGCTACTCCTAGTAAAGTGTAATTATATAATAGATAGCTTAATGTTGCAGTGAGAATAAAAGTAGAAATCATACTTGTTTTTTTAGTTATTAATATTTTCTTCATAAACTGTTGTCTCCTTTATATTATTTTTGATTTCATAATATATCTCAACAATAGATAATTTAGCATATTTTATCAAATAAATCAACTAAAAAATATAACAAAGTTTTGAAATATTGATAAGGTATTTTAGTTAAGAAAAAAGCTGTAAAATAATGAAAAATAAAGATATTGTTACAATAGTTTTTCAGAAAATAATAAAATTATATTTTAAATTTAAGTTATATATATAATGTTTTGATAATTACTAAATTTATTATGGAGAAGGGGATGAAAAATAAAAACACATAACTTACAAGGTAATGTTAGGTTATGTGTTTTTGAATAGGTTTGATTAAATTAATAAATTATATTTTTAGAATTCAACATGTAAGTTTGTAGTAGCGTTAACTAATCGAACTAAATGAGGGTTTTCGTAAATTACAGCTACACGATTTTTAGTAACTCCTTCTACATAGTATTTTCCATCTGTATCTCTAATAATCTCTGCATCTGGATTACTTTGTTTAACAGCAGCAGACCATTGTGGATAATAAGTTTCTAATGGGTCTTGGCTAGTATTAGCTTTTTGAGAATTTTTTTGATTATATCTTGCAACGGCATCTCTTATTTGCTCATTTGAAAAATTAGCAACAGGACCACCTAACTCTTCAGAAAGTATTTTTCCAACTACAGTATCAGGAGAGCCATTACTATATTTTCCTTTTTTCACCTCGCCATATGTAATAGGGGCTTGTTGTCCCTTAAGTTGAGGGATATTTTCGCTATCTGAGATAGAAGATTGGCTATTATTTGATGATGAATTTGATGAAGAGTTAGATGTAGAATTATCTTTCTCGCTTAGCTTAGCTTTTAAAGCACTATGATTAAATTTATACTTATCAATAATTGAACTGACATTACCTGATTTATCTTCGTCTATTTCTTTTTTAGCTTTGTCATAGTTGGTAATATCTTCTTTCAACCATTCTATAGCTTTATCAAAATTATTGTCTACAGTAAGAGTATCGACTTTTTCTAAAGATTTTTTAGCCGCATCGATATCTTTATTATCAAGACTTGCGTCGATGTTTTTCAATTCTTTAGTAATTTTGATTTCAGTTTTTATGTTTTTAAAAATTTCTTGGCCTTCGTCAGTGTCAAGAGTTTCTAACCTTTTAATACCTCCGTCAAAATCATGATTGTCATTGATAAGAGCTAAGTATTTGGTATGTTCAGCTTTAAGGTCATTTTTTCCAGAATGCTGATAGAAAAAGAATGCAGCAACTAAAACAATAATACCTATAATACTTGTAATAATTGTAACAATTTTTTTATTCATAATATATTCTCCTCTTTTTATTATTATCTATGATAATTATACAATATAACTTGGACAGAATGTGGGTAAATATTAAAAAATATATTATAAAAATTAAATATTTAGCTTTTTTAAAATATTTAGTTTTAATATTTTAACTGAGAGACTTCTTGTCCTTTTTCTTAGTGGTATAACAAAAAAAAGTTGGTCCTTTTTGCTTTGTATCCTACTTACAGTCACAGACAAACTTGACTTTTCTTATCGAAATAATTACAATAAAGTTACCGATCTTAATTAATAGTTATTTAGCCTTTTTCACCTTTTATTAACAGTTTGGGTAATGAGAAGGAGTTTATATACTAAGGAACTATTTTAAAATTTCTATCAAAAGATAACTAGAATATTAATAGAAAAAAGGTATTGATATACTTAAAAGACTATGGAAATGGGGGCTACAGTTTTATGATAAAAAGAATAGGATTAGCTTTATTACTTTTACTAATAGGCCTTTTGTTACCAAGTCCGAATTATTTTATAGGTGATAAAACCAATACATATGATAATGAATTCATAAACTCTTTAGCAAAAGGATTGAATAATAGGTGGGGAATTGTTTACTTAAATGATAAGGATAAGGTTAAAGATAAAGATAAAGAAAAAGAATCAATTAAAGACTTTAGAGACTACATAGATTGTGAATTAATTGAAATTGATAAATATAATAACCGGAACTTTAAAGATCCTAAGTTAAAGGAATTTGCTAACGCATATATTAATAATCTTAAGGAAACAAAAGAAGCTATATTAAAGAAAAAATCTATATTAGGGGAAAATTTTGTGGATAGTACGTTCACAGATGAATGGGAGAAATATCAAAGAAAACGTTATGAATTACTTTTAGATATTAATTCAATAGTGGAAATTCCTGTAAAAAATAAAAAATCCCTTAATGAGAAATTGAAAGAGGGTAAAGTAATAAAAGAATTTAATAGAGTATACGGAATATTAGCAGATACTTTTAAACCTGAAAACTTCGAAGTTGAAAATGTTAGTGGGCCTAATGGAAATGAGAAACGCTACAGAGGTAATTTTGAAAACACTACTGGTTATGACATTAGACATATATATTTTTTAATTCAATGTTATGATGAAAAGGACATTGTTTATTATTCGAAAAGATTTGAACCAGAAGATATATGGCGAAATGGAACAAAAAAAAGTTTCGAATTCCCAATTTACGATTCAGATAAGGAGTTCAAATACTTTAAGGTTTTCATAAGTGAAAAAAGTCTCAGACTTAATAGAAAAGGTTATTCTTTAGAATATTAATAAATATACTAGTTTACCTTATACAAATAAAGCCCCCCCTTGGTATAATAATATTATATCAAGGGGGGATATATCTCACTATGCTTGCAGTTAGAACTAATAATCTTTCCCTCTCATTGCTCGTTAAGATTAAAGTTCTTGTTGCATACGCTGTAACTTAGAATTATGTCGTCATTATACTCCTAATAATTCTAAGTTACATCGTTTATTCCCATTAAATAGAGGAAGAATTTATCTTGAGTAGTTGATATAATAGGGAGAGTCTACTTTATTTTTTATATCGTTAGGGGAAATGGCAGGGTATAAATTTGTATTTATTCTGTATTTAGTTTTCAAAAGTAAACTATATCAAGTTTCTTGGTGAATATACTAGCTTCTATTTTTATTTATCGAGCTTTTAGATACTAAAATATTTTTTAATAAATAAAAAATTATTGATATATTACTTTCCAAGATATTTAATATATATTTGACATGGATTCCATTCGTCCCAAAGAGTAGGGAAACATTCTAATTCTTTATATCCCATTGCGATATAGAATTCATTAGTAATATCAT
>ERZ773267.1754-NODE-1754-length-11660-cov-9.466868_pt1 | contig 11660 bp, 12 predicted proteins | sample MGYA00511959_ERZ773267 | MGnify/ENA primary metagenome ERZ773267 (study PRJEB29015, sample SAMEA2738165) | human oral metagenome | biome: human oral; feature: human-associated habitat; material: saliva | place: China | collected 2240 ... | reverse complement strand
TATGTTCAATCATATTGATTGATTACCTATCATTGTTCAGTTTTCAAAGATCTGTTATCAGTTAGCTCCACTTCATTAGAAGTGTTATCTCAACTGACGACTTGATTATAATAACATGTGACCTCGTTCGTGTCAACACATTTTACAATCTTTTTTGAAGTTCTTTTTGAACCTCTAGGTGTATTGCTACACTCATTAAGAAACAGCCGCTCGAACGACTGTATGCATATTATAGTACAACGAAATTATAAGTGCAACCCCCAATTCTCAATTTCACACAACTTTCACCATACTTTCATTAACACTCATAGTAAACAATAATTGATTTTATACAACCAATCATGTACAATATAGCTGTAATACAGAACTTATAGCATAAATAGTTCTATTTTATTAGTATCAATTAATATGAATATTACATTAGTGTAAGGAGATTAAGTATGAAATTATCTAAACGTTTATTATCAAAAACTGTAGCTCTAGCTGCTATATGTGCAACTATAGCCACAGCAGCCTTTGCTGCACCACAAGGTACCTTCGATACGTCTGAAATTCAAATTACAGGCCAAGCCTCTCGTTCTGTAGCACCAAGCTATGCCATTTTAACACTTGGCATTTCTAGCGAAAACACTAATATCAATGCTGCCAAATCCAATAATGATCGCATCATGAGTGATTTAATCAGTAAGTTAGGTCATTTAGGTATCGACAAAAAAGATATTTACACATCGAATATTTCTATTAACCCTACAAACGATTATCAAGAAGGCAAACGAATCAATACAGGTTACAACGTGTCTAATCGTGTAACTGTAAAAATCAATAATCTTGATAATGTAGGAAAGGCTGTTGATGCTGCTGTTAGCGCTGGAGCTAATGATATCAACAACCTTTCATTCCAAAACGATGTATCTCAACAATTATCTGATTCTTTAACTACAGAAGCGATTCAAAACGGTCGTCATAAAGCTGAGGTTATTGCTGCTGCCCTTGGTCGTACATTAGGCCCTGTAAAAACAGTTTCTATCAGCACACCACAAACAAGTTCCATGGACTCTGGTTACTATCGTAACGCAGTAATGTTAAAAGCGTCTCTCGAAACTGCTACTCCTGTTGAAAAAGGATCATTAGTAGTTTCTCAAGACGCTAATATTACTTATTATTTACAATAGAATTTTCTGGTACCACACCTTCGTGGACCGCTACAATGCCGCCTGTCAATTCATGATAGGTGGCATTTTCATATCCAAGAGATTTCCAAATTTCTAAGATCTCACTTTGGTGAGGATAACGACGCAAGGATTCTGGAAGCCATGCATAGGATGAGTTATCCTTACTTAGTTTACCTATAATAGGTAATATATAAGAGAAGTAGAAATTATATAACTGTTTAAAACCAAACATACTCGGCTTCGCCAGTTCCAATACAACTACTTTCCCACCTGGTTTTACAACACGTTGCATTTCAGATAATACTTGTTTAATATCTGGCACATTGCGCATTGCAAAGCCACTCATAGCCGCATCAAAAGTATTATCAGCATAAGGTAAAGCCATCGCATCACCTTGTACTAGATTAACTTGATCTAGTAAGCCCGCATTTTCGATGCGAACACGACCTTGGTCGAGCATTTCACAGTTAAAATCTAACGCCTCTACTCTTAGTGTTGGTTCTTGACGTAACGCTTCCTTTGTAAACACACAGGTACCACATGCTACATCAAGCACACGTTGGTGAGGACCAATATTCATTGCTTTTACAGAGAATTTGCGCCAAAAATAATCTTGTCCAAAGCTTAAGACTGTATTCATTAAATCATAGTTTTTTGCAATATTAGAAAAAACACCTTGTACAAATTGCTCTTTATCGGCATACGTTTTAAATTCTTTAGTATTCATTATGGTCCTTTCACTAATCAAGAACTATATTCAAGAACTGTATATGGCATAGTATACCATATAATAGGAACTCTAAAAAAGAATCCTATTATATATACTATAAATAACAAGTATGTGCTATTTACATATATAGTAAAAGCACTGGTAAACTCTATAGAAAACAACACTCCCTATAAGGTAAATAAATATATTTATCACTTACTATATTTTTAACATAAACACCTATGAACATCTATGATATTATCTATTGCTACTATTACGTGTTCGTTGTATAATGACATATGTCCATGATGAAAGGATATTTTTCATGGAGTATTATATGTTTTTATTAAGTATTGGAGTGTACTATGAATCGATTTGTTAAATCAATCAACAAAGTCAGTCTAATCCAACAGATTATCATAGGTTTGATCATTGGTATAGTGACTGCACTTTACGTGCCAGATGTGGCAAATGAACTTGCTTTATTAGGTGTTCTCTTTGTTGGTGCTCTTAAAGGCATCGCCCCTATCCTTGTATTCTTCTTGGTAATCGCAGCGATCAGTAAACATCGCTCTGGCCAAAAGACAGGTATGGGCTCTGTAATCACCTTATATCTATTAGGTACATTCCTATCTGCCGCATTAGCTGTAGTTGTAAGTTTCTTCTTCCCTACTACATTACATCTAGCAGCAGGTGCCGCTGATGCAGCGCCACCTCAAGGTATTGTTGAGGTTATGACAACATTACTTAAAAATATAGTAGATAACCCTGTAAAAGCATTGATGACCGCTAACTATATCGGTATTCTAGGTTGGGCACTTCTCATAGGTGGTGCTTTACGTCATGCGCCAATGAATACAAAAGAGGTTATGGAATCTATCGCTCAAGCAATTACTACAGTAGTAGGCTGGATCATCCGCTTTGCTCCTCTTGGTATTATGGGCCTCGTAGCGGAATCCATTGCTACTAATGGTATCGAAGCTTTGATTGGTTATTTCCAATTACTCGTTTTATTACTTGGTTCTATGATTTTCGTAGCACTAGTAATCAATCCGATTTTGTCCTTCGTTTATCTTCGTCGCAATCCATACCCATTGGTATTTAAATGTTTACGAGAATCTGCAATCTACGCATTCTTCACACGTAGCTCTGCTGCCAACATCCCTGTAAACCTTGACTTAGCTAAACGTTTGAAACTAAACCCTGATATGTATTCCGTATCTATTCCATTAGGTGCAACAATCAATATGGGCGGTGCTGCGATTACGATCACAATCATGACATTAGCCGCAGCTCATACATTGGGTATCGTTGTAGATATTCCTACAGCAATCCTATTATCCATCATCGCCACTATTGGTGCCTGTGGTGCTTCTGGTGTAGCAGGTGGCTCTCTACTACTCATTCCATTAGCTTGTTCCCTATTCGGTATTTCCAACGACGTAGCAATGCAAGTTGTAGGCGTTGGCTTTATCATCGGTGTTTTACAAGACTCTACGGAAACTGCGCTTAACTCTAGCACAGATATTCTCTTCACAGCTACTGCAGACTATGCAAAACGTGGCTACCACGAAGATTGGAACTAACACGTCCTTAGGCGGTCCTTCGGGACCGTCTTTTTTTGTAAACAAGTTTAATAAACAACCTCATTTGCCCTTTGTAAAAGTATTATCACATCTTCTCTATTATAATACGTAAAAATCAGAAAGTTTATGATTAGTTAAACATAAACTTTCACCAATAGTTAATTATCTATATTGATTTAATTCAATGTAATGCTATAATAGAGTTAATGATAATAACTATTAGTAGATATATATAGAAAGGAATCAACATGAAACAATACGATATTATTGTAGTTGGTACGGGCGGCGCCACAATCGTAGCTGACGCTGCGCTAAAAAAAGGCCTTAAAGTGGCCATCATAGAAAAAGGTAAATTTGGTGGTACATGCCTAACTCGCGGTTGTATTCCTACAAAAGTTATGGTTACAGCAGCCAATGCGATCCAAGAAGTAGAAGAATTCAAAAAAATCGGTATTAATGTTGGTTCTGCTACTATGGATTGGGATACTGTATCAAAACGTACCTGGCATAAAATCGACGAATCTGCTGGCATTTACGATTATTACAATGCATATGACAATGTAGACGTATATCGTGGTGCAGCAAGCTTTATATCCGATAAAGTAATGAATATTCATCTCAACGATGGTTCTGGCATTGTAGAAATTACAGCACCAACGATTATTCTAGGCACTGGCGGTTATAGTAATGTACCAAATGTACCAGGTCTTCAAGAGGCAGGTTTCCTTACTAGTGAAAGCCTCTTTGGCGATAAATTCCCTAAACAACCATACAAATCCCTTGCTGTACTCGGTGCAGGTCCAATCGGTGTTGAATTTGCTCACGTATTTGCATCCGCTGGTACAGAGGTAACAATTCTTCAACATAATGTACGTTTAGTACCTAAAGAAGATGCAGAAGTATCTGAATTCTTGTTGAATAACTACAGAGAACGTGGCATCAATGTAGTTCTAAATCAAGACACGGTTGAAATCCGCCAAGAAGATGGTCTCAAAGTAGTCGTTACTAAAGATCGTACAACTGGGGAAATCTTAGAAACTAAAGTTGAAGAAATCCTTGTAGCTGCAGGCATTCGTCCAGCTGTAGAAGAGCTTCATCTCGAAAATACTGGTATCGAAACATGGCCAAAAGGGTGGATCAAAACTAACGAATTCTTAGAAACATCCGTTGATGGTATCTATGCATTAGGTGACGTAAACGGCGAGCCTGCATTCCGCCATCGTGCAAACTACGAAGCAGATATCATTGCTCATAATCTCTTCTACGCAACAAGCGAAGAAGATTACCGTTGGGCACGTTATGATACATTGCCTAAAGTTACATTCTCCTACCCTGAAATTGGTAGCGTAGGTCTTACTGAGGCAGAAGCTATTAAAGCTGGTTACAATGTAGGTGTAGGTAAAAACTACTACTCCTCCACAGCTAAAGGCTACGCAATGGGTATCAACCCTGGCGATGTAAATGACGGTTTTGTTAAAATCGTAGTAGACAAAGATACTAACCATATTCTAGGTATGCACGTAACAGGCCCTCAAGCGTCTATCCTCTTCCAACCATATGTAAACCTTATGAACAGCGGTGTAACGCCATTGACAGCAATTAACGAAGAAATCGCTTCTGAACGTACTAAACGTTTACGTGAAAGAGGTATTACTCGCGAAATGGATCCTAAATCCGTTATCACTGTAGGTGAAACTATGAGCCCACATCCTTCCTTGAGCGAAGTTATTATGTGGACACAAGTGTACTACGAACACCGTTGGTAATAATAACTACCGTTATAGCAATAAAAGGACTGTGTTTATGCACAGTCCTTTTTGTTATCAATAGATTAGCGACCCATGTCGATGCCACTACCAAAGATAAGATTTGTTTTACGGCCATCGAAACCTTGATCTGGCTCAGGTGGTAATTTATAGGATTTAGATTGCTCTACATAAGCACCTGTTTCAGCATCTACTGTAACAACTACTTTTTTACCATCTTGATGCATTGTTACATAGTACAAGATTTTGCCGTCATGAGCTTCAATTTTCCAGCCCTTCATAACAGCATCAGCACCAAGTTGCTGTTTAGCAACACGTTCTGCTTGAGCAGACTCAATTACTCGATCTTTATTGAAGATTTCACCGATAATTTTTTTAGGTTTGCCACCTTCTTCCATATTGGAAGTATTACCAGTGATTACGTCGATTTTCATCTTGTATTGATGATATTTACTATAACCAACAACTTTGTAACCATAGTTCAAATCGTTAGAGTTAAGCTCTACGGAGTGAAGCGCAGCATTCGGGAAGCGATTTTGGAAAATAGTACCAATTTTGCTCATAGTCATAACCATGGACTCGCCTGGTGCACGTTGTACAGAAATATCTGTACTTGTTTCTGGCTTTGTTTTACGTGCATCTGCCACACTTGGTGTAGCAACAGACAATACACCTACTGCCAATACACCAGTTAATACCATAGAAATTAACTTTTTATTCATTACAAATCCTCCTACTATATGTGATACTTTTAACAATAGTAAAAGTAATTCACATACTAGAATTACTATAAGTCCGTGCCATACTCAACAGCACACAAAACATACATAAAGAATCATATTATTTAGACAATATACTATAAACCTTCATTTGATGCAAGTCGTTCCTCTACATCTCTCATAAGCAGTTTATAGCATGTAGCTACTAAAGGAACACCAATCAACATGCCAGTGACCCCCATCAAGCTACCACCTACGATAACCGCAGCAAACACCCATAATCCTGGCAAACCAACGGAGTTACCCACGATTTTAGGGTAAATGAAGTTGCTTTCAATTTGATGAAGCACTTCTAAAATAATTACATAAATTAATGCATCCATAGGGCTAACAGTGAGCAACATAACCGCACCGATAACACCACCTACATAGATACCAAGTAGCGGAATCAAACCAGTAAGGCCAATTACACAGGCAATGGTTGTAGCGTATTCAATATTGAATAGCCATAATGTAATACCTACCATAACGCCTAAAATCAAGGCGTCAATAAACTGACCTACAAAGAAATTACTAAATGTTTGTACTGCCACACGGGTTACATAACTAACACGATTTAACCATTCATCAGATGCATAGGCTTTTACAATGCGTTTGCCTTGCATCATAAGGCGTTCTTTATCAAGGAGCATATAAATAGCAAAGATCAAGCCAAGACCGATATTTAAGGTCCAAGATAACACTGTGCCCATTGCATTAACGATGTATGTACCGCCTTTTGTACCCCATTCACGAGTATACTTAACGATACTTTCACCACTCAACGTGTCCATAAGTGTCTGGTTAGACGCCATTGGAATCGTCTCTGTAAAATGCTGCATCCAAATTTGGAAATCCGCATACAGTTGAGGCGAAGACGCCACAATGATCGACATAGAATGAACCAATTGAGGTAGCGCCATACGGGCAATGAAATACACGATTACGCTAATTGTCACAAAAGATAATACAAGACTGAGAGGTCTTCGTATCTTATACCTCCATCCAGATTCACTCTTAGGCCATAGCCATCGCTCATAGCGCACTACTAAAATATCTAGTACAAAAGCAATACAGGCACCTACGATAAGTGGAACAAATGCTGTAATAATAGCATCAATAGCACTAGCAATATCACTTATTCTAAGGGCCATCATAATCATAATACCAGCTAGTATGATAGCACCTATGAGCGGTTTGTAATATTTAAATTTTTTCATATATAACCTACTTTACTATACTCACACTGCATACATTATCAAATTTTAATGAACATTGTATGACCTACGATTGTATGCAAGTTTAGTATAACATAAAAGTCCACCTTATCACATGCTCGGTCCCCCGATGAACACGAGAGCATGATAGAAGGTGGACTTTATTGTATGTCTAATCTAAATTAGTTTAGAGATTAGCGGTGAATGTAAACGTCTACACGACGGTTTTCAGCTTTACCTGCTGCAGTGGAGTTAGTTGCCACTGGTTTAGTGTCGCCATTAGCGATACCAATTAAGCGATCAGCAGATACACCATTGTTTACTAAGTATTGAGCTACATATTGTACGCGGCGTTCGGACAAACCAACGTTGTATTGATGAGTAGCGTCAGTATCAGCATTACCTAACAATTTAACTTGGTCTTGAGAGTATTGGTGAGCAGCGTTTACAGCAGCTGTTAAGTTTGGATATTGGTCTGCACGAGCAACATCTTGGTCGGAATCGAAGTAGATAGATTGTACATAGTAGTCCAATTTAGGAGTTTTATATACAGGAGCTTCTACTACAGGAGTTGGTGCTGGAGCTGGAGTGTATACAGGAGCTGGAGCTGGAGTTGCTACAGGAGCTACTGTTTTGTGACCGCCAAAACGGTAAGACAAGCCAACTACAGGACCTTGGAAGGAGATATTTTCATTATCTGCATGTTTTGTGTTGATATAACGGTAACCAGCGTTGATATCCAAGTCTTCCTTCACTTTGTAACCTAAACCAGCTTCCCAAGTGGAAGTTTTCTTAGTACCTACACCAGCTTTACCATACACTTCTACTTTGGAGCCAAGGTTAGCTTTACCAATTACACCTGCTTGTGCAATGTTGTTAGCTTTAGCGAAGTCATCGCCAGAAATATGAGCATAGCCACCATATACAGCGAAGTTTTTGTTCAAGGATTGAACCAAGTTTACTTCGTGCATTTTATCGCTATAGCCAATGCCACCCAATTTGTCGTTCAAACCATGGTAAGCATATTGAACAGCAGTTTTGTCAGACAAAGCGTATGTCAAACCACCATCAAAGTTCCATTTTGCATCAGCATTGAAATGTTCAGTTTTTGCTTTAGAATGAGCTGCACCAAGATCAACTTGGAATTCGCCTTTGTTGAATTGAGTTTGTGGAGTTGCGCCAGCTACGGATACGCCTACAGCAGCAACTGCCAATAAAGCTAATAATTTTTTGTTCATTATAATTCCCTCCAATAATGGCCCTTCACAATACACAGGCCTTTGGTAATAATATACTTTTATTTTACACAACTTTTCGATAAATTTCAATATCTTTTATGAATTTACCATGAGAATTTCGAATTTTATCTATATTTGGTTATTATGTCTTTCAAATTCAAAAATACAATTATCTTTATAATATTAGGAATATTAAGGGGTTAATTATCAAAACTGATGATCTTCCCCTTTATTCTTTTAAGATATATCTTATATTTATCTTATCCTATCTTTAAAATTAAGCGAACAAAAGAAAGCGCCTACGTTTCTGATATGTAGGCGCTTTGTATAATGCCTGTATTAAATTAGTCTTCTTTTACAGAGAACCATGCACGATGGAATACGGCTGCAATCGCACCACCTACTAAAGGAGCAACAATAAAGAGCCATACGCCGATGAATACCTTCATGAACGCAAAAGGCATGTCTTCCCTCTCTATGGGATTTCATGTTACCCTCATTAGTATAAACATTTTCTAAATTATGTCAACGACTTTTTTCGATATAATTTTACAAAATATTATTCTGTCTACCCTTCTTACCTATCATGACGTTTCTCACACATTAAATTCTATAGAATATGCTATACTGTTATTATATTTTGTAGAAATTACTATTGTATGTACAGTTATATAGAAGTATATATAGTTATAAGGAACTATATAGGAGGAACCATGAGTAAAACAGCTTACATTGTACGTCATATTAACTTTGAAAATGCCGGTATTTTAGAGTCAGTCTTGGTGGAGCGAGGGTTTGAACTAACATACATTGAAGCGCCACTTGTCAATTTTGAACACTATGATGCAACACAAGCTGATTTAGTCATCGTCTGTGGAGCCCCAATTGGCGCCTATGACGAACAGCTCTATCCATTCTTAACAGACGAAATCAAATTTATTACAGATCGTATTAATAATAAAAAACCTTTACTTGGCATCTGTTTAGGTGCCCAACTCATATCCCGTATTATGGGAGGTCACGTAGGCCCTATGAAGCATGGGAAAAAAGAAATTGGCTTTGGTCCGTTAGAATATACGCCTGAAGGCGCCTCCTCCCCATTGGCATTACTAGGCAATGTACCAGTTCTTCACTGGCATGTTGATGAATTTGAAATCCCTGAAGGTGCTGTGAGACTTGCTAAAACAGAACTATGCCAAAATCAAGCATTCTCCGTAGGCACTCACATTCTAGGCCTTCAATTCCATATGGAGGCTGAGCCTGCATTCATTGAAAGTTGGCTTGTGGGCCATTGTGCAGAGCTTTCTAACGCAGGTATCGATATTCCTAGACTCAGAGAAGAGGCTAAGCGTCTACGCCACGAATTACCAGCTGCAGGAAGAGCAGCATGTATTGCTTGGCTTGAACAAAACCATTTATAAAAGTAAAAACCGCCTTAGTTCTACTAAGGCGGTTTTTACTTGTTTCTTATATATATCCCTTACATATATACACGAAATCATGGATTTCGGGTCCGATAACACATTCCCCAATGTGTCATTTTTTCCACATTTCGTATTGTACATCAAACAAATTGAATAGGCAAGAAGTTTTTCATAAACTTTTCATAAATTATTCTATTTTTTTCAATATAGCTAGTAAGCCTAAATAAAACTTTATAGATTCTATCTATATCAAAGCTATATATCGAATAATTTGAACTTTAGATTTTATATGAAAATCCATCGCATAAATGATATTCAAAATTAATATTTTGAATACTAATCAGTAAGATTAAACAATTTTATGCTGCCATGCACCTCGAACAAATCGGAAATAGGAACAACATAATCGTAAAGACTGATCGAAGCACAACGATAACCATGCGCCTAAAAGACCTAAGCCAAATGTAATACACAATAGATACGTAATAATAGGTCGTATAATAGCTACACTAACAAGGGAGTATTTCATAATATAATATGTATCCCCCGCTCCTTTTAGTACACCGGAGTATACTTGCTGTAAAGCTTGAGGAAAGGCCGCAATGGCCATAAGCCCCATTAAGGCACCAGCTAACGTAACGACTTCACTTTCACGTGTATATAACTGCACCAAGAAATCACCAGGACCAATAAATATCAAGGCACTCACAATACCCACGATTAGTCCGATGCGGGCACCAATCTTACCATAGACACGTGCAATATCTGGACGTTTATGCCCAAGGTTTTGCCCCGTATGAGATGCTCCTGCAAAGCCAAGTCCCATAGCAAAGTAATAGAATATATCCATCAAGTTCATACACACATAGTGTGCTGCCAATGGTACTGCACCTAAGGAAGCAACGATCATTGTGTACGTATACATACCAAATCGTTCAAAAAACTGTTCCCCTAATGAGCTACCGCCTACGTGGAACATAGTGTGCAAAACGGTTCGTTCAAACTTCCACTTTGAAGGATGTCGCAACGTTAATCCTGTAGTAGTATGTTGTGAAATCGTACGCAGTAGTAATATAGCAATAACAGCACTACTAATCATTGTCGAAACACCAGCGCCCATGACACCGAGTTCAGGAAAGAAACCAATACCATAAATCAAGAAGAAGTTCATTATAGTATTTAAAATATTACCTACTACATTGGACTTAAAAATAACCTTGGTATTACCATACCCAATAAGAGCGGCCCCTACAATTTGACTAAAAGATTGGAATATTAGACTAATGACAACAAAACGGCCATACCAGACAGCCGTTTCTATATAGCCGTCTTCAGCACCTGTAAAGCGTAAGATATGCTCTAAATTAAAGAAACATATTGCCAATAAAGGTGCATAAATCAAGAAATTCAAGAGTATGGATTGCTTAAGAACGGCATTCATACCATCAACTTCACCTTCGCCGTGGCGGCGAGCTATAATAGCCGTTACCGCAATCGACAAGGCACGACAGAATATGAGCATCACCATCTCTGGCTGCCCCATAATACCAACTGAGGCAAGTGCGGAGGCACCGAGGGCCCCTACCATGGCTAAATCAATAGCTGTCATAAACTGCAGCATCAAACCTTGTAATGTAGCAGGCCAAGCTATTTTCAAATAATTGCTATACATCTGCTTTGTTGTACCTACAGGACCTAATCGTTCTGTAGCGGGCAACATAGCATCAATGGACAACCATCGTTGTATGCGGTCTAACATAGTAACTCCTATTCATGCAAGATCGTATAAG
>ERZ773267.1752-NODE-1752-length-11667-cov-4.739666_pt1 | contig 11667 bp, 12 predicted proteins | sample MGYA00511959_ERZ773267 | MGnify/ENA primary metagenome ERZ773267 (study PRJEB29015, sample SAMEA2738165) | human oral metagenome | biome: human oral; feature: human-associated habitat; material: saliva | place: China | collected 2240 ... | reverse complement strand
GCGAGGAGTGGTCGCCGGGGCGTCCTACGAGGCACGCGCGTTTGGGGTACGTTCGGCAACACCCATGCACCAGGCAAAGGCGCTGATTGGGCTGTCGGCGGTGGTGGTGCGGCCGCGGATGGTGGTGTACAAGGCGGCGTCGAAACGCGTGTTTGAGCTGGTGGCGCGGCATGCAGGGGTGATTGAACAGCTATCCGTGGACGAGGCGTTCATGGAGCCCACCGAGCTCATCGGTGCCACCGAAAATGAGGTGCGGGAGTGGGGAGAAGGGTTGCGGCGGCTGATTCGGGAAGAAACCGGACTGACCTCCTCCATCGGGGCCGGGTCCGGTAAACAATACGCCAAAATTGCCTCTGGGCAGGCAAAACCCGACGGGGTGTTTGTGGTACCCCGCGCGCGGGAACACGAACTGCTCGACCCTCTGCCCGTGCGCAAACTCTGGGGCATCGGCCCTGTCGCGGAGACAAAACTGCAGCGCATCGGCGTGGCTACCATCGGGGACTTTGCCAAGCTCAGCGGCGTGGAAGTGGACATGACGCTTGGCTCGACCGTGGGGCGGGCGCTCTGGCAGCTCGCGAAAGGCCACGACGATCGGCCTGTGGAACCCCGCGCGATTGCCAAGCAAATCTCCGCCGAACACACGTACTCGAAGGACCTCACTACCGTCGCGGATATCGACGCCGCGATCGACCGCGCCGCTAGCGGTGCCTACCGACGCCTGCTTACCGACGGCCGCGGCGCGCGTACCGTCACCCTTAAACTCAAGATGGCGGACTTTCGCATCGAATCCCGCTCACAATCCCTGCTCTACGCCACCGATGACGAAGCAACCCTGCGTGCCATGGCTCACAAACTCGCGCGCTATCCTGACGAAACCGGACCAGTGCGGCTTGTCGGCGTGGGATTCAGCAATCTCGAAGCCGCCCGCCAAAACGTGCTGTTTCCCGAACTTGACCAACAGGTCAGCACACCTGAGGTGGATTCTGACTACGAAACCGGAGTGCGCGCACACAACCACGATGAGGTCGTGGAAATAACAGAACCTTCCGTGGCGGCGCAGTGGTTTAACACCCAAGACGTATGGCACCCCGAGTACGGGCACGGCTGGGTTCAAGGCGCAGGGCACGGTATTGTTTCCGTGCGTTTTGAAACCCGCACCACCGAACGCGGAATCACCCGCACTTTTCCCGACGATGACCCCGATCTCATTGCCGCAGACCCCCTGAATAGCCTCGAATGGGCCGATTGGTTTGAAAAACAAATATAGTAATCCCTATGGGATATGACATTTCGGGATTTATTGCAGACCAGCGCCTCACCAACGACGACATTGATCAGATGTTTGATGGGGTAGAAGCAGAAGGCATCACAAAATTTGAAGGAGTCACCGCCGGTGTTGTCGACGTGATCCGTGCCGACGCCTACACCCTTGGACTCGGCGTTTTGGAAGACATCGGCACGGCCACCCTGAACTCCGGTGAATTCATTAGGTTCACCATCGGCAGCACCGCAGGAGTTTACATTATTGAACGCTTTGTAGACGGCGAAAAAACCGACGAACGCATCGACATGGAAGGTTACATCGAAGAAACCGGCGACGCCTTCGCTGACGCAGGTGACGACATGTGGCAGTACATCGAAGACTACGTGGAAAAGCGCACCGGACTTACCGCCGAGATCTGGCAAACAATGGAGTTTGAGCGCTTCTCTCTTTAAAAAAGGGTTGCTGGATGGTGGCCTGTCGCAAGTGCAATAGCCAACAGCACCCGCGCCTGAGCCGCACGGAAATACGTTGACCCCAGCGCGCCCTTCGCCGCCAGCGTCGCGCCGCCACCAGCGCCACCATATGATCCATGCACTTCACCACGAGGGACGCGGGTCGTAACAATCACAGGAATACCCTGGTCCAGTGCATCCGCCACACCCAGGGCCATCTCACGGCCCACATTACCCGCGCCCATCGCCTCAATTACCAGCCCCTGCGAACCTGCAGCAACCGCGGCGTCGATAAGCGTGCGCGGTGCGCCAGCATACGCGGGAATAATATCCACCTGAATACCCGCGAGCGGGTGCGGAAGAATCGGATCTGGGCGAGTTGGCTCTTCCGGACCATTGGTCGCAAACGCCAAATTATCCGATGTATGCCACTTCACCGCGCCTCGGGCCGGAATCACCGCATGATTAAACACAATAAGACAGCCAATATCGCGCGCGGAATCATCCGCAGCAATCACAATCGCATCAAATAAATTCTCCGGACCATCCGCCTCCGGGTGATTCGACGGCTTCTGCGCGCCCGTGAACACCACCGGGCGAGAATCGCTATGGAACGTATCCACAGCAATCGCCGTCTCCTCCATCGAATCCGTACCATGCGTGACGACGACCCCCGTGGTCTCCGGATCATCCAACGCTTCCTGCACCGCCGCCACAATCTCATCCACGTCAGCAAACGTCATGCTCGACGAATCAAGGCGAGTAAGCTCCCGAACCTCACACACAATCGACGAATCCGCGAAACGCTCCGCCACCGGGCGCACCAAATCCTCGCCGCTCACCGTCGGAATGAGAGCACCATCCGGGCCCGCTGTACATGCAATCGTGCCGCCTGTGGTGAACACAACAATCTTCTTAGTCATGCACCCAAGCGTGCCACAACACCCAGGCCAGCGAACAAACAGGGGGATGGCTCAGCGGCAAGTGTTCAGCAGGGTTACAGTGAAATACATCTGATTTACTTAAAGATCTCATAAGAGAACTACCCCGTGTACCATGAAAAGCAGACCGTGATGCTAGGCGTGACGCTAGGCGAACGCACCACAACAACCAAGGAGAACTGTTGAAGTCTTTCACCACAAAAACCATGGCCATCGTCACCGCAGCTGCAGCAGCGCTCACCCTCAGCGCCTGCTCCAACGATGACAAAGACAGCAGCGGCTCCAAAGAAACCACCTCTGCGGCACGGACCACCGCCGCAGCTGCCACGCTTCCCACCGCAGCAGACCTCAACACGGTGCTGACCACCGCAACAGACCCGGCTGCTCCCGTCGAAGCCAAAATCCGCACCGTCCAAGGTGGCCAGTCCGCGCCGGAACTCTTTGAAACCATGACCCGCTCCAAGCAGGAATCCGGCGCAAACTTCCAGGTTGTTGACCCCATCCTCCCCGGATACACCCCCAACTCCGTCCTCGCCACCGTGAGCTTCAGCGTGCCAGGCAACGAAAACCGCAAAGCAGACAACGTTGAATTCATCTTTGAAGACAACGTATGGAAACTCTCCCAAACCTGGGCCTGTACCCTGATCACCAACACTGTTGCTCCCGAGCAAGTACCGCCCATGTGTGCCAACGACACGGCTGCGCCGCAGCCTTCCGGCGCTGCACCTGCACCTGCACCTGCGCCTGGTGCTGCTCCCGCTCCGGCTGCACCTGGTGCTCCCGCACCCGCCTCTGGTGCTGCTCCCGCTCCGGCGGCTCCGGCACCTGCGCCTGGTGCCGCCCCGGCCCCGGCAGCCCCCGCGCCTGCTGCGCGATAACATATGCGGATGTGAGTGTGTGAGTTTCTACCCGCGCCTTGATGGCGCGGGTTTTTGTTGCGCAGGGCAAGTGTATTTTTACTCACCATTGTTGTTTACATGATGGATTTGCATAGATAGGTTTGGTCAACTACTATCAAGAATTCTATAATCAAAAAATAATGAGCTGACATGAGTTTTGTGATGTGGAGGAGCAAGCCCATCTTGCTGGTATTGATCTTAGTGACTATATAGGAAGTGAAGTAGAGGTATTGGGGGAGCTGACTAATAGCGTCTATTCCTCACGCATGGTGTCTGTCGTGGAAGCCACGCAATTGATTGCTGATGCCATTGGCGGTTATAGCCAGGTTTTGTTTAAGATAAAACGGGGGCGATGAACGCGTTCACTTGATGTTTAACAATTTTAGTCCGCAGCGGTGAAGAGGGAAAATAATGAAACACGAAAATCCGAGATTTCTGATGATTGGAATTGGTCTGATCGTGATTGCACTTTTCTTTACGCTAATAAGTTTTCTTCTTGACCCGTTCGGTGCTTCATTTTATTATTCAGCTTTTATAGGCGGAAGTTTTATCTGGGCAAGTTTAGTAACTTTGGATATGCGAACTCATCTTGATGTTTTTCCATGCAAGAGCTTGCATGCTAGAGCTGAGTTTATTGACGACCAGATTATGATCATAGTTCCAAGGTCAGCTAGCTTCCTGCGGGGTTCGGGGGTTCTTTTTTCGATCATATCTCTTGGTCTGGCTCCTTGGTTATTTCCGGGAGTCTTTTTGCCAGAAGGCATGCCCATACCATTTTGGCATTTATTTTCTCTGTTTATTATGTTTCCTTGTTTTTTATATGTATTTTTTGTATCGACTGCGTCGCAAATCATTACGTTAAACCAGCATCGAACTTTTATCAGACGTGAGGTGCACGGGCTGGGGTGGAGTTCGAAACTTATGTCTGTTGATCCCAGCCTTGATGTAGATGTTAATAAGTACGATCATGCTCTTGAGTTTATAGTTTCTGACGTTGACTACTCTAGAAAATCTATCTTCGGATCAAAAAGGGAACGCTTCAAGGAAAAGAGAATTCAAATACCTGAAACGCGAAACATTCAACTTTACGAACTTATCCCAATGATTTTTCCCGAACAGAAGAATTTTTTGCCCCTTATGTTTGACCTCATTTCGGAGCCCAGATATAATTCTAATAGCCGAACCGCTAGAGCGAGAGAAATACGTAAGGAACTTACGATTCGACAAAAAGAGTTTCGAAAAAATATGAAATCGGAATAGTTGTCTAAAATTGCTGAGTTGTAAATAAAAATATTACGATAGCTAGTTTATGTTCTGACGAGAGGGCCTCTCTTTCCTGAACATGTGTGGATATTGTCATTGATGTTTGATCTGCTCTCCGAGTCTCAATGGCATAGTGGTTGCAGGAAAGACGAAACAATTTTGGGTGGTCTATTCGCTATCCTTAGCGAATAGACCACCCTGTACTTAACCAGCATCAGTCACTCTGCGGTCGATAAGCGATAAGTTACTTCACTTCCGGCACGTCCGCGACGTAGCTTTCCACGTCAGTGCCACCGAAGTTGCTGGCAAAGATGATGCGGCTGAGATCGCGGGAGGCGGTCGCCTGGGGTTCGAGGAAGTAGGCGGCGTCACCGGTGGCTTTGCTATCGTTGGCTCGGATGTGAGCGACGTTCAGGGAACGGCCATTCGGTGCGAGTTCCTGGAGCCACACTTTGCGGTATTCGGGCCGCAGAGTCGGGGCGGGGGAAGTGGCGTTGTAGTCTGCGGAGTCGGCGTAGGTGGAGATCACTACCCAGCCGGGCTTATCGAAAGCCTGTCCGCTGACGTGCAGGGCGTATGCCTCGCCTGAGGCGGGATAGAGGGAGTGCAGGTTGATGCGTTCTTTGGAGTCAATATCCACAGCGACGAGCTGTCCGCTGCCGTAGTCGGCGTAGACAAAGTAGTCCTGCTTGTTGGGGCCGAATGCCAGGTCGGAGTGTTCGGAACCGGTGGCGAGTTCCACGGACTTTTTAAAATCCAAGGTGTAGGCGCGGGTGCCGCCTTGGCCGTTCAGCCACGAGGGCACGGCGTATTTTCCGCTGGCGGAAGTGCTGATGTGGTCAGGGAACGCGCCGGGGACGGGGAAGTCTTTAGCATCCAGCGTGCCTACGATTTTCTTTTCACGAATATCCAGGGTCAGCAGGCCGTAGATTTTCTTTTCCTTCGTGGATTCGTTGTAGCTGGTGGCCATGAGGGAGAGGTAGCGGCCGTCGGCACTGGTGGTGCCTTCTCCCTTGGTCCAGTAGGAGGTCGCATCCGGCCACGGGGTTTTGCCTGTGAAGTCGAACACCACGTCTTTTTTCTTGGTGGTGGTGTTGTAGGTCCACCAGGTGGTGCCGCCGTTGCGGTCGGTGAAGTAGATGAGGTTCGGATCGGTGGGGTGCCAGATGGGTTCGCAGTCGCCTGCGAGCGTTTCAATAGCGCCCAGGTTGCGGAAGGTTTTCCCGTCGTAGAGGTACCAGGCTCCGCGACCGTCTTGCGCGAGATAACGGGAGTTGTCAGCGTTGAACGCCTGCCTACGGGAGTATTCGTGGCGCATGCGGCCGCCTTCGCCATCGGACGCGGCCGTGGCGCGGTGAACGTGGGTTCCGTAGGCGGGGTCGGTGAACTCGCCACCGGGCTGAGGTTTATCCACTGACTCAATGGCATCGGCAGACAAGGGGGTCAGGCCCGCGCTCTGCTGTTTTTGCTGCTGCGTATTGTGCTGTTGCGTTTTCTGCTCTGGACTCCGCTCCGTGGTGCGTTCTGTTGTCCGTTCGGTGCTTCTTTCCGACGTCCTTTCTGTCCTCTCCACCCTTTCTACAGCCGCCGCGTTTTGGCCCATCGCCAGGGTCAATGCAGCCATTGCGCACACGGTGCTCACTCGAATCCGGTGTTGGTTCACAACCTCATCCTTTAACTCTCAACCCAACAGTTAGTGGATAGGCTACTCTGTAAATGGCCAGCGTATCAATACTTTTTGTAAGATGAGGATACCTCACCAAAACCTCACCGAAATTGCCAGACTACCTATAGTAGATAGTTAGATAACGCAAGGGAAGTGTTAAGGATTGCCGAATGTGAGGGCAGTGGAGGAGTCCTGGGTCACTCGGGTCGGGGAGTCATCCTGACCGTGTATCACGCGTGTGGTGAACTCCACGTTCCCCGCCGGAGGCAACGCCTGGGAGAGGTCGAGACGCAAGTGACCCGCCGAGGCGGTGCGGGAACTCAGCACTTTCAGCTCGCCGCCGCCATCAATGGGAATCGCGCCCACGGTGGGGCGCTGTTCCACCGAAACATCCAGTTCAACGGTCGAATCCTTCACGGAAGTCAGCGTGTACGTCAGTGTTTGCAGCATGGCGGATTCCCCAGCCACCCGGCTATCCACTGTCCACTGCGCGCCCACACCCACGGCATCAGTGGGGAACACCACCGGTAGGGACAACATGCGCATGGCCTGGCGTTCCACCACAGCGCGCGCCTCATCCGTGGCTCCCGTCGGCGCGCCGAAACGCACCATACTCACCTGGCCGGATTTGGCGCGATCCCACGCCATGGTGAATCCCGATGCCGAGGACATGTCCTCTTTGCCCGCGTTGAGGTCGTTGAAGGTGAGCACCACATCTTCCTCCTCGCCCTGTCCGGCTGCTACTGACACTGTGGAGGAAAACGTCGAATCCACAGCGCCTGACGGCGACTCGGGTGACTCGGAGAGTGTCGCGGCGTCGTCACCCGCCAGCGTCTGCTGCCTAAACCCGCTGGTCACCGTCACGGGGACGGACTGCTCAGGTGCGCCGGAAAACGCCAGCACTTGCTGTTCGCCCGAACCGGGGTTGGTGAGGGTGATGCGGGGGGCGTCGACAGGCAGCGAAATGGTCTGCTGGGCCGCGGCCGGATCCTCCGATGAGGAATTCGATCCACACGACGCCACCAGCAACGACGCGGCAACAACGCAGCATACAACTGACATGGTTCTTCGCACGACGATCAGACTACCCTCCCAGGTACAGTTTCAAATAGGAATAGCGGCCATTTTAGGGGAAGATGGACTACGTGACACGACCGAAACGGAGCTTTAGGCTCGCGATGCTGGCCATCGCCATCACCGTGGGCATCATCGATCAGATAACAAAAATAATCGTCCTCGCGCGGCTAGAACCGGGCGTGGCGTACCCCATCATTGGTGACTGGTTCCGCTTCTTTCTCATCTTCAACTCCGGTGCCGCCTTCTCCTTCGGGCAAGGTATGACCTGGATTTTTACCCTGATACAGCTTGGCTACATCATTGCCATCGCCTTCTACGCGCCGCGCATACGCACCCTGGCCACCGCCGTGAGCCTCGCGCTGGTTGCCGGTGGCGCTTTGGGGAACCTCATTGACCGGCTCTTCCGGGCGCCAGCGTTTTTTGTGGGGCACGTGGTGGACTTCATCTCTGTTGGGTCCTTCGCCATTTTCAACGTCGCTGACAGTGCCATCACCGTCGGTGTGGCGCTGTTCGTTGTGTCCGCCTTCCTGGATGCACGGCGGCACGGGGCTGCTGCTGGGAGCGAGGTGACGCGATGAGTAACCGTGAGAGTCGGCACCTCATGGTTCCTGAAGGGCTCGACGGCATGCGGGTCGATGCCGCGCTGGCGAAACTCCTGGGTATTTCCCGAACCGTCGCCGCCGAACTCGCGCAAGCTGGTGACGTGCTTGTCGACGGCGCGGTCGTCGGCAAGTCTGACCGGCTCGCCGCCGATACCTGGCTCGACGTCACCCTGCCCGCAGCCCCCGAACCGCTGCTGCCCAAAGCCGAACCCGTCGAAGGCATGGACATTCTCTACTCCGACGACGACATCATCGTGGTGAACAAACCCGTCGGCGTTGCCGCGCACCCCACCGTCGGCTGGGAAGGACCATCCGTGATCGGTGGACTCGCCGCCGCTGGGTACCGCATCTCCACCTCGGGGCCGCCCGAACGCAAAGGCATAGTCCAACGGCTCGACGTGGGTACGTCCGGGGTGATGGTGGTCGCCGCCTCCGAACGCGCCTACACCGTGCTCAAACGCGCCTTCCGGGACCGCAGCGTCACCAAAACCTACCACGCACTCGTGCAAGGGCACCCCGATCCGCTGCAAGGAACCATCGAAGCACCCATCGGGCGGCACCCCTCGGCAGGCTGGCGATTCGCCGTGACCACCGACGGCAAGCACTCCGTCACCCACTACAACACCCTCGAAGCCTTCCGCGAGGCAACGCTGCTGGAAATACACCTGGAAACCGGCCGCACCCACCAAATCCGCGTCCACTTCTCCGCCCTGCACCACCCCTGCTGCGGCGACCCCATGTACGGCTCCGACCCGGCACTGTCCGCGCGCCTCGGGCTCGACCGGCAATGGCTGCACGCCGTCAGCCTCGGATTCACGCACCCCGCCGACGGCCGCTACGTTGAATTCCACGCCCCCTATCCCGACGACCTGCAAGGCGCCCTGGATGTCCTTAGACAAGGTTGACAGGTTTCGCGCCGGGGTTGCTGTGCTCGCAGGGGCGGGGCTTATTGGGCTCGTCGGGATTATGGCGTGGCAATCCGGTGACCCTACTTCCTCTGCACCCACGCACTTCAATGGCGACAGCGTGGGCCGCAACAATGGCGAAAGCATAGAAGCCTACATCGCCCGCTGCCGCAACACGCGTATCGACGCCGCGGACTCCTTCGCCCTGGTCACCTTCACGCAGCCATTGGGGGCTAGGGAGGCGGCCGAGACTGTGGGGTCGGCTGGCTCTGGCGGGGCTGGAGTTGGGCGTGTGAGTGCAGTGGTGCCCTATGAAAACGCGCCCGTTGCCCTGCCGGAACCCGTTGCGGGGGCGACGCGCGAAGACGTGTTCCGACGCTGGGTCGGTGACGCGCCCATCGCTGGGTTGATCGTGTACACCGGCGGGTCGGCTAAGGAAAAAATACGTTCTGACCAGAGGGTTATGTGTGTTGAATCTTTGCCCGCAGATGCCGCGTGGGGGAAGTTTGGGATTAAGCCGGTGTTGTAGGGGGTTTTCATAAACCTCATCATTTTCTGACATCACCCCTCACAAAAGCCCAGGTCAAAAGGTGCTACCTGTCAGGAATTGAGGTACTTGACAAGGAAAGTACCTCAATCCCTGACAATCCCAACGTCACGCAGTGAGGCGGTGAGGCTGCCGCGGCGTCGTTAAGTGTGGTTAAGCGGTGGAACGGCGTGCCACAACAATGTCGGTGAGGTAAATGGCGACCGAGATCCAAATGATCACGAAGCCCACCCAGCGGATCGGCGTCAGCTGCTCATCCACCACGAACACCGCCCACAACATCTGCATCGTCGGTGTCATATACTGCAACATTCCGACCGTGGACAGGGGAATCAGCTTGGCACCCAGGCCGAACAGCAGCAGCGGAACCGCGGTCACAAGGCCGGCACTGATCAGCAGTGCCGTGTGCCCCGCGCCGAAACCCGTGAACGTGCTTTGGTGTTGGGTCGTCAGAAACACCAGGTACAGCAGCGCGATAGGGAAAAGCACCATCGTTTCCGCCGCGAGACTCGCCGCCGCCGAGACGTTCACGCGCTTTTTGATCAGGCCGTAAAAGCCGAAACTAAACGCCAGCCCCAAACCCAACAGCGGCGGCTGACCGCTGGCAATGGTGAGCATGATAACCGCACAGGCGGCAATGGTCACGCTGATTTTCTGCAGGTTACGCAGCCGTTCGCCAAGAAACACCATGCCCAGCAGCACATTCACCAGCGGATTAATAAAATAGCCGAACGCCGCATCCGACACGTGCCCCGAGTTCACTGCAATCACATACAACAGCCAGTTCACCGCAATAATTATCGACGCCGCGCCAATACTCAACCACGTACGACGATCCGCCGCCCGCAGCTCCCGAATCGCCTTCGTCGCGACAATCAAGATGAGCATGAACACGGCAGTCCACACCACACGATGCGCCAAAATCTCCAGCGGGGCTGCTGGCTTCAACAACGGGAAAAACGCGGCGAACGAACCCCAGATCAAGTAGGCCAGCACAGTGTAAAGCATGAGAATAGGATACTCGTGACGGGGGAGGGGAGAGATGGTGGGGAGTATTGTTGCGCGCAGGAGGATAGGAGGAGATGTCTTGATTACCCACGCTGAGTTAACTACGTATGTTGAGTCGGCGACGCGCAATGAATACTGGATAAACTACCCAGTTTACGAAGCAGGGCGGATCTGTATATAAAAGTCGGAAGATTTCTTTACTACTACTAAATCTACGAGGTCTACATCACCAATGCTTCCATTGATCTGATTGGGTCCACAGATACGTCAATCCTGGAAGATTGGTCGGTCGACTTTCCTGCTTAACCGCCGCTTCGTCGTGGCGATGGAGAAATGAGATTCTTGGCAGATGAGCATACCTTTAAGCCCCTGATAAAAATAACTAGTGACGAATTTTACGTGACTGAAGAGGTGCGGGATAGTAAGAAAATTCCTTATCCGTGCGGTAAGGATGATCGATTTAAGAAGTTGGTAAGAGATAAGGATGATAAGTTTAAAAGCTGATGAAAAGGGGACCGATCGCGTGACATGCAAGTAACGCTGATCACATTGCTAAGTGTGTGTTGCTGAAAGTGAACGAAAACGACACATAGCGTGTAACAAGAGTGCTTAGGCAAGCATTGTCAGGATGCTGGCTGAGGCAACGAGACCAAGCAAGCCAATAGCAACGCATTTTGGTGATCGATCAACGAATACTACAAGAAAAGCCACGGCATCCTTGATGTTTTAGAAGTAAACAAGCTAGTCTTGGATCCGCGTTTTATATATTTATGCAGGTTAAACCCTGCACAACCTAGATTAGCATAAGTAGTAATCTAACTAGAGCAACACATAACATGACTCCTGTAGCGAATAAGCGAATTGATGCGCGTATCAGAGCGGGGGCGACTTGGGGGTAAGATCATGCGGAATATGCGAAGATTGATGCATCTAGAAGTCTTAGTTACTATAATAAAAACATGGCGATGTTCAACGATAACAATAAACGTTGCACAGTATTTTAATAGATACGCAAAAATAAATACGCGAAAATTAGTCCACCA
>ERZ773267.1751-NODE-1751-length-11668-cov-37.396711_pt1 | contig 11668 bp, 10 predicted proteins | sample MGYA00511959_ERZ773267 | MGnify/ENA primary metagenome ERZ773267 (study PRJEB29015, sample SAMEA2738165) | human oral metagenome | biome: human oral; feature: human-associated habitat; material: saliva | place: China | collected 2240 ... | reverse complement strand
GCCAGGCTGGTGCAATGCGTCATGGTATTGCTAGAGCTCTTCTAGAAGCTTCTGCTGATTACAGACCAGTATTAAAGAAGGCTGGCTTCCTAACACGTGATTCCCGTGAGAAGGAAAGAAAGAAGTACGGTTTAAAGGGTGCTCGTCGCGCTCCACAGTTCTCCAAGCGTTAATTTGCTGGATTGGACAGTACAACAAACAAAGAAACACTTTGCATGTATTTGCAGGGTGTTTTTTTATATCTTTGAAGTGTTTAAAAGATTACACAGGCTTTAAGGGATTAATTCTAAAAATGGATCATTTTAGTAAGCAATATAGCATTATCTATTCCAATTGCTTACCTAAATGATGTATCAAAGTTTATGCCTTCAATATGATATATCTATTGTTTTGAGTAGATATTGCCTGCTTTATATCATACAAGAGTATATGATTATCTTTTTACACATGGTGAAAAGACGAAGTTTATATAGATATCTATTTATTGGCTGTGGGAAAGATACGTATATTTGTCTTGCCGAAATATAAAGTTACAAACATTATGAATCGTTTCAAAAGTTCGACCACCCCTCAATTTAATGGGAAAATTTCTAATTATTTTCTCTTATAAACTTGAGGTGGTCGAATAAATATTGTAATTTATAGGTGTAAAGTAATACTTTTTAGATTATTGAATTTCTAAAAGCCTTATTTTACACTGTTTTATATTGTTCTTATAAAGGATTAACGCTGAAGATATTTGTAAAATCAAGAAGTGGGTTAGTATAGTTTTATATTGTTCTTATAAAGGATTAACGCTGTTATAATTTTCTTTGATACTCTGTAGACTGCTACGTTTTATATTGTTCTTATAAAGGATTAACGCCTGTATAATGTCCATGAATATCGCTTGTGATAAAATATTTGTTTTATATTGTTCTTATAAAGGATTAACGCTTCTTTTTATCGCAATCAACTTTAAATCCCTTTTCGTTTTATATTGTTCTTATAAAGGATTAACGCATAAAGCTCTCGGTCTGCATCTTGTAGTGGTTTCCAGTTTTATATTGTTCTTATAAAGGATTAACGCTGTCCAACACGAAGGCGTTGAGTCGTTTCGCATAAAGTTTTATATTGTTCTTATAAAGGATTAACGCCATAATGGATGGAATCATTTTTTTATTGATTCGTTCAGTTTTATATTGTTCTTATAAAGGATTAACGCCCGAGAACAGCGACACTAACATAACACCCTACAAACAGTTTTATATTGTTCTTATAAAGGATTAACGCTTATTTGCTTTTACGATGAACATATCACCATATAACGTGTTTTATATTGTTCTTATAAAGGATTAACGCCTGTTTACTACTAATAACTTCATATTTAATTTTCCTCGTTTTATATTGTTCTTATAAAGGATTATTTAAATTCACAGTACTTTTGATATTAGTTATAATATGTTTCAAGATTATGTATAAACACATTTTGTAATACAGTTAAATGAGCAGTTGATATTGAACTGGTGGTTTAGTATACGATTGAATGGTTTACGTATCACTGTGAAAGCGCTATAATTTTTCTGACAAACTACTAATGAATATTAAGGGGGATAATTATGCAATATTTTTCATTTATTGGGACGGGCGGACCAAATGGTTATGATGAGATTAACTATTTTTTTGATGATAATCCATCAAGTCAAATAAAAAGCCAGTTTATTCAAGAAGCAATAATAAAAAAACATGCAGATATAGAGCACATATTTATTTTTGCTACAGAGACCGCAAGAGAAAAATATGGGAATTTCCTTCTAGAAAGATTAAATCCATATAATAAGCCCCTTGATTTTATTGCAACATCCGAAAACGATACATTTAAAGATTATGTATCAAAATTATTAAAGACAATGAAAGAGTCTGAGAAAATAATAATTGATATTACACATAGTTTTCGTTCAATTCCAATGAAATTGCTATTTGCACTTCGATATATTGAATTGACAAAAAATGTTCAGATTAAGCATCTATATTATGGAAGAAAAGTAGGAGATACTGGGGAAATAGTAGACTTAATTCAAGATTATGCGCTTCAAAAAATTTCTGAACTTTTATCACAATTTGATAGAACGTTGATGATAAACTCAACAGATGTAGATAATCTTTTTGCTCAGAAGGATGCGAGAATTGAGAGCTTTATTTCAGCACTTGCAAATTTTAATAAGATGATTGAACAATGTGAATTTGATAGAACTATAACGGTAATTCGCCTAATTATAGAATCATGTAATGGAATTATAAAGCGGAAAGAAAGTTATTCTTTGATTCAGCCAGTAGTAGAAAGCATCAAGAATAAATTTGCGATTTACAATAACTGTAATAATAATGTTTCTAGAAAAATTGAACTGGTTAAAGTAATCATGACACACAATCGTAAACAAGTTGCAATCACGTTTATTGATCAATTGTTTAGAGAGGAATTAATTCGCAATACTTTGATGCCAGATGATAAGAATTTTTCACTTGAAGCATATATACCTAAGAATTCGTTTGGAAGACATAAACAATTAGATGTTTATAAACTGTCAGAGTATTTAATCAAAAATACATATCGGATTAGAAAGGGTTTTGATTCTAGCGATAATGATAAATATTCTGAAGTCCTCTATGAAAAAGAGAAAAATATTCAAGCTGTCAAAAAAATAATTACACGTAAAATGTGTGATGGCATCAAACATTTTTATGGTGATATAAGAAATCACATAAACCATGGACAGTCAATCACGGGAGATGTAGATACTATAATGCATGATATGGTAGGCTATATCGAACTATTAGGGAAAAGAGAATAATAATCATGAAATATTCATTACTTGATATAGCATTTTCTGGTTTAATGCATGATATAGGGAAGTTTTATCAAAGGACAGATATATTTTCAGATTTAACAGATGCTGAGAAGGATCTTACACCAATAGCGAATGCAGGATATCATACACATTTACATAGTGGATATACTTCAAAGTTCTTTAGGAAATATCTAAAACGTTTTGATGGATTCGAACGAATTACAAGTTCTCATCATCTACCGAATACGGATGAGTTTTCTCGCATTCTAAAAGATGCGGATTGTATCGCTTCTGCAATCGATAGAAAAGACGAAGATAATGATACTGAAGAAAAAAATAGAACCGGTGCATTTCAAGTGATAAGACTGTCATCGGTCATGAGTGAAATAGATTTTGGTGAGGAACGGCATAATGCTAAGTTTAAACTAGAATCTTTTTCTTCAGGAGAATATCCGCTTGCAAACTATTCAATAAAATCAAAAGTGGATAGTGTAGATGAATATAAAAATCTGTGGAATAAATTTATAAACGATTTAAAAGATTCGGAAGAGGAGTTATTCAACGAGGATATAGCAAAATATAATTTTGATCGTTTATATTCTTTGTTATATGAATATGCAACATATATTCCTGCATCAACTTTTGAAGGAAATCAAACTTTTGTGAGTTTATTCGATCATCTAAAATTAACATCTGCAATCGCAAGTTGTCTCTTTTTAAATGAACCCAATAACAATGATTTTGTAATGCTAGAATTTGATGTTTCAGGAATACAAAAATTTATTTTTAAAGTAACTGAAGGAAAAGATACCAAACGAGGAATATCAAAATCATTACGTGGAAGATCTTTTTTGATATCAGCGATTACAAATTGTATTACATATAGTTATTTACATGAGTTTGGATTAACACAAAGTAATATCATTTTTAATACAGGTGGTGGTGCATTACTATTATTACCAAAATGTGATGGTTACAAAGAACGTATAGAAAAAGTATCAGATGTAATTCAAGCGTCATTATTAGAAATGTTTCATACTGATATTAATTACGTATATTCTTTTGTGGAATGCAATGCTGATGAATTGGAACAATTCAAAATTGACAAAGCAATTTCATTGAAAGCAATGTTAGAAGAAGAAAAATTAAGGAAATTTCATAACAGAATAGATGATAAATTTTTCTATCAATCGCCAGACAATGCATCGATATGCGTGATGTGTGGAAGCAATTTCGTTAAGAGGGATGGGGATAGATGTAAGGTTTGTGATAGTATCACGGAACTATCGGATTTCTTTGTCAAGCACGAAAAGATGTTCTTGCTATATGATTTCACAGGTGAGTATAAAGAGATTTTACACAACAGTGTTTGTATAGATATGCACTATATGCAAATGTATCTTATCGATAGCAAAGATGTTAGTTCATATAAACGGGTTATAAAACATGGCTATGATTATATAGAATCGATTAATCATTCCTGTTTAGGAAATACGCGTTGGATTGCTAATCTTGCTCCTCAGAAGAATAAAAATATATTGCCATTTGAAGATATTGCTGAAAACTTATTAAGCAAAGAAGAATATGGTGATTTGAAATTAGGGATTCTTAAAATGGACGTAGATAATCTTGGTGCTATATTTGCGTTTGGCTTAAGTAAAACTAGATCACTATCGAAGTATTTAACATTGAGTAGATTGATGGAAACTTTTTTCGGTTATCATTTAATTCATATATGTGAAAAGGTATCTAAAGAACTAATTTCAAATATTAAAGAAAATACTGATAATAATATGTTTTATATAAACTATGCAGGTGGTGATGATTTGGTTATTATTGGACCGGCATCAGGTATTCTGTTATTGGCAAAAGAAATAGATCATTCATTTCACAAATATACGAACAATAAAAATCTGAATATTTCCGGAGGCATCACGATTATGTCACCTTCAAAACCAATTCGATTGGGGATAAAGGAAGCTGAAGAGAATTTAAGTGCCTCTAAAAAAGTAAAAGGAAAACATGCAATCACATTGTTAGATAGAACAATAAAGTTAGAACGTTATGAAAATGTACTCGAAACAGTAAATGTATTCAAAGAATACATAGATAAAAAGTATATCTCACGTACTTGTTTCTATAATATGATGAGTATTTTGGATGTAAATAATATTGATGAATATTATCACAGTATTCCACTTTTGATGTATATGCTGAAGCGTAATGTTCTTAATGAACGTATTAGGTGCGAACTGAAAAAAGAAATTGCGACAAAAAATACAATTGAAGAAGTGTACGAATTGGTTGTTGAGATGAAACTTACTATTATGCAAACAAGGGAGAGTTAATTATGGGATATGATACTAGGAACAATAGATCATGGAATAACGGTGGTCAAGGAAGAAAGCAAAGATATATTACTGAACCAGAACCTCAGATAGAAATATCTTTGGCAAAATACTATTGCAATAAGGGACAAATGTTATTGCCAAATGGTACAGCCGATGTCTATGCTGGAAAGTTTAGAAGAATCACAAATCATCAACTTAGAAAGATTTTGGATCAGATAAAGAATTTTAAATCCCAGAGTGGTATAGAGAATTTCGAAAAGATTCGTAGTCAGCTCTTCTTCCTGTTGCCAATGGCTGCTTACAATGCTGGTAGAGATCGTAATTTAGAACCACTGTATGATTTTTTGCATCGACATATAAATGAAAAGAGCATTTGTGAGAAAAAAGATCTAGATGTTCTTGATGAGTTATTTACAAGTATTATTGCATATCATGCGTATCACAAACAAAAGGGGTAATTTTGTATGCTAAAGAAAATTTATGTAACAGAATTTGAAATGGAATTGCTTTCAGGATTGCACATTGGTGGCTCATCAGATAGTTTTGATATTGGTGGTGCGGATTCTACGGTAATAAAAAATCCCTTAACGAATGAGCCATATATCCCTGGTAGTAGTATAAAAGGGAAATTAAGAGCCTTATTAACTCAAAAATATGGAGTTTTAAATCACAATAAAACGAATATAGAGTTTGCAAATGATCAAAGCGGAAAAATATTATTAAATATTTTTGCACCAGTAGAATTTGATGAAAACAATATCCAAGTTACTAAAGCAATTTTCCGTGATGCTTATTTGACCGAAGATAGCAAAAATATGTTAGAAATGCAGCTTGGGCCAGGAATCTTTACAGAAATAAAAGCTGAAAATAGTATTAACTTATTAAATGGTACTGCTGCAAATCCAAGATTTATTGAACGTGTTCCAGCAGGTGTAAAATTTGTTGGTGAGATTATTTTGCAGGTATATGATGGGGATAATGAAGATGCTATGAAAGCTGGAATCAATGAGGCATTGGATTTATTAGAGCTTAACTATATCGGTAACAGTGGTACACGTGGATATGGAAGAGTAAAAATTAGCAAAATAAAAGACATGCAGGAAGTGAAATTCTGATATGAAAACATATAAGGTTGTTTTCTCATGCCAGTCTGCTATCAATGATCTTCCTAGTTCGCAAGCTATATTTGGAGCAATCTGTACAATTCTTTTACAAACAAAAGGTGAAGCTGAATTCAATCGATATATTAATTCTTTTAAGGAAAATAATCCGTTGTTGATACATTCATCCATGTATCAGGATAATATGTATCCGATGATAAAGAAAAATATTTTCACTACTGATATCGTGAATCAAATAATCGCTGATACGTCACCTATCGATAAAATCAATATCTTTGAAACATTAAAAAAATATAAAAAGATTAAATATATGTCATCATCCATTTATGAGAGGTATATTGGGAAAAATCAGTTAGATAACCTTCGGACAGATTTAGTGAAAAACAAAGATGATTTTACAATTGAGAATGGTATACTGCGTGATAAAAAGGATAATGAAATTTCAAATCCTAGAATGGTTTTATTGACAAGAAATGGCTTTCCGGAAAGTCAAAATGATAAGACACTTTTTTATGTCAACGCACAGTATTATCCAAAAGGCACAAAATTTTGTATCTATTTAAAAGCAAATATTTTGAAAGAAGAAATAGAATCAATATTTAAGTACTTTGATTATTTTGGCATTGGAAATAGAAGAACAGTAGGATTTAATAGTTTTAAATTTGACAAATTAGCAGAAATTGAATTCTTAAATCCGACAGACTATCGATTAATACTGAGTAAATTTATTCCGGATGTGAATGACTTTGATTACAGTAGTTCTTTCTATCAATTAAATGGGGATATTTATCGTTCTTCTAAAGAATATACAGGTGGCTTCATAAATGGAAAATATGTACATTTTTTAGAGGGTAGTTGGATGAAAGTGAATCAGAAAAAAGAATACTATGGAAGGATAATAGAGACCATGACAGAAGGTAAATGTATTTATCATTATGGTATTGGTTTTTCGGTATAAGTATGAGCACAGTTAAAATTATTACTCCAGTTCATATTGGAACGGGTGATTTAATAGAAAGCCTTTGTTTTCACCGTGTAAATAAATCGGACAAGTGGTATAGATATTCTTTTTCTGACTTAATTGGACAACTGCCAACACAAGTTGTATTGGATGAGAGATTATTAGGTGAATTAGCTAGGTACAATGTAAAGAAAAAGATGCTATATTCACCTTTTGAAAAATATGTTAGGTACGATGATATAAAACCTATATACGAGGTTGAATATTGTGGTGATAATTCGGGTGCTAAAGATATCCAAGAACAAATTAAAACGAATGGAAAACCATATATTCCTGGTTCATCCATTAAAGGTGCATTATTGCATGCATGGTTTTATTATGAGATAAAACATAATTTTAATCCAGTATTCATTGAGAAAGTTCTTAAAAAGAAGCGTATTAATTTTTTAGATTTTTTTGGAATTGATATAAAAATAGACAAAGGATATTCAACATTTATGAAGGACTTACAGTCTTGCATAATTTGTCATGATATATATTTTAAGAACATTGAGTTATTTAAGGCAATACGTGTGGGAAGTTCAAGTGATCGTGATCCTAATTTTGGAATATATGAAAGTATTCAATCTGGTCAAGAAATTCAAGGTGATTTATTTGTAATCGATTATGAGAAACTAAAAAAACTAGCCCTTCGATATTTAAGTACTGTAGATAGTAATAATAAATTAATATCAAAATTAATTGATGAGTTTGATTATGGTGTTTTTCTAAAAGCTTGTAATGAATATACAATTGATGTTTTAGGTACAGAAAGTGAAAAATCATGCATGGATATGTACGAATCCTATTATTGTTCAGGAATTATCCAATTCAATAATCAACTTTTTGAAATGCTGAAAGAAGTAGAAAACAACAAAGAAAAGAGTTGCTTCCTAAGGATTGGAAATTCTACAAATTACTACAATAAGTCAATTGCTTTACTGATTAAGAAAAAAGCTCCTTCTTTGTTTGAAACATACTTTGATCAGGCATTATCACCTAAGCAGAAAGCAAGTTCGAAAACAATTCCTAAAACAAGAGTAATTTTTAAAAATGATAATCTGATTCTTCCTCCAGGATATATAAAAGTGACATATGATTAAACATACGCAAGTGATTTTAACTTTTCCTTTAGGTGCACAGTTTCACGATGGTTTTAGCATGCTGCTATATAAAAAGTTAGTACATTATATTAAAGATTTAATGTGCTTTAATATTAGCTGTAAGTGTAATGACTGTGAACATCATTCTCAATGTCGCTACTATCATGTGTTTGGTGAGAATTTTGCTGGGTATCCTGGAATTATCATTAAAAATGATTTGTTTGAGAAAAAAATATACCAAAAGGGTGAACAGAGGGTTATAGACTTTTATTTTGTTGGGGATGTTGGCTTATATGTAGACTATATAGAAATATTTTTTAATTCTTTGAATCAAAAAATATTTGGGAATTTTTTCTATTTAAATTCTATTTCTACAAAGGTCATACAGCCTTCTATCATCAATCATAACTTTGTCGCGAATTTTAGTACACCAATCGAAACATATGAAATCAGTGAATGCTATAATCGGATGGTTCAATATTACAATCAAAAATATAATAGTCGTTTCATGTTGATGGATGAATTATCACAGATAATAAATCCTAAGAAAGTTGAGTGGTCGATATTACATTTTGCTACTCGTACAGTTTATGTAAAAGGATATATTGGCAAATCATGCATGCAAGCAAATGTTGATCAACGATTGCTCACAATCGGAATTGGTAAATATAATTATATTGGAGGTGGTCAAGTTGAGAGTGAAGATTGAATTAATAGGAAAACAAGTGAGAATTCCTATAAACTACCAATCATTGCTACAGGGCTTGATTTATAGCATGTTCGACAAAAAAGAATATGGTTTTTTTCTACATGAAAAAGGCTATAGACTAGATGAGAAAGTTTTCAAAATGTTTGTCTTTAGCAATCTTTATGGAAAGTATCAAATTGTAGATCATGACCTAATATTTGAAGATAAAATCTATTTTTATGTTGCTTCACCTGTTGAAGAATTTGTGCAGAACTTATACCAATTTTTCGTAAACAATGAAAGGGTTGTTATAGGTAATAACATTCTAAAAATTTCAAAAGTTAGTTTTGTTGATGCTATGTTTTTTACAGGAGAAAAAGATGTAATAATTAAAACAATTTCTCCGGTAGTCGTGTATAAAACGGTTGAGAAATTTGTTAACTATATTCAACCTTCCGATGCGGAATTTGAGACGTATTGCTATCGTAATTTATGCAAAAAGAACGCTGCATATAAAAGTATAGTAAAAGAACTTGTTTTTAAAATAAATGAAGTAAAAAAACAAAGAAAACGACTTGTACATTTTAAAAATACATTCTATTTAGCATATGATGTAGAATTATCAATTCACACAAATTATGAAACACTGTCTTTTTTACTTGATACAGGATTATCTTCAAAGGGGTCAGCTGGTTTTGGAATGGTAGTTGTACAAATATGAAAAAGGTATTTTATTTATACAAAAGCGGTATATTAAAATGTCAGGATTATTCTTTGATTTTGGAAACAAAGACAAGCGTCGATTATATTCCTATTGAGCAACTAGATACAATTATTTGTTTTTCTGAGGTAACACTTAATAAGAGATGTCTTTCATTATTGAATAAGAAAAAGATATCAATACTCTTCTATAATTTCTATGGGAATTATATAGGCAGGTTCACCCCTAAAGAGTATATTAATGGAAAAATACTATTGGAACAGGTACATGCATATGAAGATTTTGATAAAAGATTATATATAGCCAAAACTATACTCAAAGGTTCATTGCATAACATGTTATCATTGGTAAAATATTACCGAAAAAAAGGGAAAGAAGTTAATGGGATAATTGATGAATTGGAAAAATGTGATTCTGAAATTGTTGACTGCAATTCTATAGAATCACTTCTTTTAATAGAAGCAAAAGCAAAGCAATTTTACTATAAACTATTTGATATTGTAATAAATGGTGAAGATTTCATGTTTGAAAAAAGAACAAAAAATCCGCCTGAGAATGAAGTGAATGCAATGATAAGTTATGGCTATGCAATACTATATGGTATTTATCTTGCAATATTAGATAGAAGTAGTTTATTTCCTCAGATAAGCTTTATTCATAGTTTAAGTAAAAACTCAGATTCACTTCAGTTTGATCTTGCTGATGTTATGAAGCCCATATTGATAGATAGGCTTGTTTTGAGGCTGATTAGAAAGAAGCAAATAACGAAATCTCATTTTGATTGGAAAGATAACAAAGCGTGTTTTTTGAATAACTATGGGATTAAAGTTTTCATGAAGGAATTTGATATATTGATGCAATCAACAATAGAATATCATGGGAAGAGATATAGTTATCGTTCACTGATTTCTAAAGAAATTCATCAACTTTCAGAATATCTTAAAGGTAATTTGAAAACGATGCATCCTTTTATACTTAAATGGTAAAAGGTGATTCCAATTGGTAAGAGGGAACGAATATGTATATGGTTTGTGTTTATGATGTTGATGAAAAAAGATGTGTAAAGGTAATGAAGGTGTTAAGAAAGTACTTGTTTCATATTCAAAAATCAGTATTTGAAGGGAGTCTTACACCAAAATCATATAAAGACCTATTATGTGATTTACGTAAAGTTTCAATCGAAACCGATTCAATTTTGTTTTATATATCTTATAATGAAAAACAAATGTATAAAGAATCGTTATATAGTACTTGTGAGCCGATGAATATTCTGATTTAAAGAATAATAATTCGACCACCCCTTTAAAAACAATAATTATTTATGATATTTTCCAGCGGAAATATAGAAGTGGTCGAAGAAATAATGTATTTCATAGATATATATAATCACGATTTCGCCCATTATGCATTTCAAAATAACGATTTCCACACGGTTTTATATTGTTCTTATAAAGGATTAACGCATAGCCGCCGCTAGATTACCGTTACGCCCATCTCTGTTTTATATTGTTCTTATAAAGGATTAACGCAATTTCTTTCGTAAAACGCAAAAATAGGTAGCTATAAGTTAGTTTTATATTGTTCTTATAAAGGATTAACACGTGTATCTCGCTAGCTACCTAATTTGTAATAATGTTGTTGGTATCTATTTTAGGTTTTGCGGCTGCGTTGATTAAGAAGAATCAACTATCTAGATAATGTAGTTTATAGAAAGAAAAAGCGCTTAGCAGTGAAGTGTGACTGTTAATCGCTTTATTCGTGTTATTTTAATTTCATTTTTCGTAGATATAGTTGATAGAGGTATACACCAATACAAGTGCCGATGGTATTGGTGATAACATCACTCACGTCGCTAA
>ERZ773267.1750-NODE-1750-length-11669-cov-17.934820_pt1 | contig 11669 bp, 17 predicted proteins | sample MGYA00511959_ERZ773267 | MGnify/ENA primary metagenome ERZ773267 (study PRJEB29015, sample SAMEA2738165) | human oral metagenome | biome: human oral; feature: human-associated habitat; material: saliva | place: China | collected 2240 ... | reverse complement strand
GGGAGTGAGTCGGTGCTCGGTGTACTTCACCAAGCACCGCTTTAAGGGGTCTTTCGCGTAGGCGAGGCGGGACGCGATGTCTTTGGCAACGAATGCGGAATTGTTATTGAGGCTGGCGGCGTGGATGTGTACGACTGGCGCCACAGAGCGGTAGTGGCGGATGACCGGGACAGGCATCGGGTTCTCCTTTTCAAGGGTTGGAAGGGGTCTCAAGTTAAGAATACCCCGACGCTTTGGCCGGGGTGGGTGATTTTGGCTACTTCAGGTGGATGGCGTCACGTCCATTCGTTTTCCTTGTTCTTCTTCTCAGTATCCACACCGACAAGATACAACTCGAAGCCCTCGCCGTAGAAGCCGTTGTCCTCGTAGCCTTCGAGCGTGAGGATTTCCTTGGCCTCGATGTCGGATTCGGTGTACACGAAAATCTTGACGCGGGTGTCGCAGTCTTCCTCGTAGTTTTCGTCGTAGTTGAAGGTCTTCTCTTCCCAGCGTACGTCGGTGATCGCGGAGTCCGCTTTGTCGATGCGCTCGATCCACCAACGGCCCGCCGTACAACCGCCGCAACCTTCATTTGGTACAACGTACAGGGTGGCGCCGTTGTCTAGAACGAGGCCGGAGTTGTCGTAGCCTTCATCTTTCACCTCGACGATCCGGCGACCGACCAGGAGTTCCTTAAGCAGGTTGGGGTTGATCGCCGAGTACTCGAAGCCTCGGTCGTAGTCGTCGTTCCACTGGTTGAACATCATGCAGCCCCTGCGTTTTCCTGGTTACTTGGCTCAGGGGTCAGGGTGATCGTCGGGACTTCGCGAGGCAGGTTGCGGGTTTCCGGCTTGGCGTCAACCCCGGCGCGGCGGTGAGCCCAGTCGCAGTCCACGGCCTGCAGCTGGAAGCTTCCCGGCGCGTAGCTGTCCTCTTTGGTGGAATCGAACTCATCAAACATGATGCACGTCACTTCGGAGCCGTCGTCGAGTTTGACGTTGTGCTCGCGGGTTTGTGGCGTGATGTCGAGGTCGGCCTTTGAACACCCGGCCAGCGCGAGAATCGCGGCGGCGCTGGCTGCGGCCACGGCGGTCACTTTGGTGACGGCGTAACCGAGTTTGGTGGCTTTGTGGGTGTCGGTGGTGTGACGCGGCTGGTAGCCGTGGCCTTTGAAACGGCTGGGGTGAGCCTGCATGGAATTAAGACGGTGTGTCATAGCTTAAGCCCGCTTTCTCGATCTTCTTCTGGAGTGCTTGGGTACGGTCTGCTACATACTGCAGAGCCTTCGGGGTTTTGGCCGACTTCTGTAAAGAGCGGATGTCGTCAATCTCTGACAGGACGTCGAACTTGACGCGGTCCAACTCTAGGGCCTTTTGGAGGCTGTCCGTGTTGATGGACGCCGGTGAGAGGCAGTCGTCAGCGGTTGTGTTGGGGTTGTTGAACTCCAGATACGGGCCGACCAACGCGGCCTTGACGATGTCGCGGACTTCCTCGTAGGTGAAATTCTCGTCCTCTACGGCGAGTTTCAGCGGAACAGTCACCTCGACGGTGATCTGAGCGGAAGCTATCACTTCCTCGACGAGTTTACGAGGTGGGTGCTGGTTTGGTGGTAGGGTTTCCGGGAACCCGGCTTTCCACCTGGCTTCCGCGAGTTTCTTGACCGTCTCACGGTCGAAAAATACGCTCATTTCCCCTCCTTCACGGGGTTTGGTGTGGTTTTGTGGGTGTTTGAGTTGATGGTCAAATCGCGCAAGGGCTTGGTTTGGTTACGGCACCAATGCTGCGGCAGCGGTGACGCATCGACATCAGAGAGGCATAGGCGTGGAATTTCACGCGCAATGCTTTGAGTTGTTCATGGCTGATGTCGAAGCCCTTGTGTTGGTTGTCGAATGCGATCAGGGTGTCCAAAAGGTCGCCACCGGTCTTGTCGGCTAGGCGCTTGAAGTCCGCGTCGGTGGCCTGGCACAGTTCGTGTGTGACCAGATGGCCAACGGTGGCACCTTTAAGATTCTTCAGCGCCGGAAGGGCTTGTGATCCGTACCACATTGTTTGGTTGTCTGGTCCGGTCAGCGCAATCCGGTTGTTTCGGTCGTCTACGGCGATAACTGTGCACTCGTGCGGACGGCCTGTCTTGCTGACAAAAATGACCTTTTCACCCTGGCGGATGCCGAGGTCTTCGGCTTTTGTTTCCATTCCTCCTCCTCAGAAGGCTTCTTTGCAGTTGTTTAGTAACCGCTTGGTTTTCTTAACATCTATCTTATCGGCTACGTCGCCGTCAAACAAGTCGATGTTGGGGCTGTGCCCGAAAAACAGCTCTTCTGGGGTGGCCCGAGAGAACTTCGGCCCCGGGGGTGGAGGTGATTTTTTGCTCATAGTTATAGTTTATCGAGGCCGAAGGTGGCCTCGACGGGGTGTGGTTTGGCTGGGTGTTGGCTAGTTCAGCGGCGGAACGACGACGTCGGGTTTACCGGCGAGCATTTCGTGCAGGGGGAAGCTCGACAGCGGCGCTCCGGTCGGATGCAGGGCCGGGAGTTGCTGGATGACTGCGTGCGCGATGACATCGAGGTACGAGACAATAGTTAGGATGATCATTCGAAGTTGGCCTCCATTTCATTAAGAAGGTTGCTGGCGGTGTCGACGCCTTTGATGTGGATGAGCTGATCGGGGATATTGCGGCCTGTGGCCTGGGTGGCCTCGTTGATTTTCTCGAATTGCTGCTTGACGAAGTCTTTGCCCCAATTAAGGGTACCGAACTGCTCGATGGCAGCCGCGGTTGCGTGCAGGGGGAGAGGCTTCTCGGTCCACTGCGTGTCGATGACAGCGGAGCCATCCAGCCTGTTGAAGAACGTCAGGTACGAGTGGTCGTCGATCTCAGCGGCCCGGACAGGGGTCTGCGGTGTGATGAGGGCCCGGTGGGAGCTGTTTAGATGGCGGGTTTCCTCGTCGGAGCCGGTGATCGTGGCGTCCAGCATGACACAGGAAAGGAAGTTAAGGAAATTATCGCTTTCGTTGCCTTTGTCTTTGTGCGGGAAGCCGATTTCCGTGTCGACGGCGAGAACGCCGGTGAGCCGGGTCCGGTAGAAGTCGCCGTCTAGGAGGAATGAACGAGAAACGCGAGACGTCGAGCCGATAATGAGGGTATGGTCCAGGACGGATTCGTCGACGAGAGTGTACTGGTCGATGGTGGACCTATGGAGCCAGCTGTCCTTAATGCGAGCGCAGCGGAACACAGTGGAGTCGTCGAGTTCAGAGCCGAGGATTACGGCTTCAACTCCGACGTGGCTACTGGTGATTGTTGACCCAATGACGATGGCGCCTTTGTGGATGAAGGAGTCTCTCGTAACGGTCGAGCCAACGACAATCGCGGATTCGTCTACATGAGAGTTCTCATCAACCATGCCGCCGACAATCATGCCATCCGTTGTGCGGGGGAGATTGTCGAGCCGGAACTCTTCGGGTATGCGGTAGGTGATGACGGAGAACGCCTTGCGGACTTGCTCCTCCGTGTAGAAAAGGGTTTTCATGTGTAGTCCTCCTCTGGACTTCTGGGTTTGGCACTTTTTGTGCTCGAAGACGAGTTTAGCGGAAGGGAGGAGGGATGTCAACTCTAGAGTTGGGTAGGAATAGCGTTTATTTGCGTTTAAACGGCGAATGGGGTAAGTTGAAGGGGTCAGAATTGTCTTTTGGCTAGGAGGAGCCATGCTAGAAAGAATTGAAAAAGGCACAGATGACTGGGAGTACCTGGAGATCCTGTGGGACAAGTGGAAAGAGAGGCTTCGGAGCCACCGACTGGACATGGCCTGGTTCAACCTAGAGTCGGCTTTAGTGGGTAGAGACGCCTACTTCAAGCTGAACAAGGCGGATAATGGTTCGTATGTCTGCGGAGGGGTCGTCATTGGGGACGGCTACTTTGATAATCGAATCCGAGTTTCTGAAGGTTCTCTCGTGATCGGCTCCGACGTCGCGTCGACGAGCGGGAAGGAGTTCGTCATCGACGGATACATAGAAGAGTCTTCGGTCACGGATTCCGCCGTACTCGACAGGTCCGTGGTTGTGAGGTCAGCTGTTGATGACAGCGTCATTCGCGACAATTCGTGCGTCGCCGGAAGCTACATCTCCAGCTCAGTGATCGAGATAAGCACGACCGAGTCCACTGTGGTGAAGGATTCTCGGGTAGGACGCTCTTCTGTGGCACTAAGTGCGCTTCTTGAGTCGGATTTGTCCACGAGCGGATGCACTTTTGGGATCGTCTATTGCTCATCGGCGCATCGAGCTCGCCTAGCCGGAAGGAAAGAGGTGGACGGAGCTGTTGTGTTGAGCGAGGTTGATCTTCGTCTGGGATTGGTTGGGCTAGATGGCTTTATTAAGGAGACCAGGATCGGGCCGGGCACAGGGATTATTGCGAAGTCTGAAGGGGGTGTTGAAGAGGTAATAACGGTTAAGGTGACCGACGAGGTTCCGTCCGGGGTGTTCGCAGCAGATGGGCTGGCGCTGGTGTCTGTTGGCGGTCGGAACGGAATGGTCGGCTTCGACTTCCGCGAGCGGCGCTGGGTTTCGAGTGGCGAGACGGGGTTGGTGAAGGATGTTTGCGACTACGTCAATGAAGACTTAGAGGAGTACGAGGAAGAGCTAGACGAGAGCGGTCTTGGTGCGCGTCTCGGTTTCAGGCTGATGAGCGGTCAGCTCGCGAACTTCATTTCCGGTCTTGAGGCTCTAGGCTTCGACCGTGATTTGCGGTTGAGGAATCGGAGGTAGGGGTAAGAGAAGCAGAAACCCGGCTTTACGCCGGGTTTTGTTTTGCCTTAACGACCCCCAGGTGCCGTAGCCCTCCTGGGGGTCCGGTCTTGGCTGTCTTGGGGACGAGGAGTCCTTACGAGGGCCAAGCCGCATGTTTAGAAGTTTGAAGTTTAGCGAGGCCGGGGAGCCTCGACGGTAAGCCTTACTGAGGGGGCAAGGTGTCCGCCTTGATGTCTTCATTGTAGCAGGGTTTAAGAAAACCCCCAGCCAGAGTGCCCATGCCGGGGGTTCAACAAGAAACACGCAAGTGAATCTCACCATAACAAAGGTGCCGAGGTAATCAATCCCAGCAATTTTTAGAGTCGCGCAGCAGTGGTTGGATGTCAAGTTTATGCCCCGGCGCGCTGTGTTGTAGTGGTTGGGTGCAGGCAGCTTCCGGGGCCTCGGGGATCACCCAAGTACTTCGGCATCAACGGTGCCAGTATGCCTAGAGTATAGCGCCTGCATCTCGTCGCGTACAACTTTCGCGGAGACTGTCTTAGGAGCAGCGGCGCGGAGCTGGTTGGTTCGTGTAGCGGCGGCCTCGCCTTGCGCCACAGACCAGCGGAGTTGTTCGCGCGCCAAAGGGGTGAGGCCGTACATTTTGAGGATTTCCTGGTGCGCCTTCTGCGCCTTAATGCGGTCGCCGAGCTTATAGAACGGGTTCAGGGACTCCTGAAGGAGAGCGGCGGCCTGGTACAGGGTGTGGATGTCGCTGGCCAGCCACTCACGGGTCATTGGGGACAGCCAGATCGAGTCCCACCAGTCCTGCACGGCTTTGAACCACTCGCCGTCCGCGGGGTCGACTTTGTCTGCGAGCGGAATGAAGTAGTCGTGGTAGTCGGGGAGAGGTGGGATGTCGGAGGGGCTGGCCTCGACGGGGGTTAGGATTTTGACAGCGGCCTTCGCGCCTTTTTTGGACGGGCCACCGGCTTTGCGTGCGCCTCCACGTGCCATGTTGTCTCCTCAGACTTCCTTAAGACTCGTTAGTGATGTTTACTCACTAGTGATGTTTGCACCGAGTGCAAAATTGCAAACTTTGTGAAATTTTTCATAGTAGTTAGTGTGAATTTGACACTAAGTCCAATATTCCAGTATAAGCAGGGGTTTCTTGGATGCATACCTAAGCCGGTTTTCTGAACTGTCGCAGACTCTAAAGTGCAGCACCGGCCCGACCTGCGGAAACGCACCCGGGAGGGGGTACCCCTCCCCCTGCTTCTACCCTGATTATAACACGCACGAAAAAACCCACTCCAGAAATGGAGTGGGTAGAACATCTTATGCGTCACCGTGAATAGTATCCATCGCGACACTTACGCTGCAGCGCCATTAGCCCTGGCGCGTCTCCATCACTTCCCGAACCGTCACGGTGGCCGTCTAGGTAGCCGCGAAAGTATTCCGCGCTCACGCAACCACCATCGAAAATGATGGTGCCGCTATTACCCTTATTCTTTTCGTCACGTGACGTTTCCAACCTTACAGAATCCTTAGAGTCAGCCAAGACAGCCTTAAGAATTATCCCCACCGATCCCGATACAACAACCGAAACCAGCACGACAACGCCGAACCAAAGTGCGCCACTCATATTAATCACTTAAACCTTTCTTATGTTCTTATTATACTTCTCTTATCTTTTTGTTACCCTCATATAACCCCTAATCTACCCTCCATCTCATTCAATGCACCAACCACCTTGCGCCACTCCATCAGCACACGATCAACGATAAGACCATCACACTCACTATCAATATCAACACCGATACCAACATAGCCGATAACACCATTTGCTATTTCTTCTGGTATGCCTGTACAACCCCTGCATACAACCCCCTCATAGAACCCCCTACCCTCAAACCCCCCACTACGCCATAGTATTTCGTACCAGCGTACACCACTTACAACATTAGCAACAAATGCACCTAGGCCATAGCTGTAGCTTAGGGTGTCCACAGAACCCCCTCCACAGAACCCCCTACACCCCACCGACGTGGGGTACATCTGCGATACCACATTGAACCCTTGCAGGGAACCCCCGTCATACACACGCTTACCCATGACTACGCCTCCCCCTCAATTTTCAAGCCGTCCAAACCAACGACGCGCGCCGAACGGATCAAGTGCAAATCGTTTTCCTTGAACAGCTTTTCTAGGGGCAGCTCCACCCCTCCATCAAAATTAATCCACCCGTCACCATACTCAACCGCTGCAACAATGCCACGAGTGTATTCTGGTTCGTCATCAATACGATCCCACTTCGCCACCACAAGAACAAACTCACACGCGACAGACAAGGCCACGCGCCGAACGTCTTCTGACACGTCACCAAAACCAATGACACCAACCAGCTCACCCTCAAATGCTGAAACATCAACTTTCTTTACGTCCACCCGTGTGGGCGCAAGTTCGCCATAGTCATTTTCGACAATGGCCCATGCTTCCTTGCGCTCCCATTCATCACCGTCGAAACGCTCGCTCAAAACCATGTCGCCGCTCATTTCATCGACGGTAAACGTTTCGATTTGGTGGCCATCCAGGTACACCCGCGTCATTTCCGGGTAGTCCCACGCGTCTTGCATGGCACCCGCGCGGTATATCTCTCCATACCGACCAACTTCAATGGCGTATGCCGTGTCACGAAAATCAGTGTCTTTTAAATAGGTCATTTCGACCCCTCCATCTTTCTACGTCTTCTCTGCATCTTTGGGGCACACCCTAATTTTAGCGCGTACCCCTTTAAACGTCAACCCCGACCCCACCCGCGTCATTGTGTTCTACATCACCATCAGCCCTAGCTCCATTTCCTCCATCAAATCCTCCTCATACACCAGCATGTCGCCTACCCAAACATATCCGCCGATATCGAACACCCATTCTGTTTGGGCGCAACCCGCACCATCAAATCCACCTACAACTTGATCCCACATTTTCTACACCTTCCATTCAAATAGTGCTGCTTCCGCTAGCACGTCGATCATTTGGCCCCTGTACTCACACAAAGCACTTTCTCGCGCGAGCATTTGCGGCAGATACTCCACCACCAACGCATTGACTTCCGCTTCGTCCACTCCATCGTCTTCCGCTTGACAGCGCCATTCTGCTACGGTGTCCAGAACGGTGTCATGTGCGCACCCTATGACATAGTCCATGTCGCTCATTGCTTCCTCACGGGCACCCGTGTCCCACCATGCAAAATCGGACGCCATTACCGGGTAGAAAAACAGCTCATCGTCACGCTGCATTGATGTTTCTTCATACCAGTTTTCAGGATCAATGCTGTAGTTCGCCTGAAAGTCTGACCAAATGGATTCCGCTTTGTAGTGCAGTTCGTTTGCTTTGGCGCGTGCCGACTCATTAAGTCGCATTACTGCACACCCCCACCGACGAAAGCAGGCGCGGTCAGACCAAAGGTTTCCGACACAGACATGGCGGCATTCACCAGCGTAGAATCCTCACCAAAGCCCCATAGGTCCATCGCGGGTACGTAATCGTGCGTGGTGACCATGTGGACTACGAACATAACCAAATCGAACAACATTTCAAAAACCCTTTCGGTTTTCAGATTTTCCACCGCGTTTCGCGATGTTCGCTCCCTTTGAGCTTGTACCTAAATAATAACTCAAACCGCGCCATTATTCAAGTCAGACCCCAAGGGGGCACCCCTTTTCAGGGGTAGCCCTCCCCTATGACTCTAGCTCACCAGCGAGAACCCTAAGAGACTCTGTCGCGTAGGTCACCGTAAGGCGTTCCAGCGCCATAGCCGCTAGCCTTGTGAAGACCATCGACAAGCTTAGATCCTCCCCTACACCAGCCTCCATTGCAATTCCTGGTTCGTCTACCAAATTGTCTATTTCATCAAGGCCAATGGCCGAAATGATCGCAATCACGTCCGCGTAGTAGATGCACGTATTTTGCGCTTCCTGGTACAGGTAATCAAGCGGGTAATCCCCTGATTCAATATCGTCGATCAAAGCTTTCACGCTCTTGCGTGTGGATTCTGCCACGTCAGACCATTCTTCCACAAGGTCTGGCCGGAAAATACCCGCATACTCCGACACGCATTCCTTTACTACGTCTTCCACGTCGTAAAGCCCTGCATCTTCCAGCTTGCGCGCGATACGCACAAGGTGACTTTCGTCACTTTTCAGCATCAACTCATGGATTTCACCCTCACCCAAGGTAATTTGCGGGTTTTCTTCCAAATCGTCGATTAAATCCTGCACCCGTGCCGCGTCTTTGCCGTCACACTCAAAGCCTTGCACGCGTACACTTTCGACCAAATCCAGGCAGAAGCCCTCACTCATAAGGTCGCTGATCCCCAAAAGCGGATTCTCGCGCTCAATGCGCAAATCGGTCAGCGCGTCTTCTAGCTCACTTCGTACAAAATCGACCCATTCCGAAAACGCCTTGTCGGTCACGTATTCTGCGCGAGCAGTAAGACCAGACCACGTTACGCCTAGCTCCATCAGTCGATCGTGCGCATAGTCAATCCATGAATCAACCTCCCCATTTTCGCCGAAAAGGATATCGTCAGTGAGGCTTGCGGCTTCTTCGTCAAAGAATCCGTCAGGGTACGCACGTGACAGCGCGTCCAGCAGCTCACCATCGAAAGCCTCACGCACGGCTTCCTCAATCTCGCCATGAGCAGTTTCGACGGTTACGACACCCTCCACCGCACTCACTTCGGGTTGTGCGATTTGGCCACCCAATTCTGTGTATGCGCGCCATAGGCTATGCTGCAGGTTGCGTGCCACCACCTTGGTTAGGTCTTCCAGCTCATACCAAGCGTCCGACCAACCCTTGGTTTCGATAGCTTTTTGAACATCAAACTCAATACGCATTTTGCGTCTCCCTTGAATAGTGACCTTTTCGGTCTGCTTTCTGGTCCCTTTGACCATCTACCTAACACTATATCTTCTCTGTCGTACAGTGTCAAGTGAAAGACTAAGGGGTTACCCCCTTTCGGGGGTTCCTCCATTGTTTCCGCTGGTTAGATTAGTTGTTGCACGGGGATGTTTGGCTCATTCCACCCGTCAGAATCAGGTGTGAAAATGACGCTCCCCGTCACACGCTCCCATTCAATGAGGTCAATTGCTTCTTCGCTGATCGTGAAATGGGTCACGTGTTCGCCTAGTTGGACGTCTACGGCACGTGAAATATCCCACAAGTAGCCGTCAGCCCAAGCGCAATATGCTTTCAGGAAGTTTTCTGATGTCAAATCACTACATGCCGTGTCGCTGATGAAGATTACAACACCGTCACGTGATATTAGCTTATCCGCTGCATCTTCAAGTCCTTGTGACCTGTACCACCCTTGCGGCCCCTGGTAGAAAACCGCAATTTCGTCACCCTCCAGCCCCGCTTGCAGGGTTTCATCGTCCACCAAATCCTCAATGTGCCGCATATCACCCTTGTTGCTCATTCTGATGTAGCCACGATCCACAACGGCCACAGTGAGCCATGTCGGATCAGGGAAAATTTCATCGATGTATGTTTGATACGTGGACATTTCGGCTTTGAAAATCTCCCCGTTATGTGCCGCCACGAACAAGGGGCCAAAGTTGTCTTCGTTAGCCCTCACCCATTGACCATTGGTTTCGATTCCCTTTGGTTCGCTGTACAGCCCTTGCGACTCGGCTATACTTGCTTTGATGTTGCTTACCTGGTACATTTTCGGTTCTCGCTTTCTGCCGCTTCTTGCGGCTTTTGGGGTGTTCGGCGTTTCGCTGACAATGATCAATTTACGCACCCCGTCAACCTTTGTCAAATCTCCTGGTTAAAGCCTGTTTTTGATCGTCGAAAAGCGCGCTTTTAGCCACGCTAGCTAGAGCTGCACGACACGACACTTTAGTGTCAGTGTCTACGCATGTACACACGCGTAAGCGCGCGTAAAAAACCACGCTTGACCTGCATGTTTGACACTAATAGTCTATATACATATACTTGCATTAGTTCCGAAAGGGAACCGCTGACATAGACAGAGATAGATACTAAATACCGAAAGGGTATAAATCATGAAGAACATCTACTTTAGGGACCATTGCCGTAGGCAATAGGTCCACTACGTCGTTTGTGATATAGACCACAAGACGAGCTATAGTCTTGGAAGTGTCTTAAGTCACAGACAAAACGAAAATGAAAACGTTTTCTTTTAATCAATCTCACCAATTTGTACCAGGACTGATACCCACTCCATCTAAAACGTCACGTGACGTAATCAAACCAGATACTTGTACAAGTTGTACAAGTATCAGATACCCTACGAGTACGCGAAAATATATGAGACCTACATCACGTCTCTATCGGTTTGACTTTTTCCGCAGTCTATGCGGTAATTAAGCCATGTCGTTTACAGAAACTGAGAAAGAGTTGCTGCGGGTGCTCAAACACGCCGTAGCCGACATGATCAAGAATCCGCAACCAAACCGACCGGAGGGCTACCCAAAGCTCAAATGGCAGATGGTGATCCCAGAGGTGCGAGCCCTGTTGTCCGACCCACAACACCGCGATCGCGATTTGGCGATCCGTCTGCGCAAAGACCCGAAGCGGTTCACCGTCATCCTGAAGCGGGAGCAGCAGCCGTACGCGGTGATCGCGCAGGTTGAGGCGGTCCTGAAGGGGGCCAAACCCGACAAAAACGACGTCGCCGAGGGCTTTTTGGGTAACATTACTACCTTGGCCGACGAGGCGATTGTTCCGCCGAAAGACCAGGACTACAACCTGGCCGTCAACTTCTACGCGTACAGCGACGGTCACCGCGTGCCGGACACCGGAACGGTTAAACTGAAGCGCGGCGCGTTCGGGGCCGACTTGTTCCATCACTGGTCTGAGATGTAGCGCCCAAACTGCGCCCACCACAAGAGCGCCCAAACTGCGCCCAAACTGCGCCCACCACAAGAGCGCCCAAACTGCGCCCA
>ERZ773267.1743-NODE-1743-length-11694-cov-2.858923_pt1 | contig 11694 bp, 9 predicted proteins | sample MGYA00511959_ERZ773267 | MGnify/ENA primary metagenome ERZ773267 (study PRJEB29015, sample SAMEA2738165) | human oral metagenome | biome: human oral; feature: human-associated habitat; material: saliva | place: China | collected 2240 ... | reverse complement strand
GGAGAGACGAAGAGGAAGGGGAAGAGGAGGAGGTCGATCCAAGAGAAGAGCTTGTTGAAAGACTTTTGGAATATAAAAAGTATAAGAAAATGAGCAAGCTTCTCAGTAAAAAAGAGGAATCTGCACCGCTCAGTATCCGAAAAGAAGCCAGTGTTCCGGAGGAGGTGGAACGGTACAGTCCGCCTCTCGACCTTAGCGCTCTCCTTAAGGGAATAGACCTTCTCAGGCTTCGGGAAACCATGCGGGAAATTGTACGGCGAAAAGAAGACAGGAAAGACACGCTTCGTTCCAATTTTGGAAAGATTAAGAGAGAAAAAATCAGCTTAGAGGGGAAAATTAGGGATGTCCTTGCCTATGCAAGAAAGCATGGCCGTTTTTCTTTCCGACAGATGCTGAAGAATGCTAGAGGAAGAAGTGAAACTGTGGTCAGTTTTCTTGCCATTTTAGAATTAATGAAAATGGGAAAGATTTGCCTCACCCAGGAAAAGGCTTTTTCCGACTTGGATATAGAGGTGCTTTCCGAGAAAGACGGGAAAGAGAACGAAGGTTTGGATTTGACGGATATAGAAGAGTTTGATTAGATTTATTTTACCCTGATGGGGAGAAGATGGAGGGCTGATTTTGGAGGATTTAGGACAGATTTCTTTGCCGATTGATCTTGAAAAAGAAATTTTGGAAGAGGATAAGATTCGACTTAAAGAAGAGGAAAATATGGTAGAGGCTCTGCTCTTTTCTCTCGGGCGTTCCGTTTCCGTGGAGGAAATTGCCGTATGCCTGAATATGGGAAAGGACGGAGCAATCCTTGCCGCGGAGCGTCTACGGGAAAGGTATGAGGAGAGGCAGGAGGGACTGATTATCAAGAAGCTCGAAGACCGTTATCAGATGATGAGTCACCCTAAGACTTATGAAGGCCTGATTCGAGTTGTGAAAAGCCCGAGGAAGCCTGCCCTTTCCGATGTAGCTTTGGAAACTTTATCCATTATCGCCTATTGTCAGCCGATTACGAAGGTGGAAATTGAGAGGATTCGCGGAGTGAAGTCGGATCACGCTGTGAATCGACTGGTGGAATTCGGTCTGATAGAAGAGGTAGGGAGACTGGATGCGCCCGGAAGACCGATGCTTTTTGCCACAACGGAGGAATTCTTAAACCGTTTCGGCGTGGATTCTCTGAAAGACCTGCCCAAACTTCCGGAAGGTGCGGAAAAGCTTCTTAAGGAAGAGGTGGCAGAGGAGCTGAAGGACGGCTTCGGCTTGGAGGCGGAAGAGGAAGAAACGGACGCGGAAGAGAACAGCATGGATGCGGAAGAGGAGATTGAGGAAGCGGAGCCGGAATCGGAAGATAGGGAAACAGAGGAAGAAGATACAGACAGTAGAGAGGTAGAGGAAGAAGATACGGAAAGCAGAGAAGAAGTTAAGGAGGAAGCGAATGCAGAAAGCCCGGAAACTTAGGCAACTTCGTTTCCGAGGATGAGGAGAGCGATAGGTTCGTCGAAGCCTATTTAGAGGAGTCGGAGGAGCCGTTCGAGGATTGGAAAACTCCACCTGATGAGCGGGAGGAGCCGGAAGACGAGGCGGAGACGGTTTTGGACGAGGAGCCGGAAGCACCGCCCGAGGAGTGGGAAGACGATACGGAGGCGCCTATCGATGGAGACGAAAGCGCCATCGACCTTATCTATACTCGAAAAAGAAGTTGCCGAACAGAGGGGTACAGGGAAGAAGTCGGAAGACAGAGAAATGCCTGGAAGAAGAGGAAATGGAAATGGAAGAAAAGATAAAGATTAAATATCATGTGGAAGGGCTGGAAAAGCTTCGCTATATTGACGGAAAAAGCGATTGGATAGATTTAAGGGTTGCGGAAGAAGTAAAAATGAAAGCCGGAGAATTTCGTCTTATCAGTATGGGAATCTCCGTGGAATTGCCTAAGGGCTACGAGATGTGGATTTTACCGAGGAGTTCCGCTTTTAAGAACTTCGGAATTATCCAAACGAATGCTATGGGGGTTGTGGATGAGTCCTTTTGCGGGGATGAGGATATCATCCATATGCCGATTCTTGCCATGCGGGATACGGAAATTCATGTCAATGATCGCATCGGACAATTCCGTATTATGCCGCATCAGCCTGTAGTGCAGTTTGTGGAAGTGGAGCATCTCGGAAACAGTAACCGGGGAGGATTCGGAACTACAGGAAAGGCCTAAGAGATGAAGAAAAAATCATTTGTCATTCTGCTACTGATGATGCTCTGTTTAAGCTCTTGTAAAAGTGAGGTAAAAGAGTATCGTATGGAAGGAATCAGCGCTTTAGAAAAGGGAGACGCGGAAAAGTTTCTTCCGATGAAATCGGGCTCCCCGTATCGGAAAACGGTCTGGTGCTTCCCTGCGGTTGTGCGTCCAGGTGGGAAAAAGCCGAATCGTAAGGCATTTGGCACTCTTTGTCAGAAAAACTTTATTGTATTTCTTTATAAGAGAGGATAGTATTACTGATAAGAGTTTAAAGGGAGAGGTGGCTTTTCTTTTAAAGCCATTTTCTTATGTATAAAAGCAATTTTTTAAAAAGAGAGAAACTCTTTCCCTCTTTTATCAAGATAAAACACCAGTAAAGCTTATGGAGGAAGAAATGTATAGGGGATTCAAAGTTTTTTTATTAAGCCTAAGCGCCACAGCCTTATTTTCCGGCGCAGCATTTGCTGCGGGCTGGAGTACAAATGAGCAGGGTCAACAGGTTTATCAAAATGATAATGGTTCAGTGGCTACCAATACTTGGATTAAGATTACGCAAAACGGAAAGACCGAATGGTACTACGCTACCGCAAATGGAAGCTTAAGACAGGACGGCTGGCAAAAAATCGGAGACAGCTACTATTATTTTGACGGAAACGGTATGATGCAAACCGGCTGGGTACAGGAGGATCGCTACTACTGTGATCCCTCCTCCGGAAAGATGCTCAGCGGATGGAAGCTCCTTCCCCTCCCCGAGGGAGTAACTGCCGAGGAAGGCAGGAAGAGTTCCAACAACAATTACTGGTTCTATTTCAACCAAAGTACCGGAGAAAAATTATATGCCAAGGACGGTCGTGTTACCGTAAAAACCATTGATGATGCATCCTATGGTTTTGATGAAAACGGAATCATGGTAACCGGATGGGCAAAAACAGCAGATGGAAGTCCGGAAATTTCCGGCTACAGCTATTTCGCCGAAAAAACCGAAGGAAAGTTCAAGATGGGACAGCGTCTTTCCGGAACGTGGTACGCAACAGTCGGTCCGGAAGGGGACGGCAATCTTGCAACAGGCAACGTGGAATGGTTCTATCTAAAAAACAACGGCCATCCTGCTGCAGGAAACAATGGAGTCTATGAAGTACAGCGTGTCGGAGACAAGCGGTATCTCTTCAATGAAAAGGGTAACCCGGTATATGGCATTCAAAAAGGTAAAACTGCCGCAAATGCTCCGGAAGCATATTATTACTGCGGAAAAAATAAGGCCGACAGCTCCGTAAAGACAGGAAAGATGAATTTAGTCGATGGAGACGGAGAAAACATCACCTGCTTTTTCGATAACAGCGGAAAGGGTGCAACCGGCATCAAGCAGGACTATGTCTACTTTAACGGTCGCCTGCAAAAGGCGGATAAGGGCTCTCACTATCAGAAGATTACTCTTCCCGGACAGAACAGAAGCTATGTAATCAATGAGGCCGGTAGGGTAATGAAGTCCAAGACGAAGTATAGAGACGCAGACGGAAATAAATGGTCCGTAAACGCAAGCGGTGTCATTACTTTGGATGAGGGCTTGGATACGGTAGAGCTTCTCTCCCCCACCGTGACAGATATTGATTAAAAAATAAGAATGTGCTGAAAAAAAGAGGCTTTCCACTTTATGGAAACCTCTTTTTTTCATACAATTCGTGCCACATCCCAATACTGCGGCAACGCTCTTCTCTTTATCCCGCTTTCTTTTTTTGAGTATCCCAGGAACCGTCTTCTTTCAAAGTATAACCGTCTACTACCGTATTGAAGAGCATTTTACCATTATTAATCCCCGCTTCTGTACTGAAGTAATACCATTTTCCATTGATCAGTCTCCAACCGGTCAGCATCTTACCGTTATTGATCCCCTCCTCGGTACTCAAATAATACCATCTTCCGTTGATCAGCTGCCAGCCGGTCAGCATCTTACCGTTGTTGGCACCCTCTTCCTTGCTAAGATAGTACCAAGTATTATTTCGGAAAATCCAGCCTGTAGACATATAGCCCTCTTTATTAAAGAAATACCAGCTCTTATTAATCAGTTTCCACTCGTTCTTTGGATAAGAGCCATCTTCGTTCTGTATCCACCAGCCTTTGGAATCCTTTTTCCACTTGACCTTTTTTGCAGAACTGTCAACTGTATTCGGGACATTGTCTCTCCAGTAATTTCTATAGGAACTACCGCCGGATCCTCCTTTCTTTCCTGTCCATACGGTACTGCCCTCTTCCGAATCATCCAAGTCAAACTTGGTGAATAAGGGGTTTGCATATCGCTCGCTCAACTTCACGGCAGAGTGGTTTACTATGGTATTGATCCCGTCTCTTCCCATCTCTTCCTTAAAGAAAGCATGAAGTCCAATCTTTTTTACAGAAGCGGGAATACGGATATTTCCGATATGATTTCCACTGAATGCTTCTTCTTCTATCTCTTCCAAACCATTCGGAAGTATAAGCTCTCCATCGTGTAAAACATCGGAAAAAGCATAGGCATCAATCTTCTTTAAATGGCTTGGGAAAATAATCTTTCCTCTGATGTTTAAATTTGAAAATGCACCCACTCCGATTTCCTTTACCGTGTCCGGGATTTTTAAATCTCCTTCCAGCTTAGTAGCACTCCCATAGGAAATTCCGTTAAATGCATAACTTCCTATTTTACTAATACCATCTTGTAAAACAAGCTTTATACTTTTAGGCTCTTCTCCCAGTGCAAAGAACAGTTTATCCCACTCTCTATACCCGTTCACAGCATTATAATCCTTTATTGCACCATTTCCGCCAATAGTCAGCTTATATTTTATTTGACCGGAAGAAGCTGTGCCGGATTTTACCACCGACCAGTTCAATTTGCCATCTGTATCGGGAAGTCGATTGTCCGTTCCTACCTTTATCGTTTGCTTAAAAATTCCCACTTTCTTGGGTGGATCCCCACCCGCTCTTTCTACCAAGAGGATGTAGCAATAATAGGTTTTGTTAGCCAACCAATCTATATTCGAAACATCCGTATAATAGGAGGCTTTCCAATTATCCTCTCCGGTTCTCCATCCCGCAAGGTTCATGCTGTCCTTGTAGGCAGTACTAAAGTCAGATTCTTTTACCGCTTTATTCGCATCCTGTGTTCTAAAGAAATAACACTCTGCAATGCTTTTAGAAGAAACTCCGGAAATATTGACCTCCAGGAAGCTTTTTTGGATACTCGGTACTTGATATAAACGTATCGAATTGATTTGTACTCCTCGCTTCTTCTGCTCATCCTTTTTCTTGGCCGTTTGCTTCACCGTAGTGAAACTATGGTTATAATGCAGCTTTCCGGTATCCTCTAAATAAATCGAAGATCGATTAATAATGGTATTATGCGTTGCATCCGTACCTTCTTTGTAAAATGCTTGGCTTCCAATCTCCACTACAGAAGCCGGAATAATCAGATTCTTTAATTTATTACTCTGAATAAAAGCAAAATCGGAAATCTCCTTCAGCGTAGAGGGGAGAGTTACATCCTCTAAATTCTCCATATAGCCAAATGGAGCCCTTCTGATTCCCAAACCTTCCACGCCTTCTGCAATAATGACCGTCTTTATTTTATCCCTATAGGCAAACCACGGCGCTCGCTCTCTATCGTCTCCATATCCATATCCACTGATTGTCAGCGTCATGTTTTTTCCTTCTCCACTGAGGCTGTACTTCATATTTTGACCGAGTCTTCCTCCGGAAAAGGGACTCTGTACAATGACCGTATACTGCTTAACTTGTTCCACCTCACTTCCTGATACAATCACTTTATTTTTAATCGTTAAAGTAGCTTTCCCCTCTTTTAAAGCTTTAATGTGAACATCCTTCGTATCAGGATCTATATGAACCCGAACAATATCTTCATGATTGGAACTGACTTCAATGCCCTCAACAAAACGATCTCCTTTACTCAGAAACTCATTGAGATTCTTGTCCTCTCCTTCCTCCATACCAAGAGATCCCGTCTCCATATCGTCCTCGCTTCTATCTATTACACTAAGCACGAAAAGAGAGAAATGGTCTGTTTTAACTTCCAGTTTTTTCTCTTTTTCTTTTACTTTCACATCACTCAGTTTCTCCGGCTCCGCATCCGGCTCATCTAAGTGGAATACGGCGAGTTCCTTGCCTTTTGCAAGAATATTCAATCTTTCGAAACTGACCTTGACATCCCCTTTTTCATTATCGGGTTGTAGTTCTTCTCCCTCTGCGTCCAGAACCGAAATATCAAAAATAAAGCTTTCCAGAAGCTCTGCATCTTCTTCCTTCAGTTTTTCCTCAACCTTTTCCTCAACCTTTTTCTTATCCACCTTTTGACTGAGTTTTTTTACTTTCAATTTGGCCTTTTTCGGAAATACCCCTGCATCTGCTTTTACACTGACAAGAATTCCGTCTACCGTCTTCTTTCCATAAAAAGGAACATCTTGTTCTTCCTCTTCGGATGCAACAATCGTATTCTCTTCCTCTCTGCTTTTTCCCATTGCTCTTGTAAGATTTCCTGTCGAAAATATGGATAGCAACATAAGCGTGGACAGGGCAAGAGCACATGTCTTCCTAAACATTCTTTTCTCCTTTCAGATTCTTTTCAACTACACTTTTCACAGACCCCGGATTGTACTCCGGCATACTTATTTCATCGGCATAATTTTTAGTTTTTTTAATATGTGATTTTTATCGTATGTATTTAGTACAATTTCATGATTTGGGGATAAAAATGGATCAGTCCTAAGAAGAATATTGACGAAAAAGGGCTTTCGCTATACTATAAATGGGTCGCTAGGGGCGCTGTATGCTGAGAGGTGAAAACCGACCCTTTAACCTGACCCGGATAATGCCGGCGTAGGGAAGCTATACGATTTGCCCCTCCATGCCATTTTGGCGTACAGGAGGTTTTTTTATGAGAAAAAGTACAGAAAAATTAGCATTTTCAGGCGTATGTATCGCTCTGTCTATGGTACTGGGAATGGTAAAATTGTTTTCCTTACCTATGGGAGGCTCCGTGACTGCCTGTTCCATGCTCTTTGCCACTCTACCGGGCTTCTTCTTCGGAACCGGCTATGGCTTGCTTTCAGGCTTTGCTTACGGCCTAATCAGTTTCTTTTTAAAGCCGGAATTCTATAGTCCCGCACAGTTTGTTGTCGATTACATCTTTGCCTTTTCCGCTCTGGGCATCTCCGGGTTTTTCAGCAACAAGAAGAACGGCTTATACATCGGCTATATTGCCGCCTGCCTCGGCCGTTTTGTTTTTGCTTTCTTATCGGGTCTCCTGTTTTTTGCCGCCTATACCCCCGAGGGAATGACGCCTGTCTGGTACTCCTTCGCTTATAATATCAGCTACATCAGTATCGAAGCGGTCATCACCGTCGCCCTCTTACTCATGCCCGCCGTACATAAGACCATTTACCGTTTAAAGGGAAGATTCACCGAGGCTACAGCCCATCAGTACTCTTAAGAATGTCAATACTCATAAGAACACCAGTACTTATAAGAACATCGCCATATATAGGGGAAGAGAAAGAACACCATTCTCTTTCCCTATATTTCCGTCGTGAAACTTATACGCATGTCCAATGTTTTTTCGGGCAAGAAGCCATTCTAAAGAGTTCGCTTTTCCCTTTCCGCTCTTCACTTCAATGGCAATAATCTTCCCTTCTTTTTCTGTCAAAAAGTCTATTTCCTTCTTCGTTATTTCATTTTTATAAAAATATAGAGGGAGTTCTTTTTTAATTAAAATATCTGCAAGTAAACATTCATACAGGCCTCCCTTTGTATTTTGAATCAAAGTATTTTCTACAATATGCTGTTTCAATGAAAAATCCTTCATGGCCAGCAGTAGTGATAAGTCTGTGGTATATGCTCTAAAAAAGTCTTCTCTTATGTAGTCGGAAAGCTCATATTGTACATCTCTTGTCAAGTAAGCCAAAGAAACCATATCCGCCGTGGACAGCCAGTCGATACTGGAGAAGTATTTCTGTGCTCTCCCGCCTTTTTCCACTTCTTTGTACTGAAATTTATGGTTTTCTTTATCCAGCAGCTGTTTTGATAAAGAGAGATAGCATTTTTCCGCCTTTACTTTTTCCTCAGACTTTGCATAGTGGGCAATATCATAAAGGTATCCTCTCAAGAGTTCCCTTTGTATACGATCTGCCATGCGATAGTCCCGCTGCTCCAGATAAGTCGAAAGAACCTCCGGCATTCCCCCGAGCGCAAGATACTCCCTTAAATAAGACATCATGGCGCTATGAATAGCGTCAGAAACCGGTATCTGCTCACAAAATAAATCATATAATTTCGATATCAAATCTTCCTCTACCCCTTTTGCCCATAAGAATTCCTCAAAATCCAAGCCAAACATCCTAAGATACTCTACATATCCTACAGGATAAGAAGAAGATCTTTTGTAATCAATTCCAAGGAGAGAACCGGAAGCAATCAAATCGAATCTCCCATCAATAGTCCAAAATTTTAGAGATGTAATCGCTTCCGGGCATTCCTGAATTTCATCTAAAAAAATCAGGGTCTGCCCGGGAATGAATTTCATATTCGGATAACGAAAGCGCAAAGCGGTAAGCATGGAATCTACAGATAAATCCCCTTCAAAAATAGAGCGATCCGTTTCCCTTTCTTTAAAATTAATAGTAAGCATCTCCTTATAGGCACTTTTCCCGAAATTCTGTACTGCATAGGTTTTTCCAACCTGCCTCGCTCCCAAAACAAGCAGGCATTTCTTTTTCTTTGCACTTTTCCAATCCCACAACTGCTTTGTTATTTTTCTCTTTAACATGACGCCTTTTAGCCTTCCCAACTCCAAAATGTTGATTTTTAAAAATTTTTTCTTTCTAAAATGTTGATATACCATCATTTTAACTTTCTATAATGTTGATATATCATCATTTTAACTTTCCATAATGTTGATGTCAATTCATTCGTTATCCTCTTCCTCCGTTTAATGCCTTCCAAAGACGCGGAGAAAGCTTCTTTAATCCCTTTCCCGTAAGATACGCTAAAAAAAGGCAATAAGCAGGACTTAAAAGATAAAAAAGCAGTTTTACAGCCTCCTCTTTTCCGCTTCCCGAAAACTCTGTCGGATTCTTTTCCATAGAAGCATACATAACATTTTGCAAGAAAAACCATAGACGAAGAAAAAGATAGTGCACCGCATAGATATAGAAGTTCATTTTCGAAAGGCTTTCCAAGACAGATAAGATGCCATGAGCTCTTCCTATTTTTCGGACTTTCTCTTTCTGAACTCCCTCTCTCCAGGCTCCCTCCCTCCGGGCTTCCTCTATCTGAAATCCCTCGTTCCGGGCATTGAATCTCACTTCCGCCCCTTTACAGGCCATTTTCCAAAAAAGGAAAAGAATGAACAGAGCCATACTGATTCGATACAAAACCGTAGTTATGAGAAGAATCCCGATTGCGTGCGGAAGTAAAGTATTACTATAGCAAAATACAGCAAACGCGAACAAAGAAAATGCCGACAGTCCGGGCAGTACTCCGGACATAGCTCCGGACGTCACTCTGAACTGCCCTCCGGACATAGCCCCGGACGATACTCCAGACGATACTCCAGACCGCCCCCAATGCAATACTCCGTCAAACCGTCCGGACGTCACTCCAACTCCGCACTGTCTCCTCTCCCAAAGAAAAGCGACAGCTCCTCCAAGTGAATAATAAAATGCCGCGTCTTCGTTTAAGAAGGGAATATCCAGCTGACGGTAAATCAAAAAAAGAAAGAAAAGCGGAAAAAGCAAAATGAGATATCGCAGACTTTTTTCACGATACTCCTTCCGTGCCTCTCCTTTCCTTATAAAAAGGACAAAAATAGCCATGAAGGGAAAGCAGAAACTTAAGAGAATAAGCTGATAAAAATACCAGAAAACAGGATTAAAGCGGTAAAGAAATATTCCCTCCGCTACCGTTTTCAGGCTCCCCCCCGCCTTCCCGAAGGAAAGATAGAGTAGCGTCATCATCGTATTCCAGATAAGGTAAGGGAGAAGATAGGAAAATACTCTCGACTTTTCTTTTCTCAACCAATCATTTCTACTGTGAAGCCCCTTTAGGAAAAGAAAACCGCTTAAAAAAAAGAAGCCCGGGACAGCAGCCTGCCCCAAGAACTCCGAAAAGAAATACTCGATTTTGATAAGAAAAGAAGTAGAAAAAAAGCCCATATTCGGGACCGCCTGTAAAGCAGTAACAGGAAAATGCGTGCTGTGCACGAAGATAACTAATACGGACAAAAAAAGAGAATAGAAGGGCATAAAGGAAAAGGAAGAACAGGAATCGGAAAGGGAGGGCTCCGCAGAAGAAAAGGAGGGTTTCAGAGGAGATAATGAACGCTTCTCCTCTTCTCTTCCTGCGGCGAAAAATGCGCCATTTTCCTTACCCATTTCCATTCCTATCCCCTTTATCCTTCGTTCTATCTCCTTATTCTCTATAGAAAGCTATTTACATATCATCAAACTCAATCGTGAATTGTGCCGTCTCTGATGCTCTGTGCTTCTTGTATTCCGCAACGCGGGCATTGATTCTTCCAACCGGATCCAAGATAGAAGAGATGGAGATGTCATGGTTCATATTGTCGATAAGGAGCGCAATATACTTCGACATATCTACATTGATATACCACTCTCTCTTTAAAAGCTCTTCCGACTGATAAATCAGGTTTGTCGTTAATACTCCGGATAAGATTCCTGCGGCACAAGCCTCGTCAAATTTATTTAAACCGTTTGTAAAAAGACCGAAAGTACAGCATGCAAACACTCTCTTTGCCTTTCTGTCCTTCAAAGCCTTTGCCGTATCAATCAGGGACTCTCCGGAAGAAATCATATCGTCAATGATGATGACATCTTTTCCTTCTACATCCGAGCCCAAAAACTCATGCGCCACAATCGGATTTCTGCCATTCACCACCTGCGTATAGTCTCTTCTCTTATAGAACATACCCATATCGAGACCGAGCACATTGGCATAATAAATCGCACGATTCATTCCGCCCTCATCCGGCGAAATCACCATCATATGATCCTTATCAATGTCCAAATCCCGCACATTCAGAAGAAGCGCCTTGACAAACTGATAAGTACAGGAAACGTTGTCAAAGGAGTCCCTCGGAATCGCATTCATAACCCTCGGATCGTGAGCATCAAAGGTAAGAAAGTTCTCCACGCCCATCTCATGAAGTTCCTGCAACATCATGGCGCAGTCCAAAGACTCCCTTCCCGAACGCTTATGCTGCCTGGACTCATACATAAACGGCATAATCACGTTAATGCGTTTTGCCTTCCCTGTCGTTGCGGCAATAAGTCTCTTCAAATCCGCATAATGATCATCCGGTGACATATGGTTTACATGGCCGAAGATGGAGTAAGTCATGGAATAATTCATCACATCTACCATCAAGTAAATGTCTACGCCGCGAACCGTCTCCAAAATCTCCCCTTTGGCTT
>ERZ773267.1741-NODE-1741-length-11720-cov-33.626318_pt1 | contig 11720 bp, 10 predicted proteins | sample MGYA00511959_ERZ773267 | MGnify/ENA primary metagenome ERZ773267 (study PRJEB29015, sample SAMEA2738165) | human oral metagenome | biome: human oral; feature: human-associated habitat; material: saliva | place: China | collected 2240 ... | reverse complement strand
TCGGCCACATCCACCGGCTCCCAGGAGAGGATCAGGTCTCGCTCCGGGTAGAGGAACCAGTTGGAGGCTACCTCAGGCTGCATCCCTGGATCGACGGGGGCGTAGTAGGGCTCACCGTCTGAGCCGTACCTGAGGGAGAAGATGCCAAAGACCTTCTCGTCGGGGTCGTTTCCAACCCCGCGCCGACTAGCCTGCTTGACGTAGATGAGGCTGCAGCACGGCCACGGGACGTCCAGCAGGGCGCCGTCCTGGAACTGGAGGCCGGAGTCAGTGGAGGCCGTGACCGCGAGGCTGCCGCCGTCTTTGGCCAGGATCGCTGTCTCGGGATGCATGGGGTCGGCCGGGCCAGCAATCTCCAGCTCCAGGGCCCCGGTATCCACAACCTCCCCGGTCACCATCCACCAGTAGGAGGCGTGCAGGACGTAATCCTCGTCGGGAATGACGTCCTCTAGGCGCTTCAGGCCGATCCTCTTGCCGAGGTCCTCTACCAGTTCGTAGTCGCTCTCGTAGTCATGACTGCTCATCGGGTCTCTCCCAGGTGCAGGGCCGCGGCTTGCTCAGCCTCGGCGAGGATGTGTGCCTGCCGTTTCTCCTCAGGTATGCGCAGCAGGTCCTTACGGCGGTCGTGGATGTCGGTCAGGTAGCGGAGGTACTCACCGACGAGCTCGGCCTTGGTCCTCTCACGCCCTACGCGGCGGGTAGGTACGTACGAGATGGGCTTCTTGCCCTTGACGGCCAGGATGTCGCCGTCCTTGACGTCCCCGGTCGGGGACTCCTTGACGCGGCGCATGATCTCCTCAGCGCTCACGATGCCGTTGCGGGTCACTTCGCCCTCCTCCTATAGGTCTTGATGATGGATGCGATAACTCTCAGGATCACGGTCACAGGGCAGCGTCCTCCGGGATCGAGACGAGGGCGCCCTCGTGGATCGAGATGGCCAGGACGCGGCCATCTCGGATGCCGGCCTTGATCGACTTGACGCCGTAGCAGATGACCTGCGAGAACTCGAAGACCATCCAGGCACCCCACACAATGTCGAGGAGGCCGTCGGCCGAGGTCAAGGTGTGCAGGACCATCACGAAGATCGTGGCTCCCAGCGCCCAGTAGGCGTGGTTCAGGGCTCGGTTGGCGTAGACAGCGTTGGGGGAGGTCAGGGAGTAGGTTCCGGACTTGGGGCTCATGATGAATCCTTATGGGTGTCGGTGATTGATGGGTGTCGGTGATGGGTCTGGATCAGGCGGCGGACCCGCAGTCGCAGTACTGCTCGGGCTTCTCGCAGGAGGGGCAGTACCGGTCGCCGGTCCAGGGATCCTCCAGTACCCCGGTCAGGCTGTACTCACGGTAGGCGCGGGCGAGGGCCTTCTCGTCGGTCACGTACATCTCGTTGCGGTACGCCTCCCACTGTGCCCAGCGCTTGCGCTGAGCCCGCATAGATCCTTTGCGTGCCATTTCAGTTCTCCTTTCCGCCGCAGCGGTCGTTCCTTTGATGGCTCAAGACTACGCAGCGCGTATGCCGCGATACAAGCCCAGGTAAAGGTCTACCCCAGTGACTTGAGTCACTGGGGTAGTTTCCGTTTAGCTTGGGCCGATTCTCGGCTTAGTCGCCGCGGTAGTGGGCTCGGATGGCCTGCACGGGCCGCTTCTTCCCGTCCACGTAAACATTCGCCGACGTCTGCCATAGGCGCCACCCGCGCTCATGCATCATGGCAAGGGCGTCCAGAATCTCCTCGAAGCGCTTCAGGCCGAAGGACGCGATGGTTATGTCTGGGACGTCGTTCTGGCGCAGCAGAGTCTCGATCGCCTTCCAGGCGTTCAGGTCCCGCACCCGGTATCCACGATCGAACACCGGATGGGCTGAGCCTCCCTCCTCCCAGGCCCTCTCGAACGCCTCCTCAGGCGTCAGCAGGGGCAGCTTGTCGAAGTCACGCATCGGCGTCCTCACTCTCCTCCTCCTCCTCATCCAGGTCCCGCTCCTCAGGTCCGTCCTCACCAACGGCGATCAGCGTGTACTGCCGGCCGCCGCGCCCGCCCTCAGCCATGATCCATCCTCGGGAGATCAGCCGATCCAGGGCAGCCTTGGTCCGATCCCTGGAGAGGTCGCCATCCACGATGGCGAACAGGTCGCGAGAGTTGAGCTTGATGCCCACCTCTCCGCGGAACGCTCCGATGATCGTGTCCTCGTCGTCCTGGCGCTGGGCGATCTTCTCCAGCATCTTGGGCATGTCCGTGAAGTCCAGCTCCACGCGCCGCTCGGCGTCGTTCACGTCCTCCCCGTCAGCGTTCAGCACGCCCCCGCCTCCAGACGGGGTGCGCCTCGGGGGCGTGATGACGAGGGACGAGCACCCCTCGGTGCGGCTGTCGAGCGTGACCACTCCGGCCACCTGCGCCTTGCCGCGCCCCCCAGTCTTCTGGGAGTGAGCACGGACCTGGCCGGGCCGGTCCTTCAGCACGACCAGCTCCATCTCACCGGCGTCGCCCGGCATGGGCTGCTTGATCGGCCACACCTGGAGCAGGGTGCCCTGCACCATGGCGACCTTGTGCTGGGAGCCGATGGGCATGGAGCCCTTCTCGGCGCTCTTGGCCTGGTGGTCGATGATGATGACGGTCGAGCGGCCGTTGCGTGTGAGCCGCTTCAGCCACGACGTGATGACGTCGGTCGAGACGGCGTCGTTAGCGTCCAGGCCGTGCAGGCCGTAGAGGGCGGTCATACCGTCCGCCACGATGATGTCCGGGTCGAGGGACTGGAGCGCCATGTCGAACTGGTCCTGGGCGAACTCGCCGGACTTGGTCGGCTGGTCCTTGCCCCACTTGTTGCGCTGCATGTCGGCCAGCGGCCCCTCGGGGCGGATGTAGGAGAACTGGGCCCGAAGGTCGTCGTCCACGGCGCCGAGCAGGCGCAGGCGGTTCAGCGTCTGGACCGGCTCGTCCTCGAAGTCGAGGTAGAGCGCACGCCCGCCGGCCTCGATCTCCTGAAGACAGATCGCCATGGCGATCCACGACTTGGCCGACTCCGACGATCCGAACAGCATGTTCACCCGGCCTCGGTACATGAGGCAGGCGCCATCGTTGCGGCGGCAGACCTCCGGGTCCGGGACGGTGAGCTTCCCCGTCAGGTAGGGCTCCAGGTCCACCGGGCTCCAGGACGAGGGGCGGGCGTCCAGCGGGTCCAGGTCCTCGCGGGCGGTCTCGTCGAGAACTTCCTCCCCCTCCTCCGCGACGCCCGACAAGTCCTCCCCCTCCGATCCGTGCTCGGGGCGGATAGCGCCCAAGGATCGCGGCTCGGAGGAGTCCCCGGCCTCAATGAAGGCTGGCTCCGGGGCCGCGTCATCCAGCTCGATGGTGAGCCCGTCCCACTGGCGAGCCCACGGAGGCTGCCAGCCGGGCACGTCACCGGCCACGTCCGGCACGAAGCCGGCCACGGCCTCCGCGTCACGCACCAGGCGCTCGACGATCTGCACGCTCTCCTCCCCGATGTACTCGGCCAGGCGGGTGAAGCCAGTGGCCTCCCCACCCTCGCGCAAGCGGCGCTTGGTGGTGTAGATCGCCTCGCGCTCACGCTGCTCGGCGCCGTCCTCGTCGTGGGTGGCCAGCGCCAGGGTACGGATGACGAGGCCGGCGTTCCGCTCCCAGAACGGGTGCACGGTCTGCGAGTCCCCATAGCGGAGGAGGCCGCCGGCAAGCGCGACGTAGGCGTCGTGACGCTGGCCCGGACCCGGCCAGGCGTCCAGCAGGACGGCGCACAGCCCGAGGAGGATGACCTGCGCGAGCAACTCGGTACCGTCCACGAGAGCCGGGCCCTCGTCGCCTCCCCAGGGCTCACCCTCCCACTCGTAGGTCTCGGCCGTGGCCGGGTGGATAGAGGGCGGCACGAGGGTCTGCGCGCCGTTACCGCGAATCTCTACCGACACTCCCGAGCCGCGGCCCGAGGCGTCAGGGATGCGCAGGCGCCGCGTCGCCGGCAGCGTGCCCGGCTTGGCGCGGTACCAGTAGTGTGACTTGCGCGACGTCTCGCGACCGTGGATGGCTGCCGTGTAGGGCAGCAGGTACGACTTCAGCCGCATGGCAGCCGGGTGGTCGAGATCGACGTCAATGAGGTCTCCCGACGCCTCGCCGAGGAGAACGCCGAGGTTGGTCGAGCCCCCGGACGTGTACTCCTCGAAGGCGGATCGGACGGCGGCCTCCCCATCGCCGGTATCGGTCGTAGGGTCCGGCCAGCGGAGCTTGTTCCAGCCGGCCATCGTCGGCCCCTTGGAGTGGCGGGGGATGGGTAGGGGCGTCAGCCCCCGGCGGTAGGCGTCGAGGGCGGCCTCGACGACGGCCGCGTTGTGCTTCTCAGTGGTGCTCATGGTTCCTGGGCTGCTAGGTGGGGTGGGTAGATGCCCGGAAACCGGCGACCGGTAGTCAGCCGGTCACCGGTTCGAGGGGTTGTCTGGATTGGTGAAGGTGGTCCGATGGGGGGTCACCTTGATCCCCGAGGGGTGCGGTGCGAGGTCGAGCTCGCGATTCCCGTACGCCTCCATGAGGCGCGCTAGGACGATCCTGGGCTGCAGGCCCTGGCGCTCTGCCCGGCGGACGACCCTGGCCCAGGTAGCCTCTCGCATCGTGAACCTGACTTCCTTACGAGGGCTGGAAGGGTTTCCCGGCTTCCGGCCGAAGTCGATAGATGTGGGGGCATCCAACGGTGTGAACCGCTGGTCGAGGTCTGGGCGGTCGTCCACGTACGGAACGAGCTTGTCCTTGCTGGGGCGGGGCATGTCATCTCCTTGGTCGGGTGTATGCCCCGCATACACTACCCGAAGGATGGTGGAACTTCAAACGTTCGAGAGGCCGCTGCCGGCCGGCTTTGCCGAGTCCCTCGGCGAGGTGTCCATTCATTACGAAGGCTCATGGGACGTTGACGAGACGTCCGGGCGGATCGATTGTCTCAGTTTCCCGCGTACGTCGCCGGCCGGACCCACCATAGGCCGACCGGTCCCGAATGGGCGGTCCACATCGCTCAGGAGAATTCCTCCCTACCTCGCTCGCCGAGGCTGCCGATGGTGGACGACAGTCACGAGGGGGTTGGCCGGTTGGACCTTCCTGAGGAAGCGTTTCAGCGGGGCGCTCCTTACGGAGCCGCTTCTCCCCACGTTCCGGGACCTGTCGATGACGTCACGAGGCGCGCTTCCGGTTGACCTCCGGTTCTCGTCCCCCTCGCACTGACCTGTGCGTGCTTTCCGACGAACCTCGGGGCCTTCAACTCGCGGCCCTACACCCTCACCGACTACGGAGACTCGTTTGGCGGCCCTCCCCGACTACGAGCCAGGGATACGGGGAACGCACAAGGCCTTTCCCGACGCCGGTGGTGATGATTGGCGGTATCCAGCTATCCAGGCCGTGCGAGCCTTGTAGCGGTGGTCGGCTTGGCTTAGGACCGCGGGCGTAGTTCCCGCTGCCGTCCCGTCCACCCAGGCCATCGCGTACTCGCAAAGTCTCCCAGCTGACTGGGTATCTCATCGCCTCGGGTTAGTTCCTCGGGGCGGGCCGGGAGCCCGCCGCTGGATTGCGGCGGCCGGTCCGGGGAGTTTCGCTCCCTCGGCGGTGATGGGTCTATTGAACACCTTCCGAGGGGTCGATGCAAATCGACGCGGGCATTTCTTGAGTGAACGTGGCCACATTTGCGGGCGGGGCGCCGCGGCCCCTCCCGGAACGAGGGTGCGTGCTAGCCGGTCGGAATTCCTCAGAGCCGTTCTAAGCCATTCTGAGCGCCTTTCCGGTCCGGACCCTTCCGGGAGTGCGGAGACGGGGTAAAAGTCCGTCAGAAGCGCTTACACGGCCTCTGAGCGGCATGTGCGGCCCTCTCTCCGGCACGAAGGTGCGGCGGAACGGCATCCTGGGCGGCGGGGCGGATCGCCGTCGGAGCCCGCGGTCGCAGAGAGGCCCGAGGGGCGGGCGTGTTGACCGAGCGCAGCGCAGCGGAGCGAGCCTCAACACGGCGACCCGAGGAAAGCCTCTCCGCCTGGAGCCAAGAACCTGCGAGGACGCGTGGGCGACCGGCGCCTCAGCGCCGCAGCGCCCTCACGCGGACACCGCAGGGGCGAAGGCTCCCCGGCGCCTGCGACGGGCATGGTTCGAGCCGGGGTTCAAAGACCCGACCCCGAAGCGGAGCGCAGCGGAGCGAGGGGTCGGGTCGGAACCGGCAACGGGTGCGGAACCGGCATCGGCAACGGAAGTGACCTGGGCCACATATATACATATATTCCACTACCCACACAACACGAGCGTCCTTCCCCCCTGACTTCGTCAGGGGGAAGGACGCGAGTGTGTGTGGGCGCGCGCGGGCGCGCGGGATATCAAATTCCTGAGGCCGTTGCAAGCGCAAAACGGTGAGGTTGTTCACGGAATAGGGGTTTTAAAATTAGACATTCATCACACCCCTATCTGGGAATAGTATGCAGGCATACCGACTAATCCGAGTAATGGGGCCCGACACGCGGAAGTTGCGGTGCGACACGCCCGAGTCAAGGGGAACCTGTAACTTGGCATACACATTTTGACATAAGCATTATTTACCCTTCCAACCGTGCTTAAAACGCCGTGACCGCCGCCACTTTCTCACTATGCGGACAACTGTCTCAGCATGTGTCACCGGAGTATGGATGTGATTCAGGGCACGCAAAAGGGCCCCTCCCGATCTGGGAGGGGCCCTCGCGGAGGGGTCTCAGATGTCCTTCAGCATCCGCTCTCGGGACCGTGCCTGCGCCTCGGGGCTGCGCTCCTTGTTGCGGGCCGGGCGGCGCTTGCCGGTCTTCGTCATCGTGCCGGGGAAGGTCGGGTCGAGGCGTCGGGCTCGCCTGAGCCAGCTGTCGACGGTATAGATGCTGCGTCCCAGCTCCTTGGCGATGTCGGTACGGGTCTTGCCTCCCTCGATCATGGCTCGCAGGGTCTCCACCGGCAGCCCTCGGTACTGGTTGCCCCCGCGTGCAGGCTTCTCGGCCCTCTCGAGCACGTTTGCGGCGATTTCACAGAGGGTCCTGTGGGGAACACTGTCGGGGAAGCGAACGCCCTCGTCAGGGCGGCACAGGAGGTTCACGACGTGGTAGCGGCCGCCGGAGTCTGGCGTCTCGGTGATCTCGACCCAGTACTCGATCTCGTTCTTCGTGTCCCTGATCTGGACGGCGGGGCGGCCCTGGAAGGTGGCCGGGCGGGCGGGGTAGGTGCGAAGTGCGTTGCGCATGGTGTCTCCTAAAGTGTGGTGTAGATCTCTGCTGTGTTTGGGAATAGGCAGTTTTGCCAGTGTTTCCAACGTATTCCCGGTTCTGGGGATTTGAGACGCATGTCTCAGAGGTGTGAGGTAGGTATCAGACCTGCGGAAGCGGGTCATCCTCGTCGTGCAGGTCGTGCACACCCCAGCGAGTGCCGGCCGACGGGCCGGCCACGATCGGTACGTCCATCTGGCAGTCGAGAGGGCGCAGGAATGTGTTCACGTCTTCCATGCGGCGCTTGCACTCGATGAGAATCTCCTGCCAGCGGTCCTCCGGGACCTCGATGCAGATTTCGTCGTGGACGGTGGCAACAACGTGCGCCCCCTCGACGCGGGGAAGGGGGTAGCCAGGCAGCGTGCCCATGATCGACGCCGCAGCCATCTGCATGAGGTCCGAGCCGAAGCCCTGCACGGGGCTGTTGAGGGCGTTGCGCTCGGCGTGGGAGGCCTTGAACGAGCTCTTCGAGTACAGGTCCGAGAGCCACTGAGTGCGCCCGATGGGGGACGTCACGTAGCCGCGCTCGTAGGCCCGGCGCTTAGAGCGCTCGTGCCACTGACGCATCCCGTCCCACATCTCGAAGAACGCGCTGTGGACGGCCTGGGCCTCGGCCAAAGTGAGAGAAACGTCATAGGCCGTGGCCGCGTAGGACTGGAAGCCGCCTGGGCTCATGCCGTAGAGGAGTCCGAAGTTGCCGGCCTTGGCCCGCTTGCGCTCCAGGGAGGTGACATCCTCCGGCGCCTTGCCGGCGATCTTCGCCGCGAGGAGTCTGTGAAGATCGTCACCTCGCTGGAAGGCCTCGATCATCGGCTGAGAGCGTGAGATGAACGCCGCCACGCGCAGCTCGACCTGGCTGTAGTCGAGGTCGAGCAGGACGTGACCGGGTCGAGGGATGAAGGCCGGCTTTAGTGACGAGGCACACTGCTGAAGATTGGGTGACGAGCAACTTAATCTTCCAGTTTTTACAAATCCCACGTTGTAGGTGGCGTGGATCACGTTGTTAGGGTCACGCAGCTCCAGCCACGAGCGGAGGAACTCCAGCGTCTTCGTAGCGTCACGGTGGCGCAGCAGGGCGTCGGCGGCGGGGCTGCCCTGGCGCTGCTGGGCGATGAGGACCGCCTTGTTCCACTGAGCGTTGCCGGAGTCCGTGCGGGCCGTCACGCGCAGGTCGCCGGCCTCGATGGCTTGAGCTACGAAGCCCTGGAACCACTTCGACGTCGCGGCGGTGGTCACGCCGTCCTTCGCCGGTGCAGGCGCAGGGGCGGTCCCGTACAGCCCGAGGATGTCCTCGCAGGCCTTGAGGCGAAGGGCGTCCATCTCCTCGATCTTGGCGTGGACCCAGTCCACGTCGAGGAGGAAGCCTCGCTGCTCGACTTTCGTGAGAGTCTTCACAGTAGGCATGGCGACGTAGGTGGCGACCTTGCCGAGGCGGGCCATCTGAATGTCGTCGGAGTCAAAGGGCTCCTCGTCACCGGTGAGGAACATCTGGTCGCGGTGCTCCTCCTCGATCTTCCAGGTGTAGTAGGTGTCCCGCGCCGCGTACTCGCCGAGCTGGATCAGGTCAACACGCTCGGCGGCGCCGGGGGTGCTCAGGTCGAAGTCGTCCCACTCCTCGATCCCGAAGTCGCGCGCGGCGCGAATCTTGAGGCGGGTGCGGGCCTCGGTGTCGACCAGCTGGGACGAGACGGTCGTGTCCCACTCGATCCGGTCGGACAGGTCCACGCCGGTCTGCGCGAAGACCCATCGGGCGTCGAACTTGATGTTCGCGTTGACGAACGGGCGGCCGCTGCGGTCGATCTCTCGGCCGATGATCGCCATGACCTTCCGCCATGCGCCAAGCAGGGGCGAGGCCGGGTGCGAGAGGGGCACGAGGTAGGTCATCGGCTGCTCGCCGTCGAAGGTGCGCCAGTCGTAGGCGCCGGCCGCGGCGCGCTCGGCGCTGGGAAGGGTAAGGGCGGCGAGGACGATGCGGGCCGGGTAGCCGCCGTTGGTGTCGCCGCCGGCCTCCGCGTACTCGTCCAGACCAGTGGTCTCCAGGTCCATGACGATCTCCGAGGAGGAGTGGATCGACTTCACGAGGTCCTTCAGGTCCTCCTTGCCCCAGACCCAGGTGATCGGTCCGCAGGGCGTGTGCGAGCCTTGGGCGGCCTTCCTGGCCCGGTTCACGACCTTCTCCAGGTCCATGATGCTCATGACTGCTCCTATCTGGGACGGCGTTCGCCGTCGCCGGGTGATGGGTACAGTCTACATTTTGTGAGGTGACGGGTGAAGGGCTCACAAAATCTATGAGAGTGATCTAGGCAACAGAAAACCCCGGGTAGTCATCCCGGGGGTTCTGTAGGCGTCCTTGCCTGCGGGGCCGATCCTCTAAAGGGTGACCGAGGGTCAGACCTCGCGCAGGAGAGAGACTAGCACGTCCTGGAGGTTGCCGACCTTGTAGGAGTACTCGACGCCGGTGCTGCGGGAGTAGACCTCCAGGGTCCACAGCGGCCAGTGGTCGCGCCTCTCCTCAGACTCGGTCAGGGTCAGGACGACGTCGTTCCCGTTCTCCGCGAGGACCGAGGGAGCGTCGTCCTCCGTCACCGTGCTCACGTAGCGGAGGTAGGGGCGCAGGGCGTTGGCCCACGCCTGAGCTGATATACGGCGCTCGGTCAGCGGGCTGAAGTTGCCGGGGAAGGCTAGGTGATTGGTTGAGAGGGAGGTCATTGGATTCTCCTATCAGTTAAGGGCCTCGGTAGGCGTGCCAATGCCTCGGAGGATTTTGGCGTTGCCCTCTACACGGACTCTGGCCCGCGAGCCTGCCAATCCTTCGGCCGGGAGGTAGACCTTAGAGTCTCCCCAGGCTTCCACGGCCACTTCGTCCGAAGCGACGTGCACCGAGGCATCCATTTGAACGACTACACCGGATCGGTCATAAGCGTAGACGGCGGCAGAGTCGTAGGCGTCCACGACGCCGGCCCCCGTGGAGTAGACAACGGCGGACCCCTCGGCGATGACAGTCGTCTCACCCTCCCCGGAGACCCAGACCGGCGCGGGACCGTAGGCCACGACGTGGAGGTTAGCCAGAGAGTCGTCTACCGAGATCGGATTGCCGGCGGTCCCTCGAAGGTAGAAGGCCGAGTTGTAGTGGTTGAGGTAGTACCCCTCACGCTCGGCATCGTTCAGGGCCTTGCGGATGTCGTCGGTGGAGTTGATCGTGTACTCGTATTGGTTCTTCATGGTGGGACCTAACTGCTGGGTGGCCGTATCTCGACCTGCATCGACTGTACTACAGTAGTGAGGCGGGGACCACCCCCTCACAAGATTCAATACGTGATCTACGCAACTATGATCTCAATTCAGCGGCCGATTTGTGGAAAAGGCTGGGGACGGGGATAGACTTCCCTCAGCATCCCGGCAAGCCTTAGATAGGAGACCCATGAGCCCGCTGGATGAGGCGATCATCGCCAATGACGCGCTTCCAGAGCGCGAGAGGAAGACAAACATTGACCTGGCCGAGGAGTTCAACACCTCCGAGGCGACCGTGCGCCGCCATCGGCGCGCCTTGAAGCGCAAGGGCCGCGACGAGCTCGACCGAGACGCGTTCTTCGACCTCCCCGTCGGAGCCATCACGAAGCGCGGCAAGACGGTCCGCCTCGCCGACGGCTCCTACGAGAAGATCGAGTACCGCCCCGGTGCCTTCGAGATGGAGGAGGCGAAGCGACGCTCGTTCGAGGACCTGGAGCCCGTCTTCAATGAGCCGCTACTGCCGAAACCCGCCCGGCTCCTCGACAAGGGTGAGACATTAACTGTCTGCATGGCGGATTTTCAGGTAGGCAAAACCGGGCAGGGCGGGGGCACCGAGGACACGGTGCGCCTCGTGCGCCGGGCAATCAGCGACATCGCCCACGACATCGAGAACGTCGGCAGGTACGAGCGCATCATCCTCGCCGACGTAGGTGACAGCACCGAAGGGTTCTGGAACGTCGCCAGCCAGGCGCAGACCAACGACCTAAGCCTGACCGACCAGATCAGGACCGTGCAGCGCCTCTACGCTGAGGCCGTTCGCCTGCTGGCCCCGCTGTGCGAGTCCCTGTACTACGTAGCAGTCCCGTCCAACCACTGCGCCGTGCGCACCGGCCCCGGCAAGAACAGTCGAGCCAACGCCCCGGACGACGACTTCGGCATCATGATCTCGAAGAACATCGAGGACGTCATTGAGGATCGCCCCGGCTTCGAGCACGTGAAGTTCTTCCGTCCTGAGAAGTGGGAGGAGGCCGTCACCGTGGACGCCGCGGACGGCACCCGCATCGGCTTCACACACGGCCACCTGGCGGGCTCGCAGTCCAAGGTGCCGGGGTGGTTCAGGGACCTCGCGTTCGGGCGCCGTAGCGGCCTCTACGACGCCAGGATCCTGGTTCACGGTCACTGGCACAACTTCGCCGTGAGCCAGGCCGGAGATGCCCGCTGGATCATCTCCTGCCCCTCCGCCGACCGCGG
>ERZ773267.1739-NODE-1739-length-11726-cov-3.698312_pt1 | contig 11726 bp, 11 predicted proteins | sample MGYA00511959_ERZ773267 | MGnify/ENA primary metagenome ERZ773267 (study PRJEB29015, sample SAMEA2738165) | human oral metagenome | biome: human oral; feature: human-associated habitat; material: saliva | place: China | collected 2240 ... | reverse complement strand
CTTAAGAGAGCCTGGGCAAACTTTTTAATGTCCGCCAAGGTTCCTGTTGCCCGACCTGCTGGGTAAAGTCCGACTTCAAAGGGTGTCAATCCCATTGACTTGCCGTTTGTATCGTAGGCTTTTTCTGATTTGCGTTGCTCTTTTACAAAAGTATTATCCGACAAGTCAGGCTTGAGAGCAGTATGTTCCATACCCAGCGGCTGGAAAATATGTTCATAGACATAGTCGGCAAAGGACTGTCCACTCACTCGCTCCACGATATAGCCCGCCAGCGCTGTTCCATAGTTTGAATAGGATGTCACCGTCCCCGGCTCATAAATCTGAGACGGAGTTTTTTTCATCAATGCTCCTAAATCCTTGTCGGAGCCTATATACAAAGGGTAATCTTCAAAGCCCGCTTGGTGGTTCATGAGGTCAAGCATGGTAATGGGCTTGTCGTATTTGAGATTTTTTAGGAGATTTTGGGGCAGATACTCCCTGATGTCCGTTTTCAGGTCAATCTTGCCCTCCTCCCAAAGCTGCATGACGCTGACCCAGACGGTGATTTTGGTGGTTGAACCCCACTCGAAGACCGACTTGTCATCCACCGCTAGCTTCTTTTCCTTGTCCGTATAGCCAAAGTTCTTTTGATAGAGAGTATTGCCGTCTTTGTCAAAGACGGTTGTTGCCAGTCCTGCGCTGGTTTTTTCGTGTTCTTGGTAGTAATTTTCAATCTTCTGACCGATTTGGTCGTAAGGCGTGCCTGACGGCAATTTTTGCTGGTCGGCGTAAGCGTGGGCTGCTCCTAGAACGAGCAAGCCACACGTTACCAGCGCCACAGTGCTTTTCAAAAATGATGATTTCATGATGATCTCCAATCATTATTTTCTATATTTCCTTCACTTAAAAAGGAAAAAGAAAGAGCAAACTGAGTAGACCGAGAAGGAGCCAGATCCAGCCAAAGATAAAGAATAAAAGCATTTTAACAAAAGTAAAAATATGAAACATGATTTTCTCCTTTCCTATCAGATTGCTATTTTAAAAGAGGAAGAGGCTGACCAGAAACAGGATTGAGCCAACTCCTCCGAAGATATAAGCTAAAACGCGTGGAGCCGGCTCTTGGTCTGCCACTATTTTTCTCGTGAGGAAGTAGCTGACAGCATTAAGGATGATTGCAGACATAATCCCATTGACCTTAAATACCGGAAAAGCCGGATTGAGCCCATAAAGAAGAACGCTGATATAAACTACGGCATTGATAAAGGGAACCAGCCAGTAAAGGAAATGGACAAATTGCTTGTCGATAATCTCTTTAATAGTCGTCGTGTAGCAAACAATCAGTTGAATTACACTCAAGAGAACTGGCAGAAACCAGATAAAGACTTGCTTGGGCATGCCTAGACCGCTATAGGGCAAATGCCCTCTGATTAGCTGAGATAGGTCTGCATAGATTGACAAAGCGTAGATAAGCGGTAGCCAAATAACGATTAGGCTTGCCACTAATTCTTTCCATTTTAATTTCATTTTCTTTCCTCCTTTTATAATTCCAGACAGTCATCAAAGCGGTCTAAGAGTGCCCTGCCTTGATTATGAGTAATAACGATAACAATGCGGTCCTTGATGGACAAGATATAGTCCATGACTTCCGCCGCCAAGCTCGGGTCAAGATTACTGGTCGGCTCATCAAAAATCAGCACATCATAATCCTTAACCAAGAAACGCGCCAAATCAATCCGCTGCTTTTCACCATAGGAAACTTCCTGCCGCTCCAAATCCAGCTTCTTGCTCAAGAAAGCCTCATTAAAATGCAGACTTTGGTACAAGAAAGTTTGGTCAGGTGCATTTATATCTCTGTATAGCGCGATATTGTCCGCCACACTTCCCTCGATAAAAAAGTCATTCTTTTGGATAAAGGCGATTTTCTGATAGAGACTGTCGCTTGCTAGCTGGCTGACCGCTTGACCATTGACCATGATTTGACCAGCGTAGTCCTTGCTATCAAAATAATTGAGCAAGAGCTTCATCAAGGTCGACTTGCCCCGACCAGACTCGCCGATAATAGCATAGTGCTTGTCCTTGGCAAACTGATAAGAAAAATCCTGAAAGAGAGCCTTGTCGCCCAACTCCAGACCGAGATGTTCAAAATAAATCCGATCAATCGTTTCGGTCAGATTTTGAGCGGGCTCCGCTTCTTTCTTAGCCAACTTAGCATCAAAATCATTCTCAATATCCTTGACCGTGCTCATGAGATTTTTGTTATTGATAAAAAGCTGCAAAGGAGTGAAGACAAAGTTCAAAAGCTGAACACTGGCAATCAAAGCCCCAATGGTCAGAGACCCTTGGCTGACAAACCAAATCCCCAGAGACATACAAAATATCTGAGACAGAAAGCTAAAGAACATCATCAGAGTCACAGCGCCCTCCTTAGCCGCATTATAGCTTTTTCTGGCTTGCTCAAAGTCGCTGTTGCTGCTAGACAGGTGCTCAACCACCCTTTTTTGGATTTGCAAAAGTTTGATTTGCTCAAAGCCTTCCAAAAAATTGGTGACTTGCTTCAAAAAGTAATTGCTTTTCTGAGTGAAATTCGCTGTCGCCTTGCGCATCAATATCCCTGGAATTTGTGACGCAGCCATGGTCAAAAAAGAAATGAGAATAAAGCCCAGAGCCATGCGCCATTCAATCCAAAAAATAGCCAGTGTACTGATAAAAACTGAAGAAAAGGCAGCCACAATATCACAGCGCGGGGTCAAGTAATTCTCTTGGTAAATATCCATATTCTTGGTCGTTGTGTTGAGATAGCTATTTTCCTGCTCGGAAGCCTTGTCATGCAAATTCTTGTCATAAAAAGAATGGAAAAGCCTCGTTTTGACTTCTTCCAAGACTTGCTTATTATGATTGTTCTTGAACCAAATAGCCAGCAAGCTGCAAAGAGACCAAGCACAAGTGCAAAAAAGGCAGATAAAGAATTGTCCAAGCAAGTTAGAATGAGCCTTCTGCGCACTGTCCACAACAACTCCCAGCTGCAAAGAAAACAAAGTGATAAAAATCGTTGCTCCAATGCTAAAGATAGTCGCACCCAGATAAGAAGCGCGGTATTTCCGTAAAATTTCTTTCAACATTTAATTTTTTCTTCCAATTTTCGTCTATTTTTGAAAACGATCCAAGACGGGATTGCCCAGCAGACGGATAAAACCGTGAGCAAGCCTATAAGCAATAAAAGTAATCCTCTTTTCATCTTTTCTCCTTTATCTATCTATTTAGAAAATTTTCTAAATAAAGAGTACGAAACGAAGCAATCTAATCCTTCTTAGGTATTTCGATTTGTTTCTAAATACTCTGGATTAAAAAATCTAGTCTAGAAAAACTAGATTGCCTATTTTGTATTTAAAAATGTTTTTGATTGGATATTTTTTGCAGGTCGTCCTTATTTTTATAGAGCACCCAGGAAAAAACAGCCAGCCAAATGGATAGACCCGTCACTAGACCTACTACGGTTAGTAGGATTGAGTTTCTTGCTTTCTTCATTTTTCCTCCTTTTTGAGTAGAGAAATTTAGAATTTTTTCTAAATAGCTTTTATAAAAAATTGCTCAGTGACTAATTAAACAGAGCAGAATGAAGTAATTAGAACATCTTCTAAATAGATTGTAACACTTCTCTTTCAAAAAAGCAAGAGGTATTTTGGTTTTTTTCTAAATAGCTATCAAAAAATCTAGCCTGTCTAGACTAGATTGCTCTTAGTTCATATTAACCCGATGCCATTCATTGATGACGTAGGCTAACTGACCAACTTGCTCAATTCCGACACCACTGATCTCATCACTGGCCTCGGTGCTACCACCTAAATAAGCCGTATAGAGAGCTATAATATAGGGCTTCTCTTCCATAACTAATGCATCCACATTGAGCGCCTCACGAACATATCCAGGCTTTTGATAGATGGTAATGTCACGCAGATAGCGCTTATAGTATTCACCTGGGAAGGATTCGCCTATATAATAAAGGATATCCTTGTACTTTTCCTGATTTTTAGACAAATACTCAAGGACCTGAATATAGTAGTCCGTCGTGGTCTTATTATTCTCACGGCTGATCGTCTTAATATCAGCCTTGGACTGACCGTAGCGACTAAACATATCATAGGCCTTTTCCATGCCGCCTAGACGCTCTGCTAAAGCGTAGGCTGGAGTATTTTCAGAATAAACCAAGGAATATTCCTGCATGTCTGATATTCTCATAGCACCGTTGAAAGCACCAACATAGTTATCATGCTCGCCCCTATATTCATAGTTTGTATTGGTAATATCAAACCGCTCGTCCATAGAAAGTTTGCCGGCAGCAACCTCATCTACTACCAGCATATTGAGAGGGAGCTTGTAGGTCGATCCCGCAGTCATAGGCTGGGTATCATTCATTGCAAAGGTCTTGCCAGTCGTCAAATCCTTATATGAAAATGCAACCTGGGAGGGTTCAATTCCCATTTCAGTCATATAAGCCTGAATGACCTGAGTCAAATCCAAATTTGCATAGTCAAATCGAAGTCCTAAAGCATCCATAGTCGGGCCGTCCGCCTCCATGACCTTCTGCTTCTCCTCTGGACTTTTCTCAACAGGCTTCGGCTTTTCTTCAACTAGTTTGGAATCAGGCTTGACTTTCTCTTCTTTCTGTTCTTGCTCGCCAGACTTTGCAAGTTGGGCAGCCTCTTGTGCTTTCTTTTCAATGGCCTTATTTCGTTCGGTTATAAAAAGGAAGATGAAGCCCAGCAGACAAAGACAAGAAAGGATAGCTACGATAATCGTTACAATTTTTTTACTCAAAACATTTCTCCTAGCATTTGTATTATAAAAAATTATGAGGAAAATAACAAGTGAAATCCAGAAAATAGGTATTTTAAGCATTAAAAAAGGCAAATCTTTAATCGATTCGCCTTTTTATATATTGAAACTGCCTGTTTATTTCGCAGCAGCGTAAAGTTGGTCCACCTTTTTCCAGTTAATAACTGAGAAGAAAGCTTGGATGTAGTTCGGACGAAGATTGCGGTATTTCACATAGTAAGCATGTTCCCAAACATCCAGTCCTAAGATTGGAGTTTTACCTTCTGAAATAGGAGTATCCTGATTTGCTGTTGAGGTCACTTCCAACTTGCCTTCTTTATTGACAACCAACCAAGCCCAGCCAGAACCAAAACGAGTTGTAGCTGCTGCAGTGAAAGCTGCTTTAAAGTCTTCAAATGATCCAAAAGTAGCTTCGATATCCGCTGCCAACTCTGCAGATGGTGATGTTTCTGCTGGTGTCATCAATTCCCAGAAAAGAGCGTGGTTAAGATGACCACCACCGTTGTTGATGACTGCTTGACGGATATCAGCTGGGATAGACTCCACATCAGCCAATAATTTTTCCAAGTCTTCACCGATTTCAGGATGTTTTTCAAGCGCAGCATTAACATTCGTTACATAGGTATTGTGGTGCTTGTCATGATGCAAGTGCATTGTTTCTTCATCAATGTAAGGCTCCAAAGCATCGTAAGCGTAAGGAAGATCAGGTAAGATAATTGCCATTTGATAGACCTCTTTTTCTATATGATTATAAAAATGATAACGCAATCATTATAATTTTTCAACTATTTTGCTTGTAGCTCACCCGTCGCAATCTTGAGCAGAGCCAAATCAAACAGGTAATCTTTATCATACAGCCCCGACTTAATCTGGTAATCTGTTTCGATTAGACAGGCCATAGTCTTTTTAAGAAAGGCTAAACTCAGTGAGCGAGCATCCTTTAAGGCAAACTTGACTTGATAAGGATTGACCTTGCGGCCTAAATAGTCGGACAAATCAGACACAATCTGACTCTCAGCTCTGCCATTTTCTGCTAAAACCTTAACTTGCGTAAAGATACGAAACTGCCCCAGCATAATGGCAATAAGCTTGATTTCATCCTCACCTTGAAGAGTCAAATCTCGGACCAAGCTTCTGGCCTCATCAATCTTCTGCTGCAAAATAAGCTGGGTCAGGTCAAAAATATTGTCCTGAAGAGTCTTGGGAATGGCCTCGGCAATGTCTTCTAAACCAATCTGACCAGACTCTTTATATCCTTTCAGAAAGGCTAAATTTTTACTGATTTCACTGAACTGAAAACCTGATTTCAGCAGCAACTGATCGAAAGCTGTCGGAGCAAATTGTAATCCTTCTGCCTGCGCTTCCTTGCTGAAATAAGCCCGTAGATCTGCTTCCTTGAGTTCTGCAGCCTCAAAAATTTTCCCGTCCCGTTTCAGCAGTTTAACCAGACGGCGCTTGCTATCCAGTTTGCCTTCTGCAAAGATAACCAGACGAGTCGTATCTGCTGGATTTTCCAGATAATTTTCGAAAGATTTGAGTTCTTCATCAGTCAGATAGCGCTTCTTGGCTGTTGTCAAATCAGCAAAATGGTCCAAAATCACGATTTTTTCATCCGTAAAAAAAGGCAGACTGACCAAGTCCAACTCCACGTCCTGATAGTTTGCTTCTTTCATATCGAAAATAGCAGTGTTCAAATCGCCCGGTTGAAACTGAATCTGGCGGAGAAACTGCTCTTTCAACAACTCAAACTGCCCCAAGTCATCCCCAGCCAAAATGGTCAAAGCAGGAAGATTGCTTGGCGTGATTTTTTTAATTTCCTCAATAGCTAACACCGAAAGTCTCCCCTGCTTTATATTTCTTGTCAATTTTTTTCATGTATTGATTGTAACAAAAAAGAGTCGGAAAGTCTGCTATTTTCTTTGCAAATAAAATCTAATTTTTGAGTATATCTGCTATATAAATATGAACTGTCAATGGCTTCATTTTTCTTTGTTATGAAAAGCAATCAATGCCTCGTTCTGTTAAAACTTTTCTACGAGCGATAGAACAAAAAGAGCTGGAAAAATTCCAACTCTTCTTTGTTTATTCTTGATTTTCAGTTGCATCATCTACACTGTTTTCAGCTGGTGTAGAAGCTTGCTCCTCTTGAACTGATGAAACAAAAGGATTATCTTGAACAGGTGCTTGAGTTCCAAAATCCTGAGGTGTTGACTGCTCAGGTGTTTCAGCAGTAAATGGATTTTGAACTGGTTCTGCTTGCTCCACCGCTTGACTTTGCTCAGAAACAGGTTGTTGTGGCTGTTGACCAAACTGTTGGCCTTGGAAACCACCTTGCTGTGGCTGTTGGCCAAATGGTTGGTTTTGGACAGGTTGCTGTGGTTGTTGGCCAAATTGCTGTCCTTGGAAACCACCTTGCTGTAGCTGTTGACCAAATGATTGATTTTGAACTGGTTGTTGTGGTTGTTGACCAAATTGCTGACCTTGGAAACCACCTTGCTGTGGCTGTTGACCAAATTGCTGACCTTGGAAACCGCCTTGTTGCGGTTGTTGGCCAAACTGTTGATTTTGAACTGGTTGTTGTGATTGACCAAACTGTTGTCCTTGGAAACCGCCTTGTTGTGGTTGCTTTTCATAGTTCAAACCTTGATTGTAAGGCTGTTGGCCAAACTGCTGACCTTGGAAGTTTTGCTGACCATATTGCTGACCATATGAATTTCCAACCATTTCAGGCTTAGATCCTTGACAAAGCAAAACAATCAAAGCAATACTACATGGAAGAGATACTATTCCTGCAATAATATTTAGAACTGGAATAAATGATAGTAAAAAAGGACCAACATACAGGAAAAGAAAAGCCCAATGATAACCAGCATCACGTAAACGACGGACAATGATAGCTAAATTAGGTACAAAAGTTGCCAGAGCATAGAGAATTAAGATGAAAATAAAGATTACAGCGAATCCTGCTCCAGCAAAGATTGCTGATGGATCTGGTTCATACCCATAAGTTGTGTCTTGAGCTGCTGAAAGAATACTTCCCACAGCAGATACCCAAAAAATGATAACTAGCGGTGCAGTAACAATAACATGACACAATACTACCCACCAGTAGTCTGAACGACTGGAACGGCCTGAAAAATCAGCATAGTGTGTCCAGAATTTTTTATATGCAGCAAACATAAAATTCTCCTCTATAATTTTTTATACCCATTATCTTATCACAAATGCATAAATAAATCAATATGACTTCCTGACTGAAGCTAAGCAGTCTACAAAGTATGAGCTGGCATCTTTAGCGCAGCTATCAATGAACTGTTTCAATCCTCCAGGAATTCCAACCAATCAAACGAATGGCTCCCTGCTGGTCAGTTCGATAGATGGCTGTATTAAGCTTCTCAAATCTTTCCAAGGTTTCCTGATGGGGATGACGATAACGATTATTCTGGCCAGCTGATATCAAGGCTAGTTTCGGCTGAATTTGCTCTAAAAACTCTGGACTGGAAGAGCCTTTGGAGCCATGGTGTCCTGCTTTTAAGACATCTGCTTTCAGCTGAGGAAAGCGCTGCAGCAGTTCAGTTTCTCCTTGCTTTTCCAAATCACCTGTAAACAAAAATTTTGTCTGAAAGAACTCCCCGTAGAGTACAATCGAATCATCATTTCCACCGTCGCCTGTTCCACTAGGATAGAGAACCTGCAAAGCTGAGTCAAATACCGGAATCTCATCTCCTACTTCTACGACATGGACAGAAGTTTCTATCTGCTCCAGCTTTTGAACAAAATCAGGCTGAGTCAGACTTCCTTTAGAAACATAGATTTCCTTGATGGAAAAATGTTGGGCTACCTCCAGCATATCGCCCATATGGTCGGTATCGGTATGAGTCAGGACCAATACATCCAGACTACCAACACCACGACTTTTGAGATAGGGAATCAAAGTCTTTTCTGCATTGGATGAAGTCTGTCGCTCCTGCCAAGCCTCCTTCTTTCCTATCTCGACTCGTCCTCCTACGTCAATCAAAATCGTCCTGCCCTGCCAGTCCCTGAGAAAAATGCTATCACCTTGACCAATATCCACCACTGTAATCTCATTTTGCAGCGGATGCTTTGTTAGGAAAAATAAGAGAAGAGCTAGGAAACTAAAAGACAAAAGCCAGCTTTTCTTTCTCCGAAAGTCATAGATTAAAGCCAAAACTAAAAGGAGGGCAACAAGTAGCCAGAGGTTGGGCTTCCCAAAAATCAAAGGACGCGGAGCAAAATCAGCTACCCAGCGAATCACACCTTCGAGTAACTCAAAGAAAAAATTGACCTGAGAGATTTTTATAAGTGGTGACAAAATAAAAATGAGGGTTAACCCTGGCAGAATCAGCAAGTCAAAGAGTAGTGAAAATAGAAAAGTTAAAATCACGGACCAAGGCTGAAATTCAGAAAAATAGTAGATTAGTATAGGCAAAATGCCCAATGAAATAGTCAGACTTTCCGTTAAAAGTTTCCGAATCGGCGGCAACTTTTCAAAATCCATCATAGAAATCAAAAAAGCATAAGCGCAGGACAAGACACCGCCAGCTGTCAGAAGAAAATTGGGCATGATGATAAAGAGAACCATCAGTGTCAGAGCAAAATTATCTGATCTGGTCAATCCTTGCTGGGCCAACAACTTCTGAACTAAGCTTCTGACGACAGAAACAGAAAAGCCTGTCAGTCCAGCATAGATAAATGAAAAAGGCAGCTGCAAGGCGTTTACTGTCTCCCTCTTCATCCCCAAACGTAGAAGAATTCTGCGAAAACCATCCAAAAAGAAACCTACCTGCATACCAGACAAGGCAAACAAATGGATGATACCCAAGCTAGAATACAGGTCACTCATTTCCGCAAACTCCGTATCCAAGTCACCAAACAAGAGTCCCGTCATGTAATGGCTCATTCGACTAGGAAAATTATTTCTAATGTAAACCAGCGCTTTTCTGCGCCAGACAGACAGCCAATCCAGTGGATTCAGGCTGGAAATTGGTCTTAGTGACTGAATCTTATTGATTTTTAAGGTACGGTAAATCCCCTGACTCTTTAAATAAGCCTGATAGTCAAAGCCCGAAAAATTTCGTTGCTGCTGGGCCTGTTCAAACTCTGCTTCCATATCAAGGACGACCAAATCTGTCAGTTGCTGAAAAGCTTCCTTTTCACTGGCTGATTTGATCTTGTAGAAGACCTGATAAAGCCGACCGTCCGTTCGCCCTCGAAAGGATAGGTAGTCTCCATTGACCTTGATAGTATCTGGCAAAACTTGAACTGAGCTAGCTGAAGGAGGTTCCTGCCTAAAGACCTGCTCTGCCATTTCCCGACGAAGCAAGAAAAAGAGGACAAAAAAGAACAGGAATGCCAAAGCAGCTAGACTTTTTTTGAGGGGATAGCTGAAAAAGAGACGAAGCAGAAGGACACCTAGCCCAAAATAAGCCAAGGAACTGCCAGAATAGACTGCAAAATAGGCCCATACAAGGATGAAAGCTAGATAGATAGGGGTGAGGGGTAACTTTTTAATCCACTGTGACATATTCTTTCAGCTTTTCTAAGGTCTTATCTCCAATCCCTGACACCTTTTTCAGTTCATCTACTGACTTGAAACGGCCAGCACTTTCGCGGTAGGCGATGATGTCAGAAGCCCGCTTCTGTCCGATGCCTGAAATAGTCTGCAGTTCAGCCTCTGTCGCCGTATTTAGATTGACCTTGTCTGACTTTCCACCACTGGAACCAGCAGAATCAGAAGCTCCTGCTTGATGCTGGCCAGTCTGTGTGACATCGGCTCCTTCTTCACCAATCTTTGCCACATAGATTACTGCTTCATCTGTTAATTTTTGTGCCTGATTGATGGACTTAGCCTCGGCGTCTGCTGTCAATCCGCCAGCTTTTTGGATGGCTTCATGGACTCTCGCTCCTGCTCTCAGCTCATAGACACCAGGATTCTTGACTGCCCCCTTGAGGTCTACATAAATCTTGTCGGTCTTAGAGGATGCCTGAGAAGAGATGGACTCAGCAAGCATGTTGGAACTAATAGAATATTCTTCTTGCATAATGGGCCGTCTTGGCCGCAAGTTTAGCCATATTAAAGCAAGAACAATGCCTATAAATCCAATGGTAACTAAGCTAAGTATCCACCATTTTGCCTTAGCTGCGCCGGTTTTAAGTTGATATTGGGGTTCCATATAATGCCTCCTCTACAAGTCTTCATATATATATATACCCCTTTACTCTGATTTAATCCGAAAATCCTCGATTAAATTTGCATGACAAGACAAAAAAACGCCCTACCTAATGGTAGGGCGTTGCTGATTATAAGTGAGGTGAGCTTAGATGATCGCTGCTGCACCGCGGTAGATTAAACCACGACGCGCATCTACAGTAATTAATTCACCATCTGCCACATTAGCAAGTACATCTTTAGCTGCTACAATGACAGGAATCCCTTTTTCAAGACCCATGATGGCTGCATGAGAAGTGATCCCGCCTTCTTCAGTAACAAGGGCACCGATTTTGTCGAATGCTGGCAAGAAGTCCTTGTCAGTTGCACGAGTTACTAAGATAGTCCCAGCAGTGGCTTTCGCATTGGCAGTGGCCGCATCAGTTGCTAAAACAGCCTTACCGATAAAATTTCCGTTACCGACGCCTTCACCTTTCGCTAATTGAGTCCCAATGGCTTGAATTTTCATCAAGTTAGTGGTCCCTGCTTCACCAACTGGTACACCAGCAGTGATTAAGATTAAGTCGCCTTCTTTAGCGAAGCCTTTTTCTTGAACCAATGCAGTTGCGCTATCCATCATTTCGTCTGTTGAAGTTGGACGGTCGATAACGTAAGGGATAACACCCCATGCTACAGCTAATGAACGTTGAGTTTCTTCATCGAAAGTAGCTGCTACGATGTGAGC
>ERZ773267.1737-NODE-1737-length-11731-cov-3.337273_pt1 | contig 11731 bp, 12 predicted proteins | sample MGYA00511959_ERZ773267 | MGnify/ENA primary metagenome ERZ773267 (study PRJEB29015, sample SAMEA2738165) | human oral metagenome | biome: human oral; feature: human-associated habitat; material: saliva | place: China | collected 2240 ... | reverse complement strand
GACGCTTCGAGCTTTCCGACATTCCGCCGGCGCCGCGCGGCGTTCCGCGCATCGAGGTTGCCTTCGATATCGACGCGAACGGCATTGTGCACGTCTCTGCGAAGGATCTTGGCACGGGCAAGGAGCAGAAGATCACGATCCAGTCCGACAGCGGCATGAGCAAGGACGACATCGACCGCATGGTCAAGGAAGCCCAGGCGCATGAAGCGGAGGACAAGAAGCAGAAGGAGACCGTGGAGATCAGGAATCGCGCCGATTCGACCGTCTATCAGGCGGAGAAAGCGATCAAGGATCTCGGCGACAAGGTGGACAAGGCGAAGGCGGACGAAGTGCAGGCAGCGGCCGACAAGGTCAAGGAGGCGCTGAAGGGCACGGACAACGACGCCATCAAGAAGGCGACGGAAGAGCTCGAAAAGCCGCTCTACGAGATGAGCGCGGCGGCCTATCAGCAGGCGGGCGGTCCGGAAGCCGCAGCAGGCGCGGGCGCAGCCGGCGGTGCAGGCGCTTCGGATGCCGGCGCGAAGAGCGAGGACGACAATGTCGTTGACGCCGAGTACACGGAAGTCAAGGACGACAAGAAGTAAGGAAGCGATGATGAAATGAAATCGCCCGGATGTGTGAAGATGGGCGTTTGAATTTATCGGTGCTTCCGTAAGAAATGATGGAGAGTGTGGAGCGTGGAGTTCATGCTCCACACTCTTTTGACGATAAAGTACAGGCGCACTGAGCGCTGTGAGGTGTTTATTGTGAGCGAGAAACGCGATTATTATGAGGTGCTCGGGGTTTCGAAGGACGCGGACGATGCGGCGCTGATGCGGACATCAAGAAGGCGTTCAAGAAGATGGCACGCAAGTATCATCCTGACTTGAACCGCGACAACCCGAAGGAAGCTGCCGAGAAGTTCAAGGAGGTCAACGAGGCGTATCAAGTTCTCTCCGACCCGCAGAAGAAGTCGACATACGATCAGTTCGGTCATGCGGCGTTTGACGGCGCGGGCGGCGGTGCTGGCGGTGCAGGTGGTTTCGGCGGTTTCGGCGGCGGTTTCGGTGGCATGGGCGGCATGGGCGGCATGGGCGGTTTCGGCATGGACGACATCATGGACGCCTTCTTCGGCGGCGGCAGCCGCCGCCGCGGTCCGAAAGGTCCCGAACCGGGCAGCGATCTTCGCTATGACTTGGAGATCACGTTTGAAGAGGCGGCGTTCGGCAAGGAGGTCGAGCTGACGATCCCGCGCACGGAGAACTGCGACGTCTGCCACGGCACGGGTGCGGCGGAGGGCACGAAGCCTGAGACGTGTCCCGACTGCCATGGCACGGGACAGGTGCAGCAGGCGCAGCGCACGCCGCTCGGCAGCTTCATGACCTCGCGTCCCTGCAGCCGCTGCAGAGGCACGGGGCAGATCGTCAAGGATCCGTGCAAGAAGTGCAAGGGCACGGGGCATGTGCGCGTCAGCCGCAAGATCGAGGTCAAGATTCCTGCGGGCATCGACGAGGGGCAGCGTGTGCGCATATCGGGCGGCGGCGAAGCGGGAGAGCGCGGCGGCCCGAATGGCGATCTCTACGTCTACATCTATGTGAAGCATCACAAGCTGTTCAAGCGGAGCGGCGCGGACGTCATCAGCGAGGTGCCGATCTCCTTCGTGCAGGCGGCGCTCGGCGATACGATCGAAGTGCCGACCATCGACGGCAAGGCGGAGCTCAAGATCCCGGCGGGCATCCAGTCGGGCACGGTGCTCAGAATGCGCGGCAAGGGCATTCCGCATCTAAGAGGAACGGGACGCGGCGACCAGCATGTGCGCATCAAGGTTCTGACGCCGCAGAAGCTTACGAGCAAGCAGAAGGAGGCCTTGAAGGCGTTTGGCGACCTCTGCGGTGAGAGCGTCAATCCTGAGCAGAAGACGTTCAAGGATACGCTCAAGAGTTTCTTCAAATGAATATTCGGCGCGAAGTGATTGTGCGCTTGTGAACATAAAGGAAAAGGGAGCTGCTGCGGCAGCTCCCTTTTCCTTTGTGTTCTATGATTCTGTGCAATGGTCGGTTCGCGCTTTTCTTCTTGGTTTGCCCTGCGGCTTCTTCTGCGCCGCAGGATCGGTCAGACCGTCGACCATGCCGCCTGCGATCGCCCAGAGATAGAGGCTTGCGGTGCTTGCGTAAGGCGAGTATCGCTTCTTGTAGCGCTCGAATCTCTTGCGGTCGATTTCCTTGTGGCGGTAGAGCATCCGCAGGCCGCGCTGTATGCCGAGATCGCCGAAGCTCAGGACGTCGGTACGTCGGAGCGTGAAGATCAAGAGCATTTCCGCCGTCCAGACGCCGACCCCCTTGAGCGAGGACAGGGAGGAGATGACTTCCTCATCCGACATTTTCTCCAAGGCGGCGAGGTCGAAGCCGCCGCTGGCGACTCTTTCGGCGAAGTCCATGATGTAGTTCGCCTTGCGGAAGCTCGTACCGACGGTCTGCAGCTCCTCCCGTCCGAGATGGAGAAGGTGCGCTGCATCTACTGTGCCGATTTTCTCACAGAGCCTTGCCCACACCGCTTCCTGTGCCTTCGTCGAGATCTGCTGCCCGATGATGTGATGCACGACGGCGGAGAATACGTCGGCGTGCACGGGACGCTCCAGCACGCCGAGGATTTCGATGACGGCAGCGAGTTTCTTGTCCTTGGCTTTCAAATAGGCGATTTCCTTTTCGCCGCAGGGAACATAGATCATGAGAGTCCTTCCTACCATAGGGCGATGATCAGGCTGCCGAGAGCGATGAGAAAGATGCCGATGCCGTGCGTGAAGCTCACTTTTTCCTCAAAGATGAGGATGGCAAGGAAGACGGCGAAGACGACGCTGAGCTTGTCTATGGGGGCGACGCGCGAAACATCGCCAGTCTTCAGAGCCATGAAGTAGAAAAGCCACGACGTCGCTCCGGCAATGCCGCTCAAGGCGACACAGGCCAAGGCTCTGCGGTCGGCAAACACTTCAGGCAGATGCGAGGCGTGCCCCTGCGCGACCATGACGGCGACGAGGAAAATCGCCATGATGACGCCGCGCACGGCGGTGGCAGCACTGCTGTCCAGCCCTTCAAGTCCCATCTTGCCGAAGATGGAGACGAAGGCGGCGGAAAGTGCGGAGAGGAGAGCATAGAGAAGCCAAGAGGGCATGAGTGAAACCGTTCCTTCCTTGTGGACGATACGAAAATACTGTATAATAGCGGCAGAGAACCACCAAAGGCTAAGCGGCTGCTTCTTCCACTCCCATTCCGAAAAAGAAAGGGGGTGGCGCGTATGACTTCTTTCGAGTTGATCGTGATTTTGATCTTCGCGACAGGGTACATTATCGTGATAAAAAAGAAATAACCGCCCCTCGGACAAAGGTTAGCGGTTAAATCTTTTAGCGGTTAAATCTTTCGGAAGAGGTAGCCGTTTACGGTGGTTCTCTTCTTGTCTATATCATAGCAGATTCACGACACGCTTGCAAGTTTTTTGGTGTTCGGCGTACTTTTCCTTTCGATATGCTAAGAGCGCCAAGGGAGTTTCTTGTGTAATATCACGGTATACCCTGTTTATACACTTTTCGAGAGCCTTCCAACCGTGTTAAAAAGGGTTCAAAAACAGCCTATTTTACAAAAGTATACGAAAGTCAAAGACTCTGTATTTACACATCGAAGAAGATATGCTATACTTTTGCCAAGGCATAGCGAAGGAATCCGGGGGGGGAATAGCCAAGCCGATCAAACAGACGGAAGGGAGCTGCGTAGTATGGCAAAGGTAGCGTATGTGAGGGTATCTACCGAAGAGCAAAACGAAGCAAGGCAAATCGAAGCCTTAAAGGGGTACGGTATCGACAAGTATTTCACGGAGAAGATAAGCGGCAAGACGACGAAGGGCAGGAAGCAACTGGAATCCATGCTTGACTATGTGAGGGAATCAGATACGGTGTATATCGAATCCTTTTCCCGATTAGCGCGTAATACAGCGGATTTGCTGGACATTATGAAGAAGCTGGAAGCGAAGAAGGTTCACGTTGTGAGTTGCAAGGAACGCATAGACACTTCGACGGCGGCAGGGAAAATGATGTTGACGATGATAGCGGCGATATACGAATTTGAACGCGACTGCTTGAAGGAAAGGCAAAGGGAAGGGATAGCGATAGCGAAAGCGAACGGCAAATACAAAGGCGGTGCAAGGAAAGAAAAGCCGTCCGACTGGGAAGATATGAAAGCGAAGTACAAGCAAAGGGAACTTTCGGTAACAGACTTGGCGGCAGCTTGCGGGGTTAGTCGTCCACTGATATACAAGTGGTTAAAGGAATAGAGCGTGTAGAGCGTGGTTACGGTATGTGGCTGCGTTCTTTTTTATGCGTCTGTATGACGGTGTACGGTTTGTAGTGCGTTGCGGTAAGTATGAAAAGGGAAGGGATAAGGAAAAGTGATGGAAGAAAAAGGAAAAGGGAAGGGGAAAGGGAAAGTAGAAGAGGAGAAGGAAGAGGAAAAGAGAACGTAGACACGACGTAGACACGACGAAGATACAACAAAGACGAAGCCCGATTCATGTCATCTTCTTCGATTTGCCCATAGCTCCATACACCTTCAGCTTCCCCCCCATCGTCTATGCGGTTCTATCGTATCGCCGTATCGTCGTAAAATTGGCAGCATATCGCCGTAGTATGCCGTAGTACGCCGTAGTACGCCGTAGTACGCCGTAGCATATCGCCGTATCGTTGTGGAATCGGCAGCATAGGGGAGGGATCATAGGCAAGCGAATCGGAAAGAATCTGGCAACGGGCTTTCTACCATGACGGAAAGGCAAGATGCTAAACCGCTTTATCCTCGCAAGTTATCGGCGGGTTTGCAAAAGGAATGGCGTGGGGCATGGAAAAGTATAGGTGTGGCATCAAACATAGCTTAGAAACGATTCTGGGGCGTTTAGAAGGCATGTATGACTTGCGGTGAAGGGCGACTCGAAAAGGAAAGCGACGGATAGAGGACGGTACAAGCGAATGGCGAAGACATGGCGAAAAGGAAGCGCGAATTGCACAAGAGAAGCACGGCGCAAGCACGGGGGGTAATATAAAACAAACCTTTCCCGATTTGAAAAGAAGCCTAATCGCATTTGGCGCGTACAAGCATTTTCCCCGACATGTAAATAATTTCCATAGGAAACAGCTTGACAAAAGACGGTGATCGAGCGATGATGATGCGCGAAAGGGGCTGATAATGTGACAGTGGTTATCGACGATGATGCAAGGGAAATGACGAAAGAGCAAGCGGAAAAGCTGCTGACAGAACATATTCCCGATTTGCTAAACGCTCTGGGGGTGGACGTGTTCAACGAATATGGCATATCATGTGATATGGAAATACGCATCAAAGACTAAGCCGAAATGTTTCACATGAAACAAACGTGAACATGAAGCGGTAGCTGAATGTGAACATGAAAGCTCTGCTTGAATCACATGGAAAGTCATAGCGTCGATTTTAAGGCTCAATTTGTCGTATCAATACGAGAAATACGGGTATAAAATCCATAACGCGATACTTTATATGCACCGAAGATTTTAAGGCGCGTATTCCCATAACTACAGGCAAATATCACACGATAACAGTCTTCAAGGATTCTATCCGAGGGGGCTGTTTTTCTTTTTGGCTCATCGTCGGCTCATCGTCGGCTGCATCGGCATCGTCGTCTTGCATCTGGTCTTCATGTAGCATAAGCGAAGAAAAGATAATGCCTAGAATCGATTCTATGCGTTCTACACAAACAAGATTGTACATTTTAGCACTCTCAAATTCTCGACGCGACACTTTATATGCGCAGCGTAGTTTTTGGCGAAAAAGTGCGTTCTATAAAGGAAATAGACACAAGTAGTTCTAACAGTCCTATAAAATATAAAGCATAGGATAAAAGATTTATGGTATTTTAGGGTCATATGAATAGTAGTTAATATTTGATTAAATATGTGATTTCAGGTGTAAAAAGTGCATAAAGTCACCGCTCAACTATAGTGAGAGTATTTTTTCTGGTCAACAGGAAAGACAAGGGTATCAAAGCACGACGTAGTATGAATTATTTGCCTATCTGGGGCAGTGCAATATAATAACAAAAGCTATATAACGATATGAAATCATGCTAAAACATGATGTAAATACTGTGATAAAGGTTAAACTTTCGTTAAAAATACGATTTCAGCGTAAAAAACGATGACAAGTCACCGCTCAACTATTATAGGGGGAGTTTTTTATGGTCAACATACATCTATGCAAATGGGAAAAGTTGGAAGGGAGGTGGAAGAATGTAGAACGTAGCACGGCATAAGACGGTGTAGCACGAAGTAGCACAATGTGAATCGAATCGAAAGGAAAGGTAACATGACAGACAAAGAATTTGAAGTATTCCAAACAGAGAAGATGATGGCGGCTAAAGAACTGGGCGTGTACCCTTCTTATATGATGTACTGGCTGCTTTACAAGTGGTACGGCTTGAAGTACCCGAAGAGTTTCCGCATGACCGATGAAGCGGTTCTGGAAATATCTGGGGTAAAGAGCAGGTCGGCATTACGCGCGGCGAAGAAGAAGCTGCAAGAAGCGGGATTGATAAAGTATACGCCTAGCTATGCTCATGGGGGTACGACGTATTACATAACGGGTACAGACGAGAAAGGGGAAGAATCATAGACAAACGAATCAAAAAACGTGAAACAAAGCGTGTAGGCAAGATGTTATCCATCGACTTATCTATAGGCGATCACGAGCATACGGGGAAAGGAATTACGCGCTGGAAAATGTTGCAGATGGTGAAGAAGTCTTTCTCCGATTTGAAACACGGCGGCGACTGGGCTTTTCTGGTCATCGTTAGCATGATGCACTTATCACATGATCCTATGAATCCCATACGGCTTGCAAGGCTGCATCTTCATACGATTCTGTACGCTGAACATGATGCAGAACACTTGGCGCAAAAGGTCAAGGAAACATGGGTTCGGACGGCAAAAGAATCGGGTTACAACGTAGATGCGCGATACCAAATAACGCGGGGCGAATCAGAGCCTATCGACGCGGGAAAGGTAATATACGCTAGGCTTCAAGAATTGCATAGCAAGACATACGGTCATCTTGCGGCAGGAAAGCCGAGAAGCGGGACATTATCAGAATAGCCGAACAGCTATTAGAGAAAGCCCCGAAAAGGCGCGTTAAGAAATGGCGTGAAGTGGCAAGGAAAGCCGATAAGCAAATGATGGAATTGCTAACATGTGGAAATATTCTGACAATGGAATCATATGAGGGAAGAATACTCATGGAATCGTCTAAAAAGTTTTGGACGAATTTGAAGTTGTACGATCCCGAGAAGCTGCACATGAAAAACCTCCGAAGCCTAAATCTTAAAGGGCTTAAGAGGCTTATCGAAAGATAAAAAAACAAAGGTGCCTTAAGTGGGTCTAGTGAGCGGTAACTGCCTTCTTGCGTAAAGAGGGGAAGTACCCCTCTCCGATGTGCAAAAGAATAAGCGATAGCGTTAAAGCGTCGTCTTCAGACGACATGGAAGCTCTGCTTCCCATAAAAACCCCCGTAGCACGTCGTAGCACGTCGTAGAATCGTCATAGCACGTCATAGCATATCGCATTATATCGCATCGGAAGAATATCCTCTGGAAGCACAAAGGGAAGGAATCGCAAAGGCAAAGGCAAAGAAGACGGCATATCACGGCATACGACGGCATAAGCTGAACCAAAACGTGACATATACTTCAAAAGCCTAGAGAACAGTACACTCACAGTATACAAAAGTAGCGTGTGGTAACACATGAAGCATAAGGCAAGCGAATCGGGAACATGAAGGAGGTGCGCCGAAGCCACAGAACACAAGGGAATACAAGGGTACGGCGTAAAAACGCATCAGCAAACGTAATAGTTATGAATATTCTGAAAATATGATACACCCATGATACACGGCTAGACACGGCTGATACATGCGGCATACGGCGTACAAAGCATACGGCATACAAGGCATAAGGGGAAGGGATAACCTTCTTCTTTTTTTGCCGTGCAAATCGAAGAAAACTAACACTGTGGGGACGATATATGCTATAGTATACGTGAAAGTGTATATCGTTCCTTGAGAAAAGGAGCGGGCAAGTCATGCAAACAACAGTAGGGGCAGAAGCCAAAAGCCTTCAAAGCCAGCTAGCCTTTATGGCGAAGCAAATAGAAACCTTGACGGCATTGGCGCAACAGACGGCACAACAGACGGTAGCAAAGCCAAGCATAAAGGGGGACAGCATAACGCTTGACGAATATTTTCCGATTTGGGAAGCGACGAAGAGTCACGACATACAGGAAACGACGCTGCAAAAGAATCGCCATACCTACAAGCGCATAAGTGCGGTGTTCGGCATGAAGAAGCTATCGGACATACAGCGTGCAGACGTGCAGAACTTTGTGAACGACATGGCAGAAAAGCTGTCAATGGATTACATAAAGCACATCAAAGGCATGTTGAACAGTATGCTCGAACTTGCACTAGCCGACGACTATATAGCGAAGAACCCATGCAAGGCGATCAAACTGCCGAAGGTAGAAACGAAGAAGAAGCGTCCTGCCACAAAAGAGGAATACGAAGCTATGGTGAAGGTATCAAAAAACCATCGCTTAGGCTTCACGATCCCCCTGCTCTTTGAAACAGGCATAAGGCGTGGCGAACTTCTGGCGTTGACATGGGACGATGTGGATTTGCAGAAGAAGCGTATTCATATCACGAAGCAATATACCGTAAATTGCGGGCGCGGCGAAGCGGTCTTGAAGCACCACACAAAGACGAAAGCGGGCATGAGGTATGTTCCCCTGTCGCCGAATTTGGTGAAGCTGCTGAAAGAAGAGCGGAAGAAAAGCAAAGGTTTCCGATTCGTTGTGAGACAGAGGGGGAAAGACGCTATGGTAACGCCTTCCGTATATGGCAACGTGTTCAACGTATGGAAGTGGAAAGCTAACATAGCGGACGACATAACGCCACATTCTGGAAGGCATTACTTCGGGACAAACATGCACAAGAATGGCGTACCGACAACGATGCTTTCACAAGTCATGGGACATGCCGATGGTACAACCACAATGGACATATATTGTCACGATAGCAACGAATTTGACGCAGCGGACAGGAAAAAATCAAAGAAGGATTGCGGGGCTTAGGTCTTAGAAAACGATAAGCGGGTATTTTAGGCATAAAAAAATGGAGCTATCCGAAAGGCACTCGGACAGCCCCTGAAGCCTTGAAAATACTAAGCTGGTCGGAGCGACGGGATTTGAACCCACGACCTCTTCCACCCCAAGGAAGCGCTCTACCAAGCTGAGCCACGCCCCGACTGCTTTAGTATAGCAGACTTCTCTTGAAAAAGCTAGGGAGAATTTTCTTTTCTGGAGAGAAATTAACCGGACTTTAACGGAAAAGGTCTGCTGGATCATGCTTTTCCAGACGATTTTCAGGGAGTGGACGGTCGTGTGATTCGAGGTAGAACACATCTTGCTTCATTGTTTTTGCAAATGGGATGGGAATACCTATTCTCGTTTGAGAGAGTGAAGACTTTTTTCCTTTTTGTAACAAGTGTTACCGAAGGGCGATGCTTTTTTTGCTATGATGGGCTTGTTTGAGGGGCTGCTGCGGCAGTTCCTGTTGTATCGAAAAGGGAGGATGGTCATATATGGAAAACAAGATGTTTTGCTTTCAGTGTCAGGAGACGGCGGGATGCAAGGCCTGTACGCAGGTGGGCGTCTGCGGCAAGAAGCCGGAGGTCGCAGGGCTGCAGGATCTCTTGATCTATGTGACGAAGGGGCTTTCTGCCGTGACGACGGCGCTGCGCGAAGGCAGCAAGACGGTTTCTGAAGCTGTCAATGACCGCGTCACGCTGAACCTTTTCATCACGATCACGAATGCGAATTTCGACGAGGCGGCGATTGCTGATGCCATCGAGGAGACGCTGCGCGTGAAGGAAGAGCTTCTGTCGGGAGTTGCCGATGCGTCGAAGCTGCCGGCGGCAGCTCTTTGGAAGGGCGCAAGGAGCGAGTTCCAAGCGAAGGCGGCAGCGGCGGATGTCGGCGTTCTGGCGACGGAGAACGAGGATGTTCGCAGCCTCAGGGAGCTTGCGACGTATGGCCTCAAGGGCATGGCGGCATACAATCATCATGCGAATGTGGCCGGCTATCGCGATGAGGCAGTCGACATCTTCATGCAGAAGGCTTTGGCAAAGCTCTTGGACGACAGTCTCTCGGGCGACGATCTCACGGCGCTCGTGCTGGAGACGGGAAAGTACGGCGTCGATGTCATGGCGCTCTTGGACAAGGCGAACACGGAGACTTATGGCAATCCGGAGATCACGAAGGTCGATCTCGGCGTGCGCAGGAATCCGGGCATCTTGATCTCGGGGCACGATCTCAAGGATCTGAAGGAGCTGCTTGACCAGACGGAGGGCACGGGTGTTGATGTCTACACGCACGGCGAGATGCTGCCCGCGCACTATTATCCGGCGTTCAAGAAGTACGCGCATTTCGCGGGCAACTACGGCAATGCCTGGTGGCAGCAGAAAGAGGAGTTCGAGGCGTTCAACGGCCCGATCCTCATGACGACGAACTGCATCGTGCCGCCGAAGGCGAGCTATCAGGAGCGCATCTTCACGACGGCGGCCGTCGGTTTCCCCGGCTGTCCGCATATCGAAGAGAAGAACGGCAAGAAGGACTTCTCTGCCGTCATTGAGTTGGCGAAAAAGTGCGCGCCGCCGAAGGAATTGGAGCAAGGGGAAATCGTCGGCGGCTTTGCGCATGAGCAGGTCTTCGCGCTTGCCGACAAGGTGGTCGAGGCCGTGAAATCAGGCGCGATCAAGAAGTTCATCGTCATGGCTGGCTGCGACGGCCGTCATAAGACGCGCAGCTACTATCGCGAGTTCGCTGAGGCTTTGCCGAAGGACACGGTGATCTTGACGGCGGGCTGCGCAAAGTACAAGTACATCAAGCTCGATCTCGGCGACATCGGCGGCATTCCGCGCGTCCTCGATGCGGGGCAGTGCAACGATTCGTACTCCTTGGCGCTCATCGCGCTGAAGCTCAAGGAAGTCTTCGGTCTTGCCGATGTGAACGAGCTGCCGGTCGTCTACAACATTGCATGGTATGAGCAGAAGGCGGTCATCGTCCTTCTCGCACTCTTGCATCTCGGCGTGAAGAACATCCACCTCGGACCGACGCTGCCGGCGTTCCTCTCGCCGAACGTCGCGAACGTGCTTGTCGAAACCTTTGGCATCGGCGGCATCACGGATGTCGAGAGCGACATCAAGAGCATGATCGGCTGAATCGCGCGTGCTTGAAATAGGATGAAATGGAGACGGCTCCTCTTGCAGAAGGCAAGGGGAGCCGTTTTTCCATGAAAAAATCTTCGTTCGGAGAGTCCGTGTTCAGACGATCGGAGTCGTTGCATCGCGGACAGAATATGTCCATAGGATCTGTTAGAATGAGAGAGAAGGCTTGCTGCATATCGCGGCAGACTTTCACGCCTTGCCGAAAGCGGCGGATCTGTCTGTGCCTCGGGGCTTGACTTCTCGATGTTCCATGTTAAACTTTTCCTAGAGATTCGTTGGCGGATGAGGCCCGTTCCGTGCGAGCGGAAGATTGTGACGGCGGGCGACATGATGGCGTGCGAGCTTGTACGACGCGGGGAAACTGATCGGCGAGCAGGAGGTGATGCAGACGATGACGTGGATGAAACAGCTG
>ERZ773267.1735-NODE-1735-length-11734-cov-12.425122_pt1 | contig 11734 bp, 10 predicted proteins | sample MGYA00511959_ERZ773267 | MGnify/ENA primary metagenome ERZ773267 (study PRJEB29015, sample SAMEA2738165) | human oral metagenome | biome: human oral; feature: human-associated habitat; material: saliva | place: China | collected 2240 ... | reverse complement strand
TTCAGGCTGTCCTTGAATCACCACACAAACCAACAGTTATCAAACCAAATAACGAGGAATTGTCACAACTTCTTGGACGAGAAGTTTCAAAAGATTTGGATGAGCTAAAAGAAGTTCTTTCAGAACCGCTATTTGAAGGTATTGAATGGATTATCGTTTCACTTGGTGCAGACGGTGCTTTTGCAAAACATGGCGATACTTTCTATAAAGTGGATATTCCAAAAATCCAAGTAGTCAATCCTGTCGGATCAGGTGACTCAACGGTGGCAGGTATTTCCTCAGGTCTCTACCATAAGGAAGCTGACGAAGCATTGCTCACAAAGGCAAATGTGCTCGGCATGCTCAATGCCCAAGAAAAAATGACTGGTCATGTCAATATGGCTAACTATGACGAACTATACAAACAACTACATGTAAGGACGGTATAATATGGTATTAACAGAACAAAAACGCAAATATATGGAAAAACTTTCTGATGAGAATGGCATCATCTCTGCCTTGGCATTTGACCAACGTGGTGCTTTGAAACGCCTTATGGCTCAATACCAAACAGAAGAGCCAACAGTGGCTCAAATGGAAGAACTCAAAGTCTTGGTTGCAGATGAATTGACAAAATACGCGTCATCTATGCTTTTAGACCCAGAGTATGGACTTCCAGCTACAAAAGCTCTTGCACCAAATGCTGGTCTTCTCCTTGCTTATGAAAAAACAGGATACGACACAACTAGCACTAAACGCCTGCCAGACTGCTTGGATCTTTGGTCTGCAAAACGCATCAAAGAACAAGGTGCGGATGCAGTGAAATTCCTCCTTTACTATGACGTAGATAGCTCTGACGAACTTAACCAACAAAAGCAAGCTTATATTGAGCGTGTTGGTTCAGAGTGTGTAGCTGAAGACATTCCTTTCTTCCTTGAAATCTTGGCTTATGATGAAAAGATTGCGGATGCTTCTAGCGTAGAATATGCTAAAGTGAAACCGCGCAAGGTTATTGAAGCGATGAAAGTTTTCTCTGATCCGCGTTTCAACATTGATGTCTTGAAAGTAGAAGTCCCAGTTAACGTTAAATACGTTGAAGGCTTTGGTGATGGCGAAGTGGTTCATACAAAAGCTGAAGCAGCTGCTTTCTTCAAGGAACAAGATGAGGCAACTAACCTGCCTTACATCTATTTGAGTGCGGGTGTATCTGCTAAACTTTTCCAAGAAACACTTGTTTTTGCGCATGAGTCAGGTGCCAACTTCAACGGCGTTCTCTGCGGACGTGCGACTTGGGCTGGCAGTGTCAAAGACTACATTGAGCAAGGCGAAGAAGCAGCTCGTAAGTGGCTTCGTACAACTGGTTTTGAAAACATTGATGAGCTCAACAAGGTTCTTCAACAGACTGCGACTTCTTGGAAGGAACGCATCTAATCTTGATTTTAGAATTCAAAAAACGTAGTAAGTTTTAGGACTTGCTACGTTTTTCTTCTATATAAGCTAGTTTTTCAGCTCGTTTCTTCTTTTTGAAGAGGGCTTCAGCCGACATGGCTGCAGATTTGTCGGGGTATTCTTCTTGATAGATGAGTGTGACGGGCAATCGGGCACGGGTGTACTTGGCTCCTTTTCCAGCCTGATGTGTTTTGAGACGAGCTTCTACATCAGTTGTATAGCCTGTGTAGAGGGTGCCGTCTCCACATTCAAGAACGTACATATAGGCTTTATTTTCCATAGTAAATCTCTTGAATTTCTGGTGTATAGCTGCCGTCTTGCTCGTGGATAAAGAGAGGCGGGAGGATTTTCAGACCGTCCGGTGAACCATCTTTAATAGCCTCAATTAAGAGCATGTTGGCTTCCCTACCCTGCTTGGGATAGACAAACTGGATGCGCTTGGGCGCTAGATTATGGCCTTTCATGGTCTCTAAAATATCCAAAAATCGGTCAGGACGATGGACCATGGCTAAGCGACCATTGGACTTGAGGACTCGCTGGGCAATCGTGCAAATTTCTTCTAAGTTGGTAGCGACTTCGTGACGAGCTAGAAGATAATGCTCACTACCGTTGAGATTGGAATGTTCATCGACCTTGAAATAGGGAGGATTGCAGAGAATGAAGTCAACCTTACTGCCAGAGATGTGGTTGCCTAGATTTTTCAAGTCGTCATGGATAACTTGCATCTGTTGAGCAAGGTCATTTAGTTCAATGGAGCGCTGGGCCATATCGGCCAGACGCTCCTGAATTTCCACTGCTAGAATCTGGGCCTGAGTCCGTGTGCTAGCGAAGAGACCAACAGCACCATTTCCAGCGCAGAGATCGACGATTAGCCCTCGCTTGGGTAACTTTGGAAAGCGGGAAAGCAGGACACTATCGACTGAATAGCTAAAGACTTCGCTATTTTGAATGATTTTAATATCAGTGGAAAAGAGCTGATTAACTCTTTCTCCGTCTTTTAATTTTGCTTCTGTCATACCAACATTATAGCATGATTAAGTGCTATTCCAAAGAAGAAAGAGAAATTTTATAGGAAAAAACACCTGACAGACATAGTCAGGTGCGAATTTTAGTTGAATTCATATTTTTGCTTGATGGTACAAGCGATGAAAATTCCGATAAAGAAAACCATGAGAATCAGGTAGACTGGCAAGGTTGCGGCTGTCAGCGTTGCAATCTCCAAAAGGTGCTGCAGGACAAAGGCGGATAGATAGAAGCCAAAGACAGAAAAGATAATGAGCAGGCTGCGCCAGAGGTTGAGTGGCAGACAGGCTCGGATGACTGACAAGAAGCTGATGCTGCCTAGCAAGTAGTAGGTCAGGGTTGCCATTTCTATATCGCTCCAGCCATGACTGCTGCCCCAGATATGGACAAATAGCACACTGAAGATAATCATGAGGGAGCTTGGTAGAGCCAACTGCAGAGAGCGTTTGAGGAAGTGCTTTTCAACTGGCTTAATATTGCGCTCAAAGGTGAGGACAAAGGGTGGAAAACCTTCGACAAACTGGTCAATCAAGGTAATCTGAATCGGAATGAATGGGAAAATCAAGAGGTATTCCGGCTTGCCTAGTAGGACGCTGGCGATACAGATGATAGCTAGGATGAAGGAATAAATGGTCTTGATGAAGAAAATCGGAGCAATCCGTCCGATGTTGTTAACGACCCGGCGGCCTTCAAAAAGAATCTCAGGTACATCGTTAAAGTCGGAGTTCAGAAGAACTAAGTTGGCAATCTGCCTAGTTGCGGGGTCGCCCTCGGCCATGACGATGGAACAGTCTGCTTCACGCAAGGCTAAGATATCATTAACACCATCTCCCGTCATGGCTGTTGTCCGACCGGCAGCCTTGAGAGTCTGGATCAGCAACTTCTTCTGATGAGGAGAAACACGGCCGAAGATAGCTGTTGCTTCCGCCTGCTCAACCAGTTCTTGATCGCTGACTTTAGAGCAGTCGATGTAGCTGTCGTAGTTGGCAAATCCAGCCTGGCTCGCAATATGCGAAACGGTCACTGGATTGTCACCAGAGATGATTTTCAAATCAACATCCTGAGAGCGTAGATAATCCAAGGTCTCGGCCGCTCCCTCACGAATAGGATCAGTGATTTCCAGAACAGCTAAAGCGGTCATATCTTCAGGCAGTTGGATACTGTGTTTATCTAGCACTTGGTCGCTGTGAGCCAGCACCAAAACCCGCGATCCGCGTTTTTGAGCCTCTCCAACCGCTGCAGGATTGTTGTCCAGCAGCATTTCGGGCGCTCCCAGAAAGATGGTTCCGACACTTGATAAATGCATAGCGCCCCATTTTCGGTCACTAGAAAATGGGATGACATTGTCGCTAGTGTAGTTGTGCTCTAAATGGCCGTAGCCCTTGCGGATAGCCTGGGCAGTTGGGTTATTATCCTCACTGGTTTGGATGTAGGCTGCTAAGATTTGACCGACGGTCTCATCAGAAAACTTATCTGAGAGGCTATGCAAGGCTTCAACAGTCATCTTACCTTGGGTAATTGTGCCGGTCTTGTCCAGACAGAGAGTATCTACCCGAGCCAAGGTTTCAACAGAATACATTTCCTGAACAAGAACCTTGCGCATACCTAGCTTGATGACAGCTGTCAGGAGTGACGTGACTGTCAGCAAGGCGATTCCCTTAGGCAGCATACCCAAAAGGGCTGTCGAGCTGGTAATGACAGAGTTTTTGACAGGCAGTCCCTTTATCATCAGGGCTTCAAAGAAGAGTGCCAATCCGAAGGGAATGATAATTTTTCCAGTAAAGCGGGAAATTTTCCCAAGATTGTAAAGGATGCGCGAGTTGATAGGCTTGAGGGTTTTAGCCTCAGTCATGAGCTTGTTTGCATAGTTGTCAGCACCGACATGGTGCACCTCAGCATAAATCTGCCCACTAGCCAGAAAGCTACCAGACAGCAGCTCAGCGCCTTCTTCCTTGAGAACCAAGTCACTCTCCCCTGTCAGCATGGCTTCATTGGCCTCGGCAACACCCTCTACTACACGGGCATCACTGGGAATTTGCTCGCCGGCTGACAGCTTGATCAGATCGCCCAGTACAATTTTTTCTGGCTGAATCTTGACTTCCTGGCCGTCGCGGATGACTGTGACCAGCTCTCGGCTGACCAGATTGAGCTTGTCAATCATGTGTTTGGCTCGCAGCTCTGTAATAATACCAGTAACGGCGTTAAAGCTGATGACTGCGAAGAAGACTAGATTGCTCCAGGCTTGGACAGAGACCAAGGCTAGAGCAATAACAAAGTTAAGGGCATTAAAAAGGGTGAAAACATTCCGCTTAACGATTTGCCAGTTACTAGTACTGGTGTCACTTGTAAAATCGTTGGTCAAGCCCTGCGAAATCTTTTCATCTACTTGGGTTTGGTTTAAACCGATTAATTCTTTCTTATTCATGAAAATAATGATACCATTTTTTTATAGAAATAGCTATCAGAATCAGCTGTTACAGCCAAAGTTTGGAAAAATATTGCAGACTATAAGGGTATAAGGTATAATGGGAAAGGATGTAATAAATTTCAAGTACAATCACAGTTTGAAATAAGGAGAGTTTATGTTTTATACCTATTTGCGAGGATTGGTAATTTTTATCCTCTGGGCTCTAAACGGCAATGCCCATTACCATAATAAAGAGAAGATTCCTTCCCAAGATGAAAATTATATCTTGGTTGCCCCTCACCGGACCTGGTGGGATCCAGTTTACATGGCTTTTGCGACCAAGCCCAAGCAGTTCATTTTTATGGCCAAGAAACAGCTCTTTGAAAATCGGGTGTTCGGCTGGTGGATTCGCATGTGTGGTGCCTTTCCTATCGATCGGGAAAATCCTGGACCATCAGCTATCAAGTACCCTGTCAATATGCTGAAAAAGAGCAATCGTTCCCTGATTATGTTCCCGAGCGGCAGCCGGCATTCTACAGATGTCAAGGGAGGAGTGGCAGTGATTGCCAAGATGGCTAAGGTTCGGATCATGCCAGTTGTCTATGCTGGTCCCATGAGCCTCAAGGGCTTGGCAGCTGGTGAGCGCGTGGATATGAACTTCGGCAATCCGATTGATATTTCTGACATCAAAAAGATGAATGATGAGGGAGTTGAGGAAGTGGCTCGTCGGATTCAGGCTGAATTTGACCGTTTAGACGCAGAAGTAGCGCCCTACCAGACAGGTAAAAAACCAAATATCTTCTGGCGGATTTTACGAGCATTGGCCTTTATTCCAGCTGCTTTGATTGGTATTCTGACCTTCATTTTTAGTTTCCTTGCAAGCTTTGTCTGGGATCCAGATAAGCATAGAAAATAATGCTAACAGCTTTTAGATTTTTATCTAAAGGCTGTTTTAGTTTTTCTTATTTATATTTGGAACTTTGTTTCAGATTTTTATATTTTCCCTTTTCTTTTACGAATATAAAGATAAAGGAGAAAAATTATGTTTGAAGAAATAGTTGAAAAATTGAAGGAATACAAGATTTTTGTGGGACTTTCTTTGCTAGGAGTCGTCTTGGCTGGCTTTTTCTTGCTGAAGGGGAATGCTCAGCCACAGAATCAGGTCAGCGCACTGGCTCAGGAAGTAGTCACATCAGCTTCATCTGAAAGCAATACAGAAAAAAGAATTGCGAATCAGGAAAAAATCGACTCAGAAAAGGATATAGATTCAGAGGAATCTGAGGAAGAAGTCACCGTTGATGTTAAAGGAGCTGTCAAAAATCCAGGAGTTTATCAGTTGCGGGCAGGAGCGCGTGTGCATGATGCTCTACAAAAAGCAGGTGGTCTACTGCCAGATGCCGAGTCAAAATCCATAAACCAAGCTCAAAAATTAACAGATGAGGCGGTTGTTTATGTAGCTAGAGTAGGTGAGGAAGGAGCAGATGTGACACAAGATAGTCAGACGCCCGCTGGAAATGGAGAAACGGCAAAAGGGAAGTCTGGCTTGGTCAATCTCAATACGGCGACCGAAGCTGAACTTCAGACAGTTTCAGGCATCGGTCAAAAGAAAGCGCAAGACATCATCGCTTATCGGGAAGCCAATGGCAAGTTTAAGTCAGTAGATGAGCTGAAAAATGTTTCAGGAATTGGTGCAAAAACCTTAGAAAAGTTAAAAGACTATGTCACAGTGGATAAATAAATTTCCTATTAAATCAATCTATTTTTGTCTTTTGCTGGTGCTGACCTACTTTGCTGTTTACACAGGCAGTCTGCCAGCTTATCTGGGTTTGGCAGCTCTCCTTGTTCGGCTATTTTGCCTTTATTCGACGAAGAATAGTCTGCTTGTTTTGGTGTTCTTGAGTCTCTTTATAGGATTTTTCCTATTTAGGAGAGAAATGGCTAATCAAGCCTTTCAAGATGAGCTGGAAACCATTTCTACCATTGTGATGAAGCCAGATACAATTAAAGTCAATGGCGACTCGCTTTCTTTTCGCGGCTATTCCAATGGTCGAACTTATCAGGCCTTTTATAAAATCCAGTCAGAACAGGAAAAACAAGCTTTTCAAAAGCTGAGCGATCAACTGCTTTTGGAGATTGATGGAGAGCTTAGTTTAGCAGAAGACAAGCGTAATTTTTCAGGCTTTGACTATCGGGCTTATCTGAAAACGCAGGGGATTTACAGGATTTTGAAGATCAATAAAATCAAGTACAGTCAGCATTTTAGCAGTCTTAATCCTTGGGATTGGCTGTCGGTCTGGCGTAGAAAAGCCTTGGTTTATATCAAGGAAAATTTTCCTAGCCCCATGAGCCACTATATGACTGGACTTTTGTTTGGTGATTTGGATACAGATTTTGCTGAGATGAATGAACTTTATTCCAGTCTGGGGATTATCCATCTCTTTGCCCTATCTGGCATGCAGGTCGGCTATTTCATGGATGGTTTTCGCCGGATTCTCCTAAAATCTGGTTTAAAAAGGGAAACCGTCGATTGGATTCAGTTGCCATTTTCCTTCATCTATGCAGGTTTGACGGGCTTTTCAGTGTCGGTCGTGAGGAGTTTAGTGCAAAAGCTGCTCTCGCAGTTTGGTGTGACTAAGCTGGATAATTTTGCTTTAACGATCATGCTCTTATCCATTTTTATGCCCAATTTTCTCTTGACGACGGGTGGCGTTCTTTCCTGTGCCTATGCTTTTGTCATTTCGGTCATGAATTTTGAGCATTTACCTCCCGTGCGAAAGGTGCTGGCAGAAAGTCTGACCATTTCACTGGGGATTTTGCCGATTCTGATTTTCTATTTTTCTGAATTTCAGCCTTGGTCTATTCTGCTGACTTTTCTATTTTCAGTTGTTTTTGATCTTTTTATGCTTCCAGCCCTGACCTTTATTTTTGCCTTATCGCCTCTTTTGAAAATTACCCAGGTCAATGCCTTGTTTGAACTGCTGGAAGGGCTGATTCGTTGGACAGCGTCTATTTCCTCACGTCCAGTGGTTTTTGGTCAGCCATCTATCTGGATGATGCTGGGTCTACTCATCACTCTTGGTTTGCTTTATGATTTTCGTAGACAGAAGAAAGCCTTAATCTTACTCAGCTTGGCTCTAGCTCTGCTCTTTTTCGTCACAAAGCATCCCTTGCAAAATGAAATTACAGTTATCGATATTGGGCAGGGAGATAGTATATTTTTGCGCGATTGGCGGGGAAAATCTGTTCTGATTGATGTGGGTGGGCGAGTGGAGATTGGAAAGAAAGAAGCTTGGCAGAAGCGGGTTTCTTCGACAAATGCAGAAAAGACTTTGATTCCTTATCTGAAAAGTCGGGGACTGAGTCACTTGGATGTACTGGTTTTGACCCACACAGATACCGATCACATGGGCGATATGCTGGAAGTAGCCAAGCATTTTTCTATAAAGGAAATTTATGTATCTAAGGGAAGTTTGACCCAGTCGGATTTTGTGGAGAAACTGGAGCGGATGCAGACGAGAGTCCATGCGGTAGAAGTGGGAGATAGCCTTCCAATTTTTGATGGATCTTTGCAGGTTCTCTATCCTGAGGATACAGGCGACGGTAGCAATGATGACTCTGTCGTTTTGTACGGGAAGTTTTTTGGAACTAGCTTTTTGTTTACGGGAGACTTAGAGGAGAATGGCGAAGCTACCTTGATGCGGCGTTTTCCGCAACTCAAGGTGGATGTTTTAAAAGCAGGCCACCACGGTTCTAAGGGCTCCTCTAGCCCAGAATTTTTACATCAGCTTCAGCCAAAAATTGCCCTCATTTCTGCCGGTAAGAATAACCGCTACAAGCATCCTCATCAGGAAACTCTGGACAGATTTAAGAACATTCAGACACGGATTTTCCGGACAGATGAACAAGGAGCTATTCGCTTCAGTGGCTGGGATTCTTGGCAGATTGAGACTGTAAAGTAAGGCTCTGTTTCCTTGCTCTGATAGCGAGATAGGGTTAGCTTACCTTGATTTCGAGCTAAAATTATGATACAATGACCCTGTTAATAAAAATTTAAAGGAGATTTCTATGTTTTCTGCTTATAAAAAATTTTGGACTCGTTATGCAGACTTTAGTGGTCGTTCAAGCCGTTCTGATTTCTGGTGGGTTGTCCTATGTAATTTTTTGATTACCCTACCATTTTCGTTGATTGCCCTTTTTGGTTTTCTCATTCCGCTTTTTAGTGAAGTTTATTATGCAGGGCTATACGATTATGAACCAGATTTTTCTGGAGCTATGGCTGGCGCTGGTTTTGCTGCGTTCATAATGTTCTTGCTTGCTATCTATGGATTTGCAACTATCGTTCCTAATCTTGCTATCACTGTTCGTCGTCTTCGTGATGCTGGTTTCCATTGGGCATTTATTTTTCTCACTGTAGGACCATCAATAGCTTCCTTCATTCCAGTGTTGAATATCCTAGCTGCTTTAGTCAGCTTGCCATGTGGTATTGCCTTGATAGTCCTCCTTTGCCAAGCTAGCAAACCAGCTCAGTCAGTTAATGGGGCTCCTTATGGTCAACAAGGATTCCAAGGTCAGCAATTTGGCCAAGCACAACAACCAGTTCAAAACCAACAAATTAGTCAGCCTGTTAACCAAGGTCAGCAATTTGGTCAAGCACAACAACCAGTTCAAAACCAACCATTTGCTCAGCCTGTTAACCAAGGACAACCATTTGGCCAAGTACAACAACCGGTTCAAAACCAACCATTTAGTCAGCCTGCTAGCCAAAGTCAACCAGTTGCTCAGCAAGAAGCACCAGCTCAGACCCCAGAATTTGGTCAGCCTCAGCAACCTTTTGGTCAAAATCAAGTGAACCAGCCAACTCAACCGTTTGCTGCTAGCCAAGCCCAAACTCAAGAGTCAACTCAATCAGCATTCTCAGCATCAGTTTCACAATCTGCTGAACCAGTTTCTTCAGTAGAAGCTCATCAGTCTCAAGCTGAAACTGCAGAACAGGCTCTGGGAACTGCTTCTGAACAAATCACTAACTCAGAGTCAATCTCTCAGTAAAATCTATAAGATATCAACCCTAGATAGTTTCCACCTATCTAGGGTTTCTTTGTCATGTTTGAAATTTTTGTAACCAAAATAACTTTCGATTCGTTATACTAGTAGAAAGGGGGACGAATAGAAAAGTATTAAATAGAGAAAAGCAGTTTCAAATGAGAAGTAGCAGCTGCGAGCTTTGGATTAGAAAGACTTTTTACTATCATTCTGCTTTTTAAAGGAATGCAAGTATGGAGAGATTTGAGGAGAAGTTGTGGGGAGGTGAGATTATCAAACTGGATGAATACGAAAACATCTTGATTGGCTTTGCCCGAGAGATTGTTTTCTACTTGCAAAAGTCAGGAGCTTCTAAGGCCGAGGCAGAAGATGTAGTGCAGGATGTTTTTGTCAAAATGTTAGAGACTGATCTGGTCATCCCAGCAGAGAAGATGCGAGCTTGGATGTATCGGGTTTCCATCCGCCGCTACATCGATCGCTATAGGCGCGATCAGCATTATCTAGAAATTTTGCAAAAAGAATTCTTCAAACAAGATGTGATTCAACCATTTGAAAACGACTATTATGAGCTGTTAAGATCGACGATAGAAGAGCTCCCGACTAAGGAAGCAATGCTTTTAGATCTTTATTATTTCCAAAATTTTACAGTAAAGGAAATCGCTCAAATTATGTCGTATTCTGTAAGTAAAGTGAAAGTACAACTCATGCGTAGCCGAATTAAGCTCCGCCATAAATTGGAAAAGAAAGGATATAAAAATGGAAACATTTGAAATTTTAGCGAAGAAAAGTAAAAGAAAACGACTTTGGAAGACAGTTGCCATCAGTAGCCTTGTCTCCTTAGCTTTATTGTTCTTATTAGGAAAGGGCTTGATAGAATTAGCCTCGAGTAATGGTCGAAACTTGCAAAAAGAGTATGAAGTTATGTCTGAAATTGCCTACCCTAATGTTGACTATGACAGTCTTTACTACACTCAAAATTCTTTGTTTTCAGGAACCTTACATTCTGATCGTTTCAAGGATTTAGATGGAGTGAAGGTAGCTTATCCTTCCTATGAGGGAAACTATTCACTCATAGGTGCTTTTAGAGATCCGACTGCGGAAGGGACTTATTTGTCTCTCTCAGGAACCTATACGCGAACCCTGCGTCAAAAATATCCGGTCTTCTATAATATCAATGCCAAAGGGACAAAGGATAGTAATTCTATGCCTAAGGAGTTGGCTTCTGTCAAAGAAATGCCAAATCAATTGGTGGAAGTAGCTTTGACTTTTGATAAAGCTTATACCTATAAGGAAATCCAGCAGATGATACCGAACAATCTCAAGATTAACTGGTACTGGATTGGCAGTCAGTCAGAAAATGATATTGAACAGTATTCCGATCCCAAGCTGACCTATGGAGCTAACGCTAGTCTTCTTTTTACTTATGATTTAGATTTTAGGAAGAAGGCAAAAGAGGCTAAGAAAGAACAGCAGACCTTCTTGGATTATCTGAAAAAGGCAGATAAAAATCTTTTCCCAAGTCTTAGTGGGTACAACATGTACAATGAGGTTGAGTCCTATCTCAAGAAATTTGGTCAGCTAGATATTCGTGAAGCAGAAAATCGTGATCAATTAACTTTCTCTGGCGTCATCTTGACAGGAAAAGCTGAAAATTTCGCTCAATTAGAAGAAAAAGAATGGATTTATGCTTCCAGTATTGGTGCTTCCGTTCCCAATCAGCCTTACTATAAGCTAGATAAGGAATAATTGACAAAAAATGTGTAAAAGGCTTGCATTTTCAGTGAAATTTGATAAAATAGTAAGGAAAGTTAGACTGTATTGCCTACTGTCTATCTA
>ERZ773267.1734-NODE-1734-length-11738-cov-3.340409_pt1 | contig 11738 bp, 10 predicted proteins | sample MGYA00511959_ERZ773267 | MGnify/ENA primary metagenome ERZ773267 (study PRJEB29015, sample SAMEA2738165) | human oral metagenome | biome: human oral; feature: human-associated habitat; material: saliva | place: China | collected 2240 ... | reverse complement strand
TTATTCAGTTTAAATTCATTTTAAAATTTATTTTTTATGTTAATATTACTTATCTTAAAAATATTATATCTTAATTTTAGAAAAATAAAAAGATATAAATTAAATAACTAATAATTTTTTCATTTAAATAGAGAAGGAGAAGTGATACAATTGAAACTAACAAATTATATTTTTTCTATAGATAAATTCTTTTTTAAACATTTATCATATACTTCAGAGTCAAGTATTTTTCGTCATTCAGAAATTACTGAAAAATTTTTTCGTTTTATTACTAAATTTGGAGAAGGATATTTTGAATTGTTACTTACAATTGTATTGCTCTCATTCTTTTTAATTAATAAACAGAAATACAATTTTTTAAAAAAATATATTTTAGCAATAATTTTTACTTTGCTTTCTACTCAAATTACAGTGAATGTAATGAAAGTTCTATTCGCAAGAGCAAGACCGTCGATAACTGTAAATCCTGATAAGTTTTATGGAATTATGACTTTGATTAAAAATACTTCATATTGGAAAGGAAGTTATGTATCTTTTCCATCAGGACATACAATTACTATTTGGGGAACAATTTGGATTTTATCTTTTGTTATAAAAAGTAAAGCAATAAAAATACCGTTATTCATCTTAGGAATTTTAGTAGGAATGAGCCGTATTTATTTGGTACGTCATTGGACTACTGATGTTGTTGCAAGTGTTATTCTTTCATATTTTATCGCAAAATTTGTACATAAAAAAATATTTGGAAATAAAGCTAAAAAAGCAAGACCAATTTTTGTTCCATATTACAGAAAACTAACTATTGGAATTTTTAAAAGAAAAGTTGCCTAATTTATAATACTTTTAACTAATTTTTTCAAATTATAAAGAATTGTTTAGAAAATAAATTTTTTAATTTAATTTATTATTAAATATTTTTAAATCCGATTTGTTTGATATACAAATGAAAAAAATTTATATAGGATAAATAACTCTGATAATACAAAAAGTCAATATTTATTGGCTTTTTTTAAATTATATATAATATATATGCAATCATAAAAAAAATATATATTATATATCGTTGACACAATTTACGATTGGTATTATAATTAATACATAGTTGAAAATTAAATTAGAGGAAATTATGTTTGGAGGACAAAAAATGGGTATGAGTTTAACGTACAAGATTTTGAAAAAAAATCTTCTAAAAGGAGAATTAAAAGCAGGTAACGAAATCGCCGTAAGAGTTAATCAAACACTTACACAAGATTCCACGGGAACGATGGCGTATTTACAGCTAAATGCAATGAATGTTGACAAAGTAGCAACGGAAATTTCTGTGGCTTATGTCGATCACAATATGTTACAATCGAGTTTTGAAAATGCAGATGATCATGAATTTATTAAAACATCAGCTGAAAAACATAATATTGTTTTTTCAAAACCTGGAAATGGGATTTGTCATAGATTGCATTTGGAAAGATTTGGTAAACCAGGAAAAATATTGATTGGTTCAGACAGTCACACACCTACTGGTGGAGGACTTGGAATGCTTGCAATTGGAGCAGGTGGACTTGATGTTGCAATTGGTATGGCAAGAGGACTTTATTATTTAAAAGTTCCAAAAGTTTATAACATCGAACTTAGAGGGAAATTACAACCTTGGGTATCAGCTAAGGATATAATTTTATATGTTTTAAAAGAATTGACAGTAAAAGGTGGAGTTGGATTTGTAATGGAATATACTGGAGAAGGTATAAAATCACTATCTGTTGAGGATAGAGCCACTATTACAAATATGGGAGCTGAATTAGGAGCTACAACTTCAATTTTCCCAAGTGATGAAAATACTAAGACTTTCTTGGAAAAACAATCACGTGGAGAAGATTTTGTAGAATTATTGCCTGATGAAGATGCAGTTTATGATGAAAAATTAGTTGTTAATTTGGATGAATTAGTGCCACTTGCAGCTTTTCCTCATAGTCCTGATAATGTGCATGAAATTCCAAAAGACAAAAAATTGAAAGTTGATCAAATTGCAATTGGTTCATGTACAAATTCATCTTATTCAGATTTTATGAAACTTGCAGCAATTTTAGATGGGAAAAAAGTTCACCCAGATGTGAGTCTTGTTTTATCGCCAGGTTCAAGTAATATTATGAAAATGATTTCAGAAAATGGAGCATTGGCTAAATTTATAGCGGCTGGAGCAAGATTACTAGAAGCTGCGTGTGGACCTTGTATCGGAATGGGACAAGCACCAAAAACAGATGGAATCTCACTTAGAACATTTAACAGAAACTTCAAGGGAAGATGTGGAACAATGAGTGCTGGAGTTTACTTAGTTAGTACAGAAACAGCTGCTGCATCAGCAATTACAGGATATTTAACAGATCCAAGAGAATTGGGGGCAGAAATTATCATTGATGAGCCAGAAAAATTTGAAGTTTCAGATAATTATTTCATTTTCCCAAATCCTAATGAAGATGAGGCGAAAAAAGAAAGAGAATCTGTAAAAATTGTTATGGGACCTAATATTAAGCCATTCCCAATTGGAGAAGAATTAAAAGACAGCTTTACTAAAAAAGTTATTTTAAAAACAGGAGATAACATTACAACAGATGATATTTGTCCATCGAATGCTGCATTATTGCCATTCCGTTCAAATATTCCTAAATTGTCTGAACACTGTTTTGAAACAATTATTCCAGATTTTAAAGAAAGAGCTGAAAAAAATGATGGTGGAATTGTTGTCGGTGGAGAAAACTATGGACAAGGTTCTAGCCGTGAACATGCTGCATTATTACCACTTTATCTTGGTATAAAAGCTGTTATCGCAAAATCATTTGCAAGAATTCACAAAGCAAACTTGATTAACAGTGGAATTATACCGTTAGAATTTGAAAATGTAGAAGATTACAACAATATCGATGAATATGACGAATTACAATTATCAGATATTCCAAATTCATTGATAAATGGAAGATTTATTGTTAAAAATCTTACTAAGAATATCGAATTTCCTGCTAAATTCAATGGTTCAGAAAGAGAACTTAAAATATTGAAATTTGGTGGATATTTGAAATTTGCTACAAGTGATGAATTTTTGAGTTAAAACGTGAATAACAGTAGTTCTAATTTGATTTTGAGTTAAAGAATTTCGAATAAATTAGCTCTTTATTTAAACTAGAATTACTGTACTTTATATAAAAAATAATTTAGAAAGAGTGGAAGATAATATGAAAAAAATTACATTAATACCTGGAGATGGAATTGGATATGAAATCTCTGAAAGTTTAGTAAAAATCTTTGATGCAGCGAAAGTTCCTGTGGAATTTGAAACTGAAAATGCTGGATCGGATGTTTATGAAAAAACTGGAGAACTTATACCTGAAAGTCTTTATGAAAGCGTTGAAAGAAACAAAATTGCAATAAAGGGGCCTATTACTACACCAATTGGAAAAGGTTTTAGAAGTATAAATGTGTATCTTAGAAAAAAATACGATTTGTACACAAATTTTAGACCTTCTAGAAATTTGCCTGGAATTGAAACTCGATATGATAATATTGATTTGGCTATTTTCCGTGAAAATACTGAAGGAATCTATATTGGTGAAGAAAAATATGAAAATGAAGAAAAAACTAGTGCAATTGCTGTGAAAAGAATTACGAGAAAAGGAAGCGAAAGAATTATTAGAAGTGCTTTTGAATATGCAAAAAATAATGGAATTTCGAAAGTTACAGTTGTTCATAAAGCAAATATTTTAAAATTCACTGATGGAATGTTTTTGGATATTGCGAGAGAAATTTCAAAAGAATATGAAAATATTGAGCTAGAAGAACTTATTATTGACAATATGTGTATGCAACTTGTTACAAATCCTGAAAGATTCAAAGTAATTGTTACAATGAATTTATATGGAGATATTTTATCTGATTTAGTAGCTGGACTTGTTGGAGGACTTGGAGTTGCACCTGGGGCTAATATTGGAGATGATATCGCTATTTTTGAGGCAGTACATGGATCAGCACCAGACATTGCAGGACAAAATAAAGCAAATCCGCTTGCATTGCTACTTTCTTCAATCGAAATGTTAAAATATTTAAAACTTGATGATTTTGCTAAAAATATTGAAAAAGCTATTTTAAAAACATTAACTGACGGTTGTAAAACAGCAGATTTAGGTGGAAATGCTACAACTACTGAATTTACAGATAAAATTATTGAAAATCTGAAATAAGGAGTTGGTGAAAACATGAAAACTGATTTTATTAATGAGCTGGGAGTTATGTTTACCGAGAATAATTCTATTTCAGATGATATTTATAATAAATTAAACGTAAAAAGAGGTCTTAGAAATAAAAATGGGACAGGAGTTCTTGTTGGATTAACAAAAATTGGTTCTGTTTTAGGATACTCAATCGATAAGGACGGAAAAAAAATTCCAGCAGACGGAAAACTTTATTATCGTGGTATTTCTATTGAAAAACTTGTATCTCTATTTAAAAAGGAAAAAACTTTTTGCTTTGAAAAAACAATATTTTTATTGCTTTTTGGTAAAGTTCCTTCTAATTTTGAATTAAAAATGTTTATCAGTACTTTGAAAGAATACCAGCATTTGCCAGATGAATTTATCGAAGATTTCATATTGAGAAAACCGAGTACGGATATAATGAATCAACTTCAACGTTCTGTCTTGTGTCTTTATACTTTAGACGAAAATCCAGATGATGTTAGTCTTTCAAACTTGATTGATCAATCTTTAAACTTGATTGCAAAATTTCCTAGCCTTCTTGTTTATTGTTATCAAGCGTGTAATTACAAGCATTTTAATAAGAGTTTGATTATTCATAATCCAGTGGAAGAATATAGCATTGCACAAAATGTTCTTCACATGCTTAGAAGCGACAATCAATTTACAGAATTAGAAGCTGAGGTTTTAGACTTGATTTTAGTTATCCATGCAGAACACGGAGGAGGAAACAACTCAACTTTTACTTCTCATGTTGTTTCTTCAACTAGAACTGATACATATTCGTCAATTTCTGCCTCGATTGGATCCTTGAAAGGGCCTATGCACGGTGGAGCAAATTCAATGGTTACAAAAATGGTGGAAGATATTAAGAAAAATACTAATCCATATGATGAAGTTAAATTAAAAGAATATTTGAAAAAAATATTTAATAAAGAGGTATTTGATAAAAAAGGTAGAATTTATGGTATGGGACATGCTGTCTATACAATTTCGGATCCTCGTGCTGTGTTACTAAAGAAAAAAGCTTATGAATTAGCGAAAGAAAAAAATGCACTTGAAGAATTTGAGTTATTTTCAAATATTGAAAAACTTACAAAAGAAATTGGAAAAGAGACTAAAGGAAAAAATTTCGAAATTTGTGCAAATGTTGATTTATATTCAGGATTTGTATACTTTTAAATATTCCACAAAATATTTTTACCCCACTTTTTGCTCTTGCTAGAATTGCTAGTTGGAATGCGCATAGAATGGAACAAATTTTAGTTGATAAGAAATTAATCAGACCAGCTTATAAGGCTATTGATGAAGATGGGAATGTTTTGTTATAAATTTTTAAATAGCAGAATAATTATTAATTTTTTTACAAGGGTAATATAAAATAGAATTTTTATTTTTTAAGTGGGTTTAGTATAAGATGGGGAGAAAGTTTTGTTCTCCTTGTTTTTTTATTATAAATTGATTTTTATTTATCCGAGCCATTGTTATTTTTCAATTTTTGAGATATAATAAAAATGATGTTTCTTGAAAGGAGATATGTCTGTGAGCAAATATAAAGAGGTTTATAATGATATAAGGGAAAAAATTACAAACGGAACGTTCAAGGCAAGAGAATTTTTAGAAAGTGAGTCTGAACTGGCACGTAAATATTCGTATTCTAAAGATACAATAAGAAAAGCGCTTTCTATGCTTGAATTGGATGGATATATTCAAAAAATTAAAGGGAAAAATTCAATGGTCTTGGAAAATGGACGGTTTAAAAACAGCTTATCAAATCTTAGGACTTCAAAGGAACTTAACAAAATTGAAAATATTGATATTGCTACTAATTTGGTTGAATTGGATGTTGTTAGTGGAATTAAGGAAATTATGGATATTTTTGAAGTATCTGAAGATGTTTCGTTTTATAAGGTTTCACGTATTCGTATTTTGGATGGAGAAGCTCTTGAGTATGAAACAACTTATTTTGATAGAAGGATTGTTCCGTTTCTGGATAAAAAAATTGCAGAAAATTCAACTTATGATTATCTTGAAAAAAAATTACATCTAAAAATATCCCATTCACGACGTGAAATAAAATTTAGATATGCAACTGAAGATGAACAAAAATATATGGATTTAAAGGATTTTAATGCGGTTATCGTAATTGAAAGCCACACCTACTTGTCTAATGGAACACTATTTCAATATGGAGTAAATTCCTACAGACCAGACAAGTTTGTATTTTCAACAGTAGCGAAAAGATAGGTTGGTGAAAATTTGTGAGAATTTTAGTAATTGAAGATGAAAAAAATTTGAATGATATAATTGTTAAAAGATTAATTTTGGAAAAATATGGTGTTGACACTTGCTTTAATGGAAATGATGCGCTTGAATATATTTTTTCAACTGAATATGATGTTATTGTATCGGATATTATGCTGCCTGGAATAGATGGATTTGAGATTTTAAAGAGAATAAGAGAAAAGGGGATAAAAACGCCAGTTTTACTGCTTACTGCATTAGATGGAATTGAAGACAGGGTAAAAGGGCTTGATTATGGAGCTGATGACTATTTGGTAAAACCATTTGCATTTGATGAACTGATGGCTAGAATAAGAGTGCTTTTACGAAGAAATTCAACAAACGGAAATTCCAATGCAAGTAATATATTTTCAATTGCAAATTTAACGGTAAACTGTAATTCTCACGATGTTTTTCGTGATGATGTCCCAATAAAACTCTCAACAAGGGAATTTACAATTTTGGAATATATGATAAGAAATAAGGAAAGAGTATTATCTAGGGAGCAAATTGAACAGCATATATGGAATTATGACTATGAAGGCGGTACAAATGTTATTGATGTCTACATTAGATATTTAAGAAAAAAAATTGATAAGGATTTTGAGCCTAAATTAATTCATACGGTTCGTGGGATTGGCTATGTTCTGAAAGTTGAGTAAATTAAAAGTTAAATCAATTTATTATTTAGAATAAAAAATAAAAAATTTAAAATAGGAAAGTAAAGGTATGAAGAGATTTGTTAATAGTAATTGGATACAGTTAAAAATAGGTCTGTGGTATATGGGAATTATGATTCTGCTTGTAATTTCTTCATTGTATATTGTATTTTATATAAGTGAAAATATTATTCATTCAAGCGTGCGAACTTATTTAAAGGATGTTGTAATTCATAGGCTGGACTATTTAACGATAAAAAATGGAGAAATTATAATTGACAGTAATTTTGATACAATGATTCAGAATGTAGAAATTTCCATTTATGATAAGGATTTTAAATTTCTTTATGGAAATTCTCCAAATGGATTTGAGATGGATAATAAAAAGTCGAAGGATGATAAAATTATAATTGTAAGAAGTCATAATCAAAAGTGGTATGTTTACAATAAAATGATTAATCTTGGAAGTTATGGAAAAGTATGGATTCGAGGAGTAATGCCTAATATTGGACAGTCTAGTGCCATTGAAACGGTCATTCATATTTCTTTTATAATTTTGCCGTTTTTTCTTATACTTTCAGCAATTGGAGGATATATTATTACAAAAAATGCCTTTACGCCAATTAAAAAAATTAGAAAAATTGCAGAAGAAATTAATGAGGGGAATGACTTGTCACAGCGGATTGACCTTGGAAAAGGCGATGATGAACTTCACACTCTTGCAAATACTTTTGACGTGATGTTTGACAGGCTTCAGACATCTTTTGAAAATGAAGTGCAGTTTACTTCAGATGTTTCCCACGAATTGAGAACTCCGATTACAGTTATACTGACACAGTCGGAATATGGAAAAAATCATACAAAATCAATTGAAGAAGCACAAAGATCCTTTGGAATCATTGAAAAGGAAGGGCAAAAAATGTCAAAACTGGTGTCACAGTTACTGACTCTGGCACGTATGGAACGTGGAAAACAGAAATTGAATCTGGAAAATATCAATTTAAGTGAGCTGCTGGAAATGACTGTGGAAACTCAAATTTGCGCTGCAGAAGCTAAAAATATAAAATTTGTCACAAAAATTGTTCCAGAAATTTATGCAAAGATTGATGAAATGATGATTATACGAGTTTTTACAAATTTGATTTCAAATGCAATTTCCTATGGAAAGCAAAATGGAACAGTTATCGTTGAATTATTTTTAGATGAAAATAAAAATAAAATTATTAGCAGAATTTCTGATGATGGAATAGGAATTCCAAAAAATGAACTGGATAAAATATGGTTGCGATTTTATCAAGTAGATCCATCCAAAAGTGGCGATAATTCAGGACTTGGACTTTCTATGGTAAAAAAAATTATAGAGCTGCATAATGGAGAAATTTTTGTGGAAAGTGAATTTGGCTTGGGAACAACTTTTACAGTAATTTTGTAAATAAAAACTAAAAAAACAGGGAAGAGTTAGTTGACAAAAATAACAAAAAAATTTATTACTCTGAAATGCCAATTAACAGATTAATAGATATATAGAACTAAAAAAATGAAAAGTTCTCATTTTTCTTTAATGTTTATATGGTATTATTAAACTGTCAGAAAGAATGATACATAGCTCAACTTAAAGTATCAGACTTATTTACTCGAGTAAAGCAGTTTAAATAATTAATGTAAAAATGAAAAAAATATACTAGTATTATGAGAAATATAGAAATTTTAGTAACTGTATATCTATGAGGAAAAATGTAACATTATAGATAAATGGACTGTAGGAATTATTTAAAGCAGAAGGGAGGCAGGCTTGTGAAAATCAGATTTTTAAAAATGACATTACTTGGAATGTTATTAGCCAGTTTACTAGTTTTTCCGATTGGAAAGGAAAGAAAAAAAGTGAATGTAATCAAGGCAAAGCAGATTGCTCTAGCCAAAGTTCCCGGAGCGACATTTGCGAATGTTCTTGAATTTGATACGGAAGATAATGGATTTTATAAGGGTAAAATTAATTATCGAAATGTTGCTTATAATTTTGAAATAGATATTTACACTGGAAAAATAATTAATTGGAGTGAAGAAAAAAGTAGTAATAAATAAAAAAGAGTTTATGGAGAAAGTGATATGATAAATAGAATAATAAAAAAAGGAAGTTTTAACTATATAGTTACTTTAGCAATATTTCTTATTTCTGTCAGTTTTTTGACAAGGGGAAGTGTTATTGATCAAAGAAATGAAATAAAACTAGTGCCGAAAATTAATATAAAAACTTCTGATACACAAATAACACCAAATAGAGCAAAGGAAATTGCATTGGCACATGCTGGAGTTTCAGAAGCAGCCGCTAATTTTAAAAAAATTAAATTGGATAATAAAAATGGAAAATCTGTTTATGAAATAGAGTTTATTGCAAACAATGCTAGATATGAATTTATTATTGATGCAAAAAGCGGTTCAATAATAAAATTTGAAAAAAGATAGTTAAAGTAAATTGAAAAAAATTAGAATAAAAAAATAAATTAGAAATTATAGATTAAAATGTGAAAAAAATGAAAAAATTAAACAGTAAAAAAATAAAGACTATTTAAAATTTTAAAAATAGTCTTTTTTTGTTAAGAAAATAATACTAAATCCCGTTTAAAAATAGAAACTAGATTTTATATTAATTGCTAACAGCGGGATCTTTATCCCTTGCAAATAGGATTTATAACTAGTCTTATATTTAAATGGGAAATAGTATAAGTTATTTATTATTACATTATTCCAAGATAAGCAGCACCTAAAATTCCTGCATCATTTCCAAGAGTAGCTGTGGCAAGTTTTAAATTTTCAAGAGTTGATGGGAATGCAAAATCTTTTAATTTTTCTTTTACACGGTCAAATAAAATATCTCCAGAAAGTGCAACTCCACCACCAATTACAACAATTTCAGGATCTAATGTGCTGAGCAAGTTTCCAATACCGAAAGCCAATTTTTCAGCTTCGTAATCTACAATTTCAAGTGAAAATTTATCATTTTCTTTAGCGGCATCAAATACATCTTTTGCTTCCAATTCTCTGCCTTTTGTCATTTCATAAAGTAAATTTTGCTTGTTTACTGCAAGACGGCTGTTTGCTTCACGGATTATTCCAGTAGCAGAAGCATAGGCTTCCCAGCATCCCTTTTGTCCGCATCCGCATAATTTTCCATTTGGTTCAATTTTTATATGTCCAACTTCTCCACCAGCTCCGTTTTCTCCACTGACAAGTTTTCCATCTACAATAATTCCGCCACCAATTCCAGTTCCGATAGCAAGTCCTAATACATTTTTATATCCTTGAGCAGCACCTTTCCACATTTCTCCAAGTGTGATAACGTTGACATCATTATCAACTTTTACTGGTTTTCCAAGATTTTTTTCAAATTCTAATGCAAGGTCAACTCCATTTTTCCAAGGGAAATTTGCCCAGAATTTAACAATTCTAGAATTTAGCACAGGACCTGGAACTCCTACACCAACTGATAAAACATCATCAAAGCTGATGTTGCTTCCTTCAATTTGAGTAAGCAAAATTTTTGACAATCTTTGAATTGTTTCTGAAAATCCTTCCATTGAATCGGTTTTTACAATAGTTTTAAAAATAATATTACCTTTTTCATCTACAAGTCCAATTTTTGTGTTAGTTCCTCCTAGATCAATTCCTACGTAGTATTTCATAAGTCCTCCTAATTGATTATAATTTTTTTATATATTTTTTATTTTATTTAAAATTAAATAAATTATTATACTAATATTAGTCTACCCCATTTATTTGGCATTGTCAATATTAGGGCCTTACTTTTGTGCCATTTCTTTTGATTTTTCTGTACAGGCTTTAACTGCTTCCATTACAGTTCCTCTAAATTTACCATCTTCTAATACTTTTAGAGCAGCAATTGTAGTTCCGCCAGGAGAAGTCACCTCATCTTTTAAAATACCTGGATGTTTTTTTGTTTCAAGCATCATTTTAGCAGAACCTAAAACAGCTTGAGCAATAATTTCATAAGCCTTATCTCTAGGCATTCCTTCTAAAACTCCGCCATCAGCAAGGGCTTCTATAAACACATAGACATATGCTGGAAGAGAACCGCTAATTCCAGTATAAACATGCATAAGTTTTTCATCGATTTCTATACTTTTTCCAAAACTGTTCAGCAATTTAAAAATAACTTTCTTCTCATTTTCTTCAATGTTTGAATTAAAGGAAACAGCCGTCATCCCCTCCATAACCTGAGCAGGCGTATTTGGCATAGTTCTTACCACTTTTTTATCACTTCCAATAATTTTTTCAATAAAGTCAATACTAATTCCAGCTGCAATTGACAAAATTATAGTATTTTCATCCAGTTTATCTTTAATCTTTTTCAAAACTATCGGAACAATATTCGGTTTTACCGAAAGAATAATAATATTACTTTTTTCCACAAGTTCATTTTCAGTTTCAGCCCTTTTCACTCCATATTCCTTCACTAATTTTTCAACTTTTTCTTTATTTAAGTCAAAAACAGCTACATCATCACTTAAAAGAAAATTAGAAGTTGTAACACCTTTTAATATCG
>ERZ773267.1729-NODE-1729-length-11769-cov-3.438364_pt1 | contig 11769 bp, 12 predicted proteins | sample MGYA00511959_ERZ773267 | MGnify/ENA primary metagenome ERZ773267 (study PRJEB29015, sample SAMEA2738165) | human oral metagenome | biome: human oral; feature: human-associated habitat; material: saliva | place: China | collected 2240 ... | reverse complement strand
TCTGCTCGCAAACGCGAACAATTCTCCAAGCGTTAATCAAAAGAAAATACTCCTCTTCTGGGGAGTATTTTTTATGTTAAAAATCACAAAAATTTCGAATCCAGCAGGTCGCTAGATGTCCATAAATCTGCGAGATGTACACCACAATAATTTTGATTTCTAGAAAATCCTCGTAATCCGAGAGAATCTATTTAATTTTAACTCAGCACAAGCGAAATCGGTCAAAAATCAGTAAAATCCGTTATAATAATAAATATGGCAGAAGCTAATGAATCCGCAGTGCTATACCAAATCAACTGCAAAAACTTGATTAAAGCCCTAAAATCACCCTCTTACCTCAAGCGATTCGTGAATTATAATAAGCACATCGTTCTTTATTTTGTCTTCGGCGTTCTTACTACCCTGGTGAACATTGTTAGTTTCTATATCTTCGCGGAAATCCTCCAAATCAAAACCGTCCCGTCCACTATTTGGGCTTGGGTAGTGGCTGTAGCCTTCGCCTTCGTTACTAATCGTCTCTATGTTTTTGAAAGTACCGCCAAGACTCATGCCGCCATCATGCGCGAAGCCGTCCTCTTTTTTATCGCACGACTAATTACCCTTGGTATAGAAGTTTTTGTTATGTGGCTCGCCGTTGAGGTTTGCAAACAAAACAAACTCATTTGGAAGGTTTTCTGCAACATCATTACAATCGTAGTAAATTACACCCTCAGTAAGGCCATCGTCTTCACGAGTAGTCGTACCTCCAAACGCCTCAGTAAACGCCAAGATAAAAACAACTCAGCAGAAACCTAGTTTGCGTTTTGGTTAAATCTGATATAATATAAAAGTAACGTATTTACGCCTAATATTTGGCGCGCACATTAATAAGGAGGGTGTTTATGCCAGAAAATTCTGAAATTGCCGTATTGAAAGCTAACCGACGCGAAGTAATTCGCAGCATGCAGGAAGCCGAAGCCAACCATGACCTGATTCGTACCGAATACAAGGTCGCCGTTGAACGTCACAGCCTTTTTTATGGAAAAATAGAGCGGATAAAGATGCAGCTTACTGCTGAGAATCTCAAATCTAAACCTCAAAATAGTTTAATTGAAGCATTAAACCGCGAGCTTGATGACCTACTCGATGAGCAAGGTATTGTGAAATTGGAAATTGAAAGCTTAAAGCGCAAGAAAACTCGTGTTTATAGCGAAATTCAAACACAGAAAAACAAATTAAAAAAACTGGATGAAAAAATCCGATCGAGAAGTGGAGACCTAGAGCCATACAAGAAATCTCGCGGACTTTAAGGCAAGAGGAGGGATAATCACGAAGTGAGAACTAAGAGCCATGCAAGAAGCCACACAAATTTTAAGGTGGAGGGGGGGGAGATATGCCAAATAAATTCATACTTCATGAAAAATTTATAAGAAAAAACTGACTATGCGCTCAATTTAAAATCCCTTAAGAACCGAAGTTATTTCGGTTCTTTTTCTATTTAAAAATCACAAAGTGATAAGCCAATGCTTTTTAAAATCCTAAAATTAAAGCCATATCTACCTTTTATGCCATTTTTATCTGTTATCAAGTTGACTTTATCTGGAAAAAGTTATAGAATATTAATAATTAATAAAGCAAGGCTACAAAGTTGAGATTGTAGTTTTCATAAAATAAGAGAAAGGCCCAGACTCTTAAATGAGCCACGCAGATAATTCTAAAAAAACGATTATTGTTGCCCAAATTATGGGCAAATGGATTGGCGGAGGCGTCGAATCAGTCATCATGAATTACTATCGACACCTCGACCGCACCAAGATCCAGTTTGATTTTATTTGTGACGAAGACTCTACGCGTATTCCATACGAAGAAATTAAAAAACTCGGTGGTCGCGTCTTCCTGGTGCCAAAATACCAAAAACTCCCCAAATATCTCAAAGCCATGGAAGATTTGTTCCGTAAGAATAAATATCGCATCGTACATTCCAACATAAACACCCTCTCAGTTTTTCCACTTTACGCCGCGAAAAAGGCTGGGATCCCTATTCGCATTTCACACAGCCATTCCACGAGTAATCCTAAGGAATGGAAGCGAAATATTATCAAAAATATCTTAAGGCCATTTAGTAAGAAGTACGCCACAGATTATTTTGCCTGTTCCGAACTAGCTGGCCGCTACCTCTTTGGTAATAAATCTTTCGATCGCAGCGAAATAAAAATTATCTATAATGCTATTGATCTAGATAAATTTAAATTTGATCCCGAAGCACGCAAAAAACTCCGCCAGGAATTTAATATCAATGATAGCACTACCGTTATAGGACACGTCGGTCGTTTTGTTAAACAAAAAAATCATGATTTCCTAGTCGACGTTTTTAATGAATATCACACAAAAAATCCAGACTCCAAACTCCTCCTCATTGGCGCCGGCCCCCTTGAAGAAAAAATCAAAGCCAAGGTCGAAAAACTTGGCCTTACAGACTCCGTCCTATTCTTAGGCCAACGTAATGGCACAGACAAACTTTACTCCGTAATGGATGTATTTTGTTTACCAAGTATCTACGAAGGTTTAGGCATGGTACTTATTGAAGCACAAGTAAACAGCTTAAGTTGTGTTGCAAGTAATTTTGTGCCACAAGAAGCTCGATTAGATAAAAATCTTGCTTTTCAACCACTCGATATAAAAAAATTCACAGCGGCAATTAGACCGACACGGAACGAGGTTGATATTAGATATCTAAAAAAATATGATATAAAAAATAGTATAAAATTTTTGCAAGATTTATATATACATGCAAAAACTAGCTAAGCCAAAAAGGAGAAAAAATATGTCGAAACAATATAATTGCCACTATTTTAAAGAAAATCTGCCAGAATGGAAAAGAGTCAAAGACCCAATTCTCTCTAGATTTTTCTATCGCCCAGTCTCATTTTTTTGTGCCAGTGTTGCCACCAAATATAATATCTCAGCAAATACTGTTTCTTATTTTTCAGCCATTCTTTCAGTGATTGCCTGTATTTTAATTGCAGCACCAAATCACACTATTAGTATTATCGGTGCAATTTTAGTAAATGTCTGGTTAATTTTAGATTGTACAGATGGAAATATCGCAAGATCCGTCAAAAAGCAACCTTTCGGTGGATTTGCCGACGGAATAAGCAGTTATATCTTAGTTGCACTGCTTTGTTCGGCATTAGGGGTAGCAGCATATCAAAATGACGGCCTAATCTTCAAGGCCAACACTTCGATAATCATAATTATTCTTGGATTTCTTGCTTCTACCTCCGATACTCTCATGCGCTTGATTTACCAAAAGTACAAAAACACCGAAAGAGAACTGGTCGATCAGAAAAAATTAACACTCGAAAAGGACAATAGAACCGATACCACTCAATCTAATTCATTATTGGTACGACTCGAGTCAGATTTTGGCGTCGGCGGTATCTTACCATTATTAGTTTTAATTGGCGCCATCCTAAAATTCTACGATATTGTAGTTATATATTGTTTTATATATTACACAGGCGCAGGATTACTAATGTCGATTAAATACATCATAAAAGCTATTAAAAAAACGCAGTTAATCGAAAAGAAAGAAAAGTAAAATGAAAAGAATATTAACCTACGGAACATTTGATTTATTACATTTTGGCCATATTGAAATTTTAAGAAGAGCAAAAGCCTTAGGCGATTATCTAGTTGTTGCGGTTTCAACAGATGATTTTAACGCCATTAAAAACAAAAAAGCGTACCACAATTACGAAACCAGAAAAAAGATGCTCGAAGCAGTTCGATACGTTGATCTCGTAATTCCGGAAAAAACTTGGAGTCAAAAACGTGATGATGTTAAAAAATATGAAATTGATACCGTAGTAATGGGCAACGACTGGGAAGGGAACGAAAATTTTGAGTCCCTCAAAGATATTTGCGAGGTAGTCTACCTACCAAGAACCAAAGACATTTCTACTACCAAAATCAAAAAAGATCTTGAGCTTAAGGCATGATATGAAAAATATTAGTCAACCAAAGATCAGTGTAGTTGTTCCAATTTACAATACGCCCGAAAAATATCTAAAAAATAACCTGCAACATCTTAAAAAACAAACCTTAAATCAAATTGAAGTAATTTTAATTGACGATGGGTCAGAAAGTAAAACCGCTAAAATTTGCGATTACTATGTTGAACAAAACAAAAATTTCCGAGTCATACATAAGAAAAATGCTGGCTTAAGTGCGGCAAAAAATACCGGAGTAAAAGAAAGTAGCGGTGAATATATCCTATTTATTGATGGTGATGATTTTGTAGAATATGACGCTTATGCTCAACTTTATCCCGAACGAGAGAAGCCAGATGTAGTGTGTGCATGTATGTCTAAAAACATGAACGGAAAAATAAAAGAATATGGCTATTCCTTATTTAGAGATGGTAAAATCTACAAGAACTCAGAATGTAAATTTTTTAGGGATAATGTATTAAATTTTTACGCAAACATTTCTAGTGCAAACGGCAAATTGTTTAAAAAATCATTTCTTCTCAAAAGTAAAGAAGACATAGGTAGATTAAATCTACTTTTAAAAATAAACAAATACAGAAAGCTTATATTATTCTGCATCAAAAGAAAACTATTTCTTTTTATTTATTTACTGTCTACGATTCGATATTTGCAAAAATATAAATTCCATAAAATATAATTTGGAAGTTGAGATATTATATTAAAAATATATAAATGAGTTCTATTCGAAAACCTAAGGAAAAAAATGATATACATCTTACTAATCTCATTAGCTATCCTATCGTGGATTACGTACTCGCTTAAAAAGGATATTTTTCACCCTGCCTGCCTAATATGCTTTAGTTTTTTCTTTTCTGTTTTTTGCGCAACTCTAAATATTGATACGTGGGGCATCAATCTTTCCAGTGACATTGTTCAACTAATTCTACTTGGTATTATTTCATTTATTTTACCATGTATTTTCATTCACCCCAATAAGGATACAAAAAAAGAAGCTTCAGGTTTGTCGAAGATATATGTATCAAAAAATATAATCCTGGTTTTTCTAATAGCTCAATCTATATTCTTATTATTATTTATAGTATGGATGAAAAATTATCTGAATGGAAATTTTTTAGACATTTTCAATTCTAACATAATGACAGAATTTCGATTTGAAAAATCCTTCAATCAAACAATAAATTACCCATGGTATATAAATCAAGGAATAAAATTCAGCAAAGCTCTTATTTATATAATAACCTTCTTATTCATCAATAATAATATATCTAATAAACGACAAAAACAAAAAAAACAGGGTAAGACACTTCTAGTTTTATCTATTTTAATGTATTCAATTCAAACAATGCTGACTGGTGGTAGGTCAGAACTAATTATATATGCAATATACGCAACTTCCCTGTATTTTTTTATCTACGGACGTTTAAACAAACGAACAGGAACAAGAATCGGTGTAAATACATTAAAAATAATAGTATTACTTGCAGTTGTCTTGTATTTATTCTCGGCCTCTAGAACGCTTGTGGGAAGAGTTTCAGAGGATAATCCAATTTATTATATTTCTAGGTACTTTGGTGGATCTATTCCCTTATTTGATGATTATTTAAAAAATCCAATTCCAAAATCCCAAATCATTGGAAAAGAAATCTTTTTTGGCATTAACAAGTTTCTTAATCAAATAGGCATATTGCATGAAGACTATACTATTCATCTCGAGTTTAGAAGCCCTAATGGCATAGGATTGGGAAATGTATATACAGCATTTAGGCGAATGTTTCAAGATTTTGGAGCAATAGGAATAATAATATTAAGTTCTATACATGGAGCAATTATGGCTTTATGGTATAAAAAGATATACTATGCACGGAAGATAAAATTTAGCACTCATTTAATTTTATATTTTATGTTACTTCATACCGTAGTATTAATGCCATTTAGTGATTTCTTCTTTTCTACAGTGTTATCAATAAACTACATCAATATTGTGCTATACTTAACAACAATCATTTATATACTTAAAAAATATAATCTGAAAATAAGGTAAAATATCATGGACATTCATAAAATTAAAAGGAAAATAGATAAAAATAAAATAGTATCGTTTGATATTTTTGACACATTAATCAAAAGAATGGTTAAAAATCCACACGACGTCTTTAGCCTGGTTGAGAAAATATACAATTTATCAAATCAAGACAAAATTAGTAATTTTAGAAACAATAGAATTTCAGCCGAGAGAGAATGTCGTAAATTTAATAATACTGAAGAGGTTAATCTTAAAGAAATATATAAGTATTTATCAAAAACATATTCAAATAAACAATTACGTCTGCTAAAAGAAAAAGAAGAAGAAATTGAAAAAAATATATGTAAATTTAATCACAACCTTAAAGATATTTACAAATACTGCAGAGACAGAAATAAAACCATAATTATTACTTCTGACATGTATTTATCTAAAAAAATTATTATATCAATACTCGAAACAAATAACATCAAATATGACAAACTTTATTTATCATCAGAAATTAATGCAACAAAAAACACAGGTAATTTATTTAAATATATTCTCAAAGATTTAAGAGTAAAGCCTCAAGAAATATTGCATATAGGCGACAATAAAAAAAGTGATTTTTTGAGTCCTAAAAAATTAGGAATTCGTGCCATATTATGGAAAAACAGTAACAGTGTAGTCACAAAAAACAACAAGATCGATAATCTAACGAAAAATATTATTGAAAGCTTTCTAGATAATTCAGAACCAATTTCCGATGATATATTTTTAAAAATAGGCTTTAATTATTTTGGTCCATTACTATTGTGTTTTTCAAAATGGCTATTAGATGAATTAAATAAAGCTAAAATTAAAAATGCATTTTTCTTTTCAAGAGATGGATATATCATGAAAAAAGCTTTTGATATCATTAATACAGGGTCAATAAGGAGCGATTATTTTCTTGCCTCAAGAAGAGCCATCATTACGCCATCATTTAAAGAGTGTGCAGACATTAATAGTATTCTTTCTAGCATGCATATCAGTGAAAGTATAAAAATTAAGTCGTTATTCAAAAAAATGGGCTTAGATGACCTATTGAATAATGAGGATCTTCTTGATGAACTTAATATAGACATAGAAAAAGAAGAGAAACTTTCAACAATTGTAAATAATAAGACCTACAAACAGGTTTTCAAAAAACTCTATCCTTATATCATAGAAAATTCAAAAAAAGAATATAAAGCTTTTTTGGAATATAAGAAAGAACGTAATTTTACTGGTAAAATAGCAATTATCGACATAGGTTGGTTTGGGAATATGCAGCATGCGCTCGAAAAACTAAAATTAGATACAGATATATATGGCTACTACATGGGGATTGAACCAAGAAATAATTATCAAAAAAACCAAAAAATGAGCGGCTTCATATTTGAAACAGGAAGGAATTATGACTATTTTCTAAAAGAACACAATTTTAATGCTATTTTTGAAATGCTATTTTTGGGTCAACATGGCTCAGTAAAAAGATACACTAATAATAAAGAGGGTGTTGAGTTTTATGAATACGAGTACAAAGATTCAAAAGAGCTAGATAATATAATAAAACTTCAAAATTCTGCCATAAAATTTATTGAGGAATTCAATACTAGTGGATTAATAGAGTATCTTACCGACGATATGACAATATGTTTTGAAAGATTAGCCGAATGTTTTATTAATCCAACGCTAAAGACTGCTAGCTGCTTTGGGGATATGTCATTCTTCGATGATGAAAAAATGTATATAGCAAAACCAAAAAGAATACACGCTTATCTAAATATAAAAAAATTTATTCAAGACTACAAGCATAGTATGTGGAAAATTGGCTTCCTAAAACGGGTATTTAAAATAAAATTACCATATTATCGAATAAATATGTTTATCAGAAATTGCTACATAAAGAGAAAAGGGTAGTATGTTAGAACAAAACCTTAAGAAAAATACAATACATAATTTATTCTATTCTTTCTTTGCACAGGGCATTTCAATGTGTCTAAGCGTAGCTATGTCTTTACTAGTACCGAAATTATTGGGCGTTGAAGATTTTGGATATTGGCAACTATTTCTTTTCTACATAACCTATGTTGGCTTTTTTCATTTTGGCATTACGGATGGAATGTATTTAAAAACTGGAGGAATAAGATATAAAGATCTCGATAAAAAATATATTTCCACTCAATTTTACACACTTTTTGCCATCCAAATAATCATTCTATCATTTATGGTAATTGGGCTATCATTTTATCAAACGAATTATGTACGAAAAATAATTCTCATTCTTACTGGTGTGTACATGATAATTGCAAACCTAAATTGGTTTTTAGGCTATGTCTTTCAAGCAACAAATCTAGTCAAAATATATTCACTTTCGGTATTAATAGACAAATTACTGTTTTTAATTTTTATAATTCTGGCATCATTTTTTAAGATAAGCAACCTCTTCATATATATACCAGTATTTATTTTTACGACAATATGTGCATTAATATTTAGTATAATCAAATCTAGAGAAATTATAACAACAAAACCATATCCACCCATAAAGAGTCTCAACATAACTTTTGAAAGTATGAAAATTGGTATAAAACTAACCATTTCCAATATTTCAAGTCTATTAGTATTAGGCGTAGGACGGTTTTTAGTAGATAAAGTGTGGGGTATAGAATCTTTTAGTAAATTCTCTCTCGCCTTGTCACTAACAAACTTTTTCTTGTTGTTCATCGCACAAGTAAGTATAGTTTTATTTCCAGCAATCAGACAAGTTAGTAAAGAACATGCAAAAAATATATATAATAAATTAAATGCCTATCTTGATACATTGCTCCCTGCAATATATATATCATATGTACCAATTAAATTAATTCTATTGAAGTGGCTTCCACAATATTCTCAAAGTCTTCTATATCTAGCCATTCTATTACCAATATGTATTTTTGATGGAAAAACTCAAATGCTGAACAATACATATTTTAAAGTGTTAAGAGAAGAGAATACTTTATTGAAAATAAATCTTATTACAGCAGCCATGAGTATAGTATTTTCATTAGTAGCCGTATTTATATTAGGCAATATAAACTACATAATTATCGGAATATTATTATCAATTTGCGTAAGAAGTATTTTAGGAGAAATAATATTATCCAAACAAATGAATCTACCCATACATATTAATAAGTTGTTGTTCTGCGTAATTTCATCAATATTGTTTATCATATATAATTTCAACTTCAACGATTACATAACACTAACATTAACCACTATTACATATATAATATATTTAATATCAACCGATTCACATAAATATATAATAGATTTTTTTATAAAATTAAAAAAACAGCATAAAAAAAGCAGTGCGCAATAATAGTTAATTTATGTACGGCTAAATATGCAACATAATTACCCTATGAAAGAAAAGTTAGATAAAAAAACACCTACAACACGCCTATTAGTCCAATTAGTATCGATTTTTTTCAACATTACATCCTTATATTTCTTGCACAAAACAAAACTTCTACCAATTCATCTTTTCTGTTTTATTTTAATAGTAGCCATCCTTATTACCGCCATCTTTATATCTTTCAGCAAACATCACAAGTTTTCCACTCTTTTTTTAATATTATATATCATAATTAACATCACACTTAGCTTCCTCCTCTATAAATACAATGATTATTTTTCCAAAATCAGCTCTAACGAAACTTATTTCGAAAAATATAGTCTCGTCACACTAAAAAATTCTGACCTCACAAAAAACGCCACAAGTACTATTGCACCCCTAGGTCTTCTAACCAGTGACCCATATTTTGAGACTGTTAAACAGTATCTCATATCCACAGAAGGTAGTCGCCCAGACCTCCTCAAAACCTCTCTCGAAGAGACCAATCTCAAGACCTACGATAACCTTCTCGCCCTCACTACTGCACTCACTAGCCCTAAAACCACCAATGACCAACTCCAAACTATTTTCCTTGGTCACACTTATCTCGACGCTCTGAAAGACAATAACGAATCCATCTACAATCGACTCCAAATTCTCGCCAATGTCGAAATTAAAGTCACCCCAAAACACGTGGAGACCACCTCGCACTCCTCACTTGATTCACCTTTCACGATTTATCTCAGTGGCATCGATAATCGCGACCACACCATGCCTTTCGCCGCGCGTTCCGATGTTAATCTCATTTTTGTAGTAAATCCTGCCAAACATAAAATCCTTCTTCTTAATACGCCACGTGATTTTTATGTCCCGCTCGCCATGAATGGTAAACTCGACAAGCTCACTCATGTTGGTCTTTATGGCGTCAACGAGTCCATTCATACTCTAGAAAATTTTTACGACATCAAATTTAATTATTATGCTCGCATTAATTTCGACGCTACCTCCGCGATTATTGACCAGCTCGGCGGTGTCGACATTCATATTCCATATGTTGTAAATACCTATCATGGTCATCGCCATTATGAACCGGGGAATTACCATCTGAATGGCGACGAAGCCCTTGATTTCGCCAGAGAGCGTGTCTCAATTAGTTGGGCAGGAGGAGATCGTGAACGTGGCCGTAATCAAGAAAAAATTATCACTGCTTTATTCCAAAAACTTCAGCAAGATAAAACAAACCTCACTAAGTTAGATCAAATTTTTAATTCCATTACCAAAAACATTCAAACCAATTTCACCCCAGACGACCTCAAATATCTCGTGCAAAAACAGCTCAGCAATTTTTCGAATTGGCAAATCGAACCTATTGATGTCGACGGCAAAGCCGATATTACTTCTACTTATACCTACCCAGAACCAAAACACTTTGTTTGGCACCCATATCAAGATTCAGTCGATAAAGCCAAGGTTAAACTCCAAGAATATCTCACTGAATAACAAAATACGCCATCCAGGCCCTCACGGCTTCAAACTTCTCTAAGCGGTCTTAAAATGGTAGAATAGTCTAATGACTATTAAAATTCGTCGCCTCATCCTACCGACACTACTCATCTTACAGATGTGCTTTATTTTCACCATGTCATCTTTCGGGCATAACTCCTCTGACGCCCAAAGTAACCTCTTCGTTAATTTTATTGCCCAAAATTTTCCGCATGTCCGTCACGGTCTAGAGAATAACATCATCAGTCTAAATACTCTAATTTTTCTCGTCCGAAAAACTGCCCACTTCACCGAATATGCCATCCTGGGCGCTTTATTTTATCTTAACCTTCGACAGTCTCCCAAGCTAAATGCACCCAAGAAGAAAATTTTACTGTCCATCATTCTAAGTTTTCTTTATGCCATTACCGACGAAATTCATCAACTCTTCACTCCAGGCCGTTCCGCCCAATTTCAAGATGTCCTGATTGATACTCTTGGCGCCAGTTTTGGCATTCTCATAGTCCACCTAGTGATTAAACTTTATCTCAAACTCAAACATTAGTAATTATTATAATAACTATAATAATTATTCTTTTGACCATGGCGCTTATCCACTACTTGGTTCAAAATCACACCAGGCATATTAATTTCAATTGCTTCGAGAGCTCGCTTCGAGTTTTGTAAATCTTCGATCGTAGTTTCATTAGCCGCACAAACCATAATCACTCTATCAGCTCGCTTCGCCAAAATCAGTGAATCTGAAATCCCCTCAATTGGTGTACCGTCGATTAGCACATAATCATAATGTTTCTTCACTTCAGAAAGCAACATTTCCATCTTCTTTGATTCCAGAAGCTCACTTGGATTTGGTGGTACCACGCCAC
>ERZ773267.1724-NODE-1724-length-11791-cov-8.308623_pt1 | contig 11791 bp, 10 predicted proteins | sample MGYA00511959_ERZ773267 | MGnify/ENA primary metagenome ERZ773267 (study PRJEB29015, sample SAMEA2738165) | human oral metagenome | biome: human oral; feature: human-associated habitat; material: saliva | place: China | collected 2240 ... | reverse complement strand
AATCCTTATTGGCAAGTTAATTTAATTTGTCCAACTTTTTGGGGTCAGTACAAAAATATAGTTTTCATATTATTGTTTAGTTTTTTTGAAACATCCTCTTTTTAAAATATTATGTGGATTATTTGATTTATTACTAAATACTATTTTCCAGCAGTTGTTACATTCTATCTACTGTCTGTATTGATAACAATGACAATCCCTGTTTCAGTATGTCTGCGGCTTTTATTGAAAGTAATATTCTTGCCTGCATTACATCCTTATTTTCTTCCTTCAGTATAGATTTTGAATTGTAGAAGTTATTGTAAGTTTTAGCCAGATCAAATAAATAATCTGCAATCAGGTTAGGTTTAAATCCTTCATACGCTTTTACTACAACTTGAGGGAATCTTAACAGCATAACTGCAAGGTCTCTTTCAATGTCATTCATGTCATCAAGGATAATATCCTTGCTCTTGTCAACTGAAATATTTTCAGATTCCATTTTTCTCAGAAGGGACATTATTCTTACATAAGTGTATTGTAAGTATGGTCCTGTATTTCCTTCAAAGCTTAGTACTTTATCCCAGTCAAATAATATAGGTGAAGTTCTGTTCTGGCTCAGGTCAAAGTATTTTATTGCTCCTGTTCCGACTATATCTGAAATAATATCCTTTTCAGCTTCAGGTAAATCAGGATTCTTTTCATCTATAACTTTTCTTACTTCTTCCTGTGCTTTATTTAGAAGGTCGATAAGTCTAATTACATTTCCACCTCTTGTAGATAAAATAACTCCATTTGCAAATCTCATAATCCCAAATTGAATATGAACTTTTTCATAATCATAAGGTGCTCCGGTCATTTTTGCAATTTCAAATACCTGCTTAAAGTGTTCCTGCTGTCTTTCATCAACAACATATAGCCCCATATCAGCGTTTAATTCATCTTTTCTATATTTAATAGTCGCAAGGTCAGAAGTTGAATAAAGGAAACTTCCATCCTTTTTCTGAACTATACATGGGTGAAGTTTTGTTTCTTCATCAAAGAAAACAACAAGTGCATCGTCATCTTCCCTTGCAATGTTTCTTGCTTTTAAATCTTCAAGTACGTCAGGCATCATATCATTATAGAATGATTCACCATTGTAGAAGTCAAATTTAATATCAAATCTTTTGTAAATTTTATTGTATTCATTTATTGAAATATTAATAAATTCCTTCCAAAGGGCGTTGTTTTTTTCGTCTCCCGCCTGAAGTTTTCTAAGTTCTTCCCTTGCAATGTCGTTTAGAGAAGGATCTTCTTTTGCTTTATCAGAGAAAAGTACATATATTCTTTCAAGTTCTTCTATCGGATCATTTTCGTATGCTTCCTTGTCAAGCCAACGTTCGTAAGCAACAATAAGTTTTCCAAACTGAGTTCCCCAGTCTCCTATGTGGTTATCTCCGAAAACTTTAAATCCTAGGAACTGCATAATTCTTTTTATAGATTCTCCGATAATTGTACTTCTCAAGTGTCCAACGTGCATACGTTTTGCAATGTTTGGAGAAGAATAGTCAATTACAACAGTTCTGTCAGTGTTAAGGAATGAAAAATCATATTTTTCTTCCCCTATTTTTTTAATTTCATTATTAATAAAGTTATTTTTCAGATAGATGTTTATAAATCCAGGTCCTGCTACTTCAAGTTTTTCTATAATGTCATCAGCTTCAAACTTTTCTATGATTTCATTGGCTATTTCTCTTGGATTTTTACCTATGATTTTCGAAGTTATCATGGCAAAATTTGTCTGAAAATCACCAAATTCTTTTTTCGTAGAATTTTGGATGTCGATTTTATCTGAGAAATCACTGTTAAAAATACGGTTTATATTTTTTTTGAAGATTTCCTTCAATTGAATAGTAAGTAATTCCATCTTTCCAGTTATATGTTTTGAATTTGATAATTTTTTAGGGAAATAGTTTTACCAAATAAAACATATGTCTCCTTTCCTTATAATTTATTTTATATTATATAATAAATTGCCACAAATTTGAAGACTTTAATTGCTTTTATTTGTATTTTTTGTTGGAATTTTGGCTGAAATCTCTAATTATGTTATAAAAAAATAGTTTCTATGCCAGTAAAATGGCAATACAAATACAAAACTACGAAATAAGACTTTAAATTTTATGGAAATTATTATATACTATATTAAGATCAGAATATAAAATCGTATCTATAAAAAAGATTTATTATAAAAACAATCAAATGTTAATTGGGATTTAATTTATATAGTGTATAATGAACTCAGATCAAAAAGATCTGAAACCTCAATTAACCCCCCCTTTTATAAGACCTCTTTTTTAAGAGGTCTTTTACTTTTTATAAACCTCAAATATAGATATGCATTTGAAAAAACATTAAAATTAGACTAGGAGGATACAAATGTCAAATCATAGAAATCATTATCATAATCACTATGAAGATAAGAAAATGTCAGCAATGGCTAAATTGATAATATTTTTATTTATATTGGCCGCAGGGCTTACTGCACTTTCAAAATTTTACTTGGAAGATGTAAATAAAAAATTATCAGGAGAAGTGAAGGAACTGAAAGCTGAAAAAGAAGGACTTGCTTCAGAAATGGGTCAGCTTGAAAAGAGAGATGCTGAAGTTAAAAAAAGCTATAATGATATAATGGAAAAATTAAATCAGAATAAAAAATAAAAATTAAAAACAGGAACTAGGAATGGAAATAAAAATCTGCTAAGTGTTGTCTGAAAATTTTAGAGAAGCTTATCGGATATATAAAAGAAATAATACTGAAAACAATTAGAGAGAGGAACTGGAATAATGAAAAAAGTTATAGGTGGAATAGCATTAATTTTAAGTCTTGCGGGACTTGGATATTCAGGATTTACAATTTATGGTGCAGCAAAAGGTGCCCTTGAAAAAAAATCATTAAACAAGCAGATTACTGAATTGAAAGATAAAAAAGTTAAAACAGAGGCATCTTTAAAAGATGTAACTGAAAAAAATAATAAGCTTAAAAAGGAATACAATCAGTTAAGGGAGCAGAGAGGAATAAAGGTTGTATATCTTACATTTGATGATGGACCTACTCCTAACAACACACCAAGAATACTTGATATATTAAAGAAAAATAATATAAAGGGAACTTTCTTTGTTATAGGACAGAATCCGGATATGTATAAGCGTATTGTAGATGAAGGACATGCTATTGCAATTCATACATATTCCCATGAATATAAACAGGTATATGCTTCTGTAGATGCATTCTTTGATGATTTGTATAAATTGAGAGATCTTATTAAGGAAAAAACAGGTGTTGACCCTAAAGTTACAAGATTCCCTGGAGGATCAAGTACTACAAGAGTATCAAAACCTATAAAACAGGGCATTATAAACAGACTTACAAAAGAAGGATACGTTTATCAGGATTGGAACTGTGACAGTACAGATGCATCAGGAAACAAAGTTCCTGTAGAGAAACTGGTTAAAAATGGAGTATGTAATGTAAGGGAAGTAAACCTTCTTATGCATGATGCTTATGCAAAAACAACGACAGTTGAAGCATTGCAGCAGATAATAGATGCCTATAAGGCTAAAGGGTATGTCTTTGAAACATTGACTGTAGACAGTCCAAAATTCCAGCATGTTAAACAGCCTGAATCAGTTAACTAAGTTTAGTCTAAGTATGCAAACGAAACACTTGTGATATAATATTACAGATTTTAAGGATGGAGGATATTTATATGAAAAAAACAGTGTTTTTTTGCATAGGACTGACAATATCTGCTTCTTTATTCGCAGCAACAGGGTCAAACACTAAAAAAACAGCGAAGGCGAAGACGACTGTTACAAAAACAGCTACTACAAAAAAGTCTGCTTCAACTTCAAAAAATGCGAATGCTAAAAAGGAAACGAAGGATAAGAAAAATACCGAAAATAAAAAAAATACAGGTTCTAAAACAGAATCAAAAAAAGGTACAGTCAATAGTAAAAATTCTAAAAGTAACACTACGAAAAATAAAGATACATCAGGTAAAGAAACTAAAAAAAGTACAGTAAGTACAAAGAGCACTAAAACTGCAAAGGAAACAAAAACAGCGACTACTAGAAGCAGAAAAACTGAAACAGCTAAACCAAAAAGAACTGCCAGTGTAGTAGCGTCACCTTCATGGGAAGAAACAGGAAATGCTACAGAAGTGAGCGTAGAAAGAGAAGTGGCAAATCAAGGTTCTGTTATGATAACAAACTTGAATACAATGTATCAGAACAAGGATGAAGACATAAATGTAACCCCAAGAAATAAAGAAGTGGCGAATACATTTGAAAAGGAAATTGAAGAACGTTCACAATATACGCATTTTCAGACTGGAATGGCTTCATATTATGGAGGAAGCTGGCATGGGAAGAAAACTGCAAATGGTGAAATTTTCAATGAAAACAGTCTGACTGCGGCACATAAGACATTACCTTTCGGAACAAGGGTAAAAGTTACTAATCTCGATAACGGTAAATCAGTTGTAGTAAGAATCAACAACAGAGGACCTTATTCAAAAGGAAGGGTAATAGACTTAAGTAAGGCGGCATTTTCAAGAATAGCAAGTATAAGCAAAGGTGTTACAAGAGTAAAACTGGAAGTTGCAAAATAATATAATAAAGATAAATTGAAATTATATCTGTTGTAATTGATATAAAATAATTATTGAAAGGCGGACAGTATGTTAAAAGGAAAAATAGCTTTGGTAACAGGTGGGGCAAGAGGAATTGGAAAAGAAATAGTTTTAAAGTATGCTGAAAACGGTGCTACAGTTATTTCAGGAGACTTAATAGATGCTGATTATACTCATGAAAATGTTACACACGTAAAACTGAATGTAACTGACAGGGAAAACATAAAGGAACTTGCCGCAATGGTAAAAGAAAAATACGGAAGACTTGACATATTAGTAAACAACGCAGGAATCACAAGAGATTCTTTACTTCAAAGAATGAAGGAAGATGACTGGGATTTATTAATTGATATAAATTTAAAAGGTGTTTACAATATGATGCAGGGATTTGTTTCCTTACTGCTTAAAAGTAAAGGGGCAAGTGTAATTAACATGGCTTCAGTTGTAGGAGTTGACGGTAATGCAGGACAGACAAACTATGCAGCTTCAAAAGGTGGAGTTATAGCAATGGCTAAAACATGGGCAAAGGAATTTGGAAAAAAGAATCTGAGAGCCAATGCAATAGCACCTGGATTTATTAAAACTGATATGACACATGTACTACCTGAAAAGCTTGTGGAATCTGTTTTAGAAAACACACCTCTTAAGAAAATGGGAGATGCGGAAGATGTAGCTGATGCGGCATTATTCCTTGCAAGTGATATGTCTAAATTTATAACAGGTCAGGTATTAAGAGTAGACGGAGGATTAAATTTATAATTTTATAAATTTAGAAAATTATGTCAGGATTAAAAAAAAGTAAGATATATGCCTATTATCTTTTAGACAGTCAGGAAAGCGGTATATTTTATACCTGGAATGAATGTGAACAGAAGGTAAAAGGTAAAAAAGCCAGATACAAGTCGTTTAAGAGTGAAAAGGAAGCTCAGGAATGGCTGAAGTCGGGTGCAGAATATGAAAAAAAAGAAAAGAAAAATGAAAACTTATTTTTGGAGCTTGAAAAGGATGGGATTTACTTTGACGCCGGAACCGGAAGAGGTGAAGGAGTTGAAGTAAGGCTTACAGATTATGATGGTAATTCATTATTATATGAAATACTGGAAGCTTCAAAAATAAATGAATATGGTAACTACAAGTTATCTGACGGAAGAACAAATAATTTCGGTGAACTTACAGGATTGTTTGCGGCATTGAAATATGCAAAAAAAAATAATATAAAGGTCATTTGTGGAGACAGCAACCTTGTCATAGAATACTGGTCAAGAGGAAGATATAATTCAGAGGGACTGGAAAAGGATACGGTGGAGCTGATAAAAAAAGTGACTCTGCTTAGAACAGAATTTGAAAAAAATGGTGGAACAGTAAAAAAAATTTCAGGAGATGTAAATCCGGCAGATTTAGGATTTCATAAATAAAAATGGAGGTTTTTTAAATGAAAAAAATGGTATTATTTTTGCTAATAATGACAATGGCGTTTGTAAGCTACTCAGCAAAAAAGACAAAAATTACAAGTAAAGTTTATACGGGAGAATATGTTAAATCTACAAACACATTCACGTATAAAAAAGACAATCTGGTTTTTAAAGATAAAATTTTATATTATCAGCTGAATGATAATTCTGGAACATTGGATCTTGTTTACAATTCAATAGGACAAAATTACGGAGTGACAGATGAAGATATAATTACATTAACTGTTTCAGGAAGAGTATCTAATGGAATTTTGACAGTTGACAGAATAATTAATTATAGAATTCCTGAATATAAACTTCCTGTAAATACTTTTGAATTTGGAAATTAATTTTCAAATCATGAAATGATATGTAAAAATTAAGTATATACAAATAAAAATATCTGTATAATATTATAGACTAGAGGATATAAACTCTAGTCTTTTATTATTCAGAAAATTGTGCTATAATGCAACATACGAGTAAAAAGCAAGATATGAAAAAGGAGAGATTAAGTGAGTAAAAAAGCAACAGTTATAACTTATGGATGTCAGATGAATGTTAATGAAAGTGCTAAAATGAAACAGATTCTGCAGACAATGGGTTATGAAATAGTAGATGACATAGATGATTCCGATCTTGTATTCCTGAATACATGTACAGTAAGGGAAGGAGCAGCTGTAAAAGTATACGGGAAACTGGGGGATCTTAAAAGGCTCAAGGAAAAAAAGAATGGTAAGATGATTATCGGTGTAACAGGTTGTCTTGCCCAGGAAGTAAGGGACGAGTTTATAAAGAAAACTCCTTATGTAGATTTAGTCCTTGGTAATCAGAATATAGGAAGAATACCGGATATAATTGAAAGACTTGAAAAAGGTGAAGATGTACACGTAGTTATGGTTGAAGATGAAGATGAATTACCTCAGAGGGTGGACGCTGATTTTGGTGATGATATAGTAGCTTCAATTTCAATAACATATGGATGTAATAATTACTGTACCTTCTGCATAGTGCCTTATGTAAGGGGAATGGAAAGATCTGTTCCGTTACATGAGATAGTTCAGGATGTAAAGAAATATACGGAAAAGGGATACAAGGAAATATTATTTTTAGGACAGAATGTCAACTCATATGGCAGCGACCTGGCAGATGAAACAGATAATTTTGCAAAACTGCTTAGGGAAAGTGCCAAAATAGAAGGAGATTTCTGGATAAAATATGTTTCACCACATCCTAAAGATTTCACAGATGAAGTAATAGAAGCAATAGCAGACAATTCTAAAATAGCAAGAATGTTACACTTACCACTTCAATCAGGTTCGACTAAAATATTGAATGCAATGAACAGAGGTTACACAAAGGAAGAATTCATAACTCTGGCAAAGAAAATTAAAGAAAAAATACCCGATATAGGTCTGACAACTGATATAATTGTAGGATTTCCAGGAGAAACAGATGAGGATTTTCAGGATACAATGGATGTAGTAAATGAAGTTGGTTTTGAGAATGCTTTTATGTTTATGTATTCCAAGAGAAGCGGTACTCCGGCTGCTACAATGGAAGAACAGGTGGATGAGCAGGTGAAAAATGAAAGGCTTCAGCAGTTAATGCGTCTTCAAAATTATAAGGCAAAGGAGGAAAGCCAGAAATATTTAGGGAAGACGGTAAAAGTACTTGTAGAGGGGCCAAGCAGAAAAAACCCTGAAATGCTGACTGGAAGAACGTCAACTCATAAAATCGTACTGTTTAAAAGCGACAGAACAGATTTAAAAGGGAAATTCGTGCATACAAGAATATATGAAGCAAAAACATGGACACTATACGGAGAATTGGAGGAATAAATGAGTGAGAATGTAAAAGAAGTAAAAAAACGTGGAAGAAAGAAAAAAACTGAGGAAACTACTGAAGAAACAGAAAATGTAAAAAAAGAAACTTCTACTGTGGAAATAAAAGAAGTTAAAAAGAGAGGAAGAAAGCCAAATACTGAAAAGCAGGAAGAACTGGAAAATTTAAATGACATAGATGAGAAGCAGATGGAAAGAAAAGGTAAAGAAGAAAAAGAAGGAGAGGGAATTATAAAAAAAGAAGTAAAAGAAATAGAAAAAGTGGAAAAAAATGAAAGAATTTCTGAAAAAACAGAAAATTATGAAAAAAATGAGAAATATACTGATGAAAGTCAGCAAAATGAAGAGAAACTTATAAAAGAAATACTGAATACAAATGTCACAAATCTGAAAAAAATGGCTAAGGAGTACAATATTCCTAACTTCTCCGTAATGACAAAGTATGAACTTGTAAATGCGGTGCTTATTGAGAAAGGTAAGGAAATTGGAAAAACTTACGGATATGGAAAGCTTGACATAATGGGAGAAGGAAGCTTTGGATTCCTTAGGGAAACAACTATCGGACCGGATGTATATGTTTCAATATCACAGATAAAGAGATTTTTCCTTAGAAATGAAGATGTAGTATTTGGGGAACTGAGGGTTCCAATAGGGACAGAAAGAAACTACGGTATATTAAAAGTATTGCTTGTAAATGGGGATTTACCTGATAAATCATTGGAACGTCCATTTTTTGATGATTTGATTCCTTCATATCCTGATAAGAAAATAAATCTTGGAAGCGGAGAAATCTCATCAAGAATAATAGACCTTATTTCGCCAATTGGAAAAGGACAGAGAGGACTTATTGTTGCTCCGCCTAAAGCAGGAAAAACAGTACTTCTGTCAACTCTGGCAAATGACATAATAAAATACAATCCTGAAATTGATGTATGGATTTTACTTATAGATGAAAGACCGGAAGAAGTTACTGATATAAAGGAAAATGTAAAGGAAGCGGAAGTTTATGCAGCAACATTCGATGAAAATCCCAATGTTCACACCCAAGTTACAGAAAATGTACTGGAAATGGCAAAAAGGGAAGTGGAACGAGGGAAGGATATATTAATTCTGATGGACAGTCTTACCAGACTTGCCAGATCCTATAACATTACAATCCCTTCAAGCGGTAAGCTGATATCAGGAGGAATAGATCCGAACGCTTTATATTATCCAAAAAGATTTTTAGGGGCAGCGAGAAACATAAAGAATGGTGGAAGTTTGACTATAATTGCCACAGCACTTATTGAAACTGGAAGTAAGATGGATGATGTAATTTTTGAGGAATTTAAAGGAACAGGAAATATGGAAATTATTTTAAGCAGGGCATTGGAACAGCTTAGAATATTCCCGGCAATGGATGTACTGAAAAGTGGAACAAGAAGGGAAGAACTTTTAATTCCTAAAGATAAGCTTGAAAAAATATGGCGTCTTAGAAGGGAACTTAATCAGATGTCAGAAGTTGAAGGGTTAAAAAGACTTATTGAACTTATAAGAAGTTACAAAAACAACGAAGAACTGCTGGAAGATCTATATTCTAAAAGTCCAGAAAAAAAATAAATAAAATTCTAACTTTTAAGAATAATATTAGTTTAGGAAAAAATTAAATTGAAATAAATGAATCTTCCTTTAAAAAACGAGAGTTTTAATAAAGGAAGATTTTTTTTATCAAAATATGAAAAAAGTGATAAAAAAAATGTTTATAATAAAATGACATTTAAAATATTTTATGCTAAAATTACACAGTAAAATATGAAGAGCAAAAAAAGAATACGAAATGAGGAAGAAATGAAGAAAATAATATTGTTAATAAGTTTAATATCAGTACTGGCCAGCTGTGGTGGAGGCGGTGGTGGTTCTGCTCCACAGACAACATCAGCAACTCCGGTAACACCTACTCCAGGAAATATAAGTACTGGTATAGGAAATGCAAATACTGGTAATGGAAATACAAATGGAACAAATAATGGGAACAATAACGGACAGGTTGCACAACCACAGAATCCAGTACCTGTACCAGCAGCACCTCAGGGGCCTACAGTTGACAACCGTTTTGCTAAACCTGTTGATTCAAGAGAAACTACAGGTCAAGGAGTTAAGGTAGGAGTTCTGGATAGTGATTTTTTGAGTGGAGATGATGCTGAAACCAAGGATTTTCATACAAGGCGGAATTATCAAGGAGATACTTTTTCTCAGGTAATTAATGAAGAATTTGGAAATAGATTAACTGCTGTAAATAAGGTTTTGGGACCTAATAGCATCTTAAATCAAAGTGATCATGGGCTTATAGTTGCAACAATTTTAGCAGGAAGAAATGGGAATGGTGCAAAAGGAGCTTTAGTTTACGGTGTAAGTTTTGGAGAATCAGGAAAGAAAATAGTAGCGGATAAAAGTAAATATGAGGAACTTTATAATAGTGGAGTAAGAATATTTAATCAATCTTTTGGGACAGCGGTTGAGTTTTCTGACTATAATTCAACAAATTACAAACAGCCTTTAAGACCAGGTGTATTAAGGGAAAGAGAAAGTACTACAGATGTTCTTGATAGAAGAATAGATGAACTGAATAATTTTTATAAAATGGCAGTAAGCAATGGTTCGTTATTTGTATGGGCTGCAGGAAATACAACTGCTATTGAAGGTGGTGGAAGAAAAACATATAATGCACCGACAATTCAGGCTGGAATGCCAGCCTATATTTCAGAACTTTATAAAGGATGGATTACAGTAGTAGGAGTAAAACCTGATGGAACAGAATATAATCCACACCTTGCAAGAGCAGGAGCAGCTATGTGGTGGTCAATTTCTGCAAATGGAAATTGTGAATTGGAAATGTGTTCTTCTTATGGGTCATCATTTGCAGCACCAAGAGTAACAGCGGCGGCAGCTAAGGTACAGGAAAAATTTCCATGGATGACAGGACACGAATTAAAACAGACACTGCTGACAACTGCAAAGGATTTAGGACAACCGGGAGTAGATACTATATTTGGATGGGGACTTCTTGATGAAACAAAAGCATTAAGAGGGCCTGCTCAGTTCAACAGTATCCTTATTGTAGGGGAAAGAGCTTCAAATGCCGGATTAAAAGGACAATTTAATGCTAATATCGGAAATTCCGTAACAACAATTTTTGAAAATGATATCAGTGGAGATGCAGGACTTCTAAAATCTGGTAATGGAACACTGATATTAACAGGAAATAATAGCTATATGGGAAATACTACAATAGATGAAGGAAAATTAGAAATATATGGAAATAATACTTCTGATATAACAATAAATCAGCAAGGAATATTGGTAACTTATCCAACAGCTATAATAAATGATCAGAGAAATGTAAATAATAATGGTGGAATTCTTGAAAATAAAGGGTCAGGAGCAGTTATAACAGGAGATTACACAGCAGGAAATGGAGCAGTTACAAAGGCTGAAATAGGAACAAAGCTTACTGTAAGAGGAACAGTTAATCTGAATGGAGATACTGTACTGGAACAGGCTATGGGTAACAGATATATTACTGCAAAAGGAATGAGTGCAACAGTAATTGAGGCAGAAGGTGGAGTAAACGGACAGTTTGCCAAAGTGGAAGCACCTGAAATGATAGAAGCTTCAGTAAAATCAGATGAGAAAAAGATAGATGTCATTGTAAGCAGAAAAAATGTAGAAGACTATGTGTCAGAACTGTCTGAATCAGATGCAATGAGAAAAGATGTTGCAGAAAATCTTGAAGCATCATTTAAAAAACTTGATGAAGAAATAGAAAATGGTAACAGTGCAGTTGAAAGATTTGCAATGGGAG